>Ga0265301_10001741_pt1 | contig 27248 bp, 19 predicted proteins | sample AusTroGonzalo_MG_2_FD_193488 | JGI IMG/M metagenome (GOLD analysis project Ga0265301, IMG submission 193488) | Bovine rumen microbial communities from tropical cattle in Woodstock, Queensland, Australia - Gonzalo_04 | ecosystem: Host-associated > Mammals > Digestive system > Stomach > Rumen ... | reverse complement strand
CAACCATAAAACTACAAAAAAAGACGTGGAGCCAGTTCTGTCACTCGTTCCACTCGTTGAGGCCTTCGCATTGCCCGGTCAGTCGAAATGAGCAACGCTGAAAACCCCACGCCCAATGATATATACTTGAGTGTATAATCATTGCCTGGGGCGTTCCCGCTGCTTTGCTTTTAACTGACCGTTTGAGGTTGCGAAGTTCCAACGAGTCAAAACCAAAGCGTCCAGAAAACGCCTTTTGTCAATATGTCCTGCTTCGACTCATATATTACTATATAAGCGAAGCACCTGCAAAAATAGCGTTTTTTTCAATTAAACAAAATGTTTTGCCCGTTTTTCTGAATAAATGATGCTGTTTCAGCGGTTTCGGGTTGGTATAGAGGGCTGAAGTATGAAGGCTGAAGTATGAGGTATGAGGGCTGAAAAACGGCAAAATTTTCCGGCTTCCAGATACCGCTCATATATACCTCATATATGCTTCATATAACACTCATATACCGTTCATATACCAAGGGGTTGAAAAACTCCCCCCTACCCCCCTCTGAGCGGGGGAAGCGCGAAGCGCTGAACCTTCAGTCCCAAGTCCTACGTCCCCTGTCCTCTGTCCTCTGTCCCTCAGTATTTTACCCGACAACAAACGACAACAAACGACTATTGTCGACTACAAACGTTTAATCAACGGCTTTTTCTTGACAAGGTTTGCATCTTTGCGGCACCAAATCTCTAAACAATGGATTACAGTATTTCAAAGATTACAGACCAAAACGGATTACCGTTTGTGGAAGCCCCAGGAGGTGGCATTGACTTCGGACACATCACGGTGGAACAAAACTTACCCCCAGCACCCATTCGTCTGTCGATAGGCGACAGAGAGAACGGGTTGATGCACATTGAAATCCGTCACGGCGACCAAATCAGAAAAGCAGGGTTCGCATCGGTTGTCGCTTTTGTGGCTTACGTAGCCCAACACTACAATTGCATCAAAAAAGGTAACGCTTACGAGAATTCAAGCGGCAAAGAAAACCGAACCTACCTGGTGCAGCTTGCCGATGAACACAACAATACACTATGGGTACAGCTGTCGAAAGACGAAGCCTATTGGAACGTCAATAGCGCAGGAGTACTTTCGAAAAGATACGGGAAAAACAAGGAAAACATCTGGTCTGCTTCCGAATTGCAGAATGAGGAACCGGCTTCCAGTAATACTTCGCAGCCTGCAACAAATGCCGATAAAGAGGCAGGCTCAAACGGTACTGTATCCGATGTTTCCAACCGCAAAAGTACAACAAATTCCGAAACGTCGCCATAAAACCGCGAAAAACTTTCAACTGGCTGTTGGCTGTTTGCCCTTGACTATTGGCTGTTGGCAACTATCAACTATCAACTTTCAACTCTCAACTGACTCTAAACTCTAAACCTTAAACTCTAAACTCTCGCGCAGCAGCGGAGCAGTAAACGACGCCCCGTCCTTTACCGAACGACGCGCCGCCGGGCGGTAAACGGACGAGAGCCAGCTTGATGTCGCTGTCGTGAGTCTTCAATGCCGTAAATGAGGCGCAGTTTGCGCCGAATTTACTCAGTTACTCATTTACTCACTTACGACAGGAGTGTTTTTGAAAACTTGTCACAAGAAGACTTATTATTATAATAATTAATTATTATAATAATAAAATTAAATTTTTAATGTTATTACCTGTCGATTCGAATCCGAAAAACCTTCTTGTCCTAATTGAGTAAGTGAGTAAGTAGGTAACTTTCCTCGTTTTTCAGGATTGTTTTTTCAAAAGAAACTCCTATCTTTGCCCCGTTGATAGAAGCAATATGAAAAAGGCACTCGCCTCCATATCATCCCCACTCCCAAGCCCTGATACCCAGGGCAAGTATCCCCTGTGCGGCTGCACGAAGGAGGGGGCGGAAGCTGCACCCAGTAAAATCACTTCAGTTTCTGACACCACCAGTACAAACTCGCATACCGTCGGGGCAGACACTATTTATTCTGGGTTGAGCTTGAACACGGTGTGGCTCGGGGATACGACGATTTACTTTGACCCCATTACGCTGAACTAAAAACATAGAGAAAACAACAAATAAGCAACTATGGAATTAAACAAGAAATATAGCGAAGATGAAAAACGATTGTTGAATAAGTTGGAAACAGATATTCGCCAATCAAAGAAAAGTGATGAGATGATTTTGTATCTTCAACCCACACTAACTATTGGTGAAAAGGGGAATGGAATCTGGCTTCTACCTGATATTGGACTATATAATAGAAACGATATTCGTCCTATAAAACTGTATAAGATATGTTCGTATTCTTCTTATGTACACAATTTGAAGTCTCTACGAAACGATTTGGCAGACTTTGAAAGGTATACTCCTGCAAAAGCTTTTCTGGCCTTTGAGCAAAGAAACGGTCGTCTGAAAGTGATGACGCTGGAACAAGTAGATGAAGAGCTCGATAATAGAAAGACTTTGGCGAAAAAAGGAACAATAAAATCATTTTCTGAGTTTTATAACTTGATATCACGTATTTGCGAAAACAGAGGCTCAGATCAACAGTTTTTCTTCCGAGGACAACCTGATATGAAATACCCTCCGTTGCCCAGTATTTATAGAAAAGGCCGTATTGAGAACGAAAGATTCTTATACCGAGAGGCTGTCAGGCGAAATTCTATAGAGTTTACGGACAACATGAGCACATTCGACAATTTGGTGAAGATGCAGCATTATGAGTTGCCTACACGTCTGCTCGATATCACAAAGAATCCTTTGGTTGCTTTGTTTTTTGCCTGCCAGAAAGACCCGAAAGCTGATGGAGAGGTTCTGGTGTATTCCATGTTACAGGATCAAATCAAATACTATGACAGCGATGCAGTCTGCATCTTAGCCAACTTGGCAAAACGTCCAATAGACTTTGATTTTGACAAAGACAAATCATATCTTGTTTATGACATTCAAAGTGACAGGCCGAATTTTGATGGGGATATGTTGGGAATCGATGAAACGAAAAAAGTCTTTTGTGTGTTGCCCAGGCTTAACAACAATAGAATCATCAAACAAGACGGAGCCTTCTTTATCTTCGGTATGGGTGAAAAAAAGGAAGATCCCGCTGCAATTGTGGATGCACCCATTACGATAATAATAAAAGCAGAAGCTAAGAAAAAAATCTTAAAAGAACTTGACCTTCTTGGCATCTACGAAGCTTCCCTGTTCCCTGAGACCGATAAGGTCATGCACCAAATCAAGGAAGAGTTTTGCGGGAAAGAGAAAACTGAAGAAGAGAAACAAACCAATGGCTAATGTTAATCGTGTATGCCCATCTATTCGATAATAAGACACATACTTGAATCAATCTTCTTAACAGGAGCAATTGCATTCATCATGAGCGCTTTTGATATAATGAAGTTCATAGTGGAGACAGTGCTTGCAATAGGCACTGTTAGCATAGCTTGGATAGCCTATCGCCAAGGAAAGAAAAACAACGATAGACACAATGAACTTATCGAGAAGATTAATTCTAAGGAACACGAAATTTCGGAGAACTTGAAGTATGAGGTGATGGAATTGGTAGCGACACTTAGGTCTATTGACACTAAAGCTGCTATTGCTCAGTTGAATAATGTTACTATGGATTTTACCAATGACATTAAAACACTTACTAAAATACAAGCAAGTCCGGGTTTCATTGTATACCTGCATTCAATAAAAGACCGACAAGAAAGAAATGAATTGGAACTGCAAATACGAAACTTGATTGACTCGTTTTTATTGTCACCTAAGTTTTCGCAGAATGTTCCTGTTATTAGGGGCGCAGTTCATATTATTATGGAGACTTTGCAAAAGCATACAAACTTAAACGACAGTATGAACATGCCATACGACAGTCTGTTGAAAGAGTTATGTTCAGACGGCATTTTCGCTGAATACGATCGCGAGGCATTGTTTAGAGCCGTTGAGAAAGCCGACTTAGAAATGACAGCGTTTCTTGAGTTTTTAATAAAAGAAAAGCACATAGAAGACCCTGACGTGGATTATTTTTATTATTATTTAATAGATAACCAAGAATTTATAAAACAGGCAATTAAGCAGGGCGCAAAAACGAATGTTTCAATATTTGAGATAGAAGACCGCTATAAAGAAGCACACCAAGAATTTCTTAGACAATACAATAAAGAAAGCTAACACCCCAATGCAATACGAATCCACATTCAACGCCATTGATAACATCCTGCGCAACGAGGCGGGATGCAGCACCGAGCTGGACTATATCGAGCAGACCTCGTGGCTGCTCTTCTTGAAATATCTGGATGACCTGGAAGCTGAGCGGGAGATGAAAGCTGTGATGGAGGGCAAGGAGTATAAGCGCCTCATCACAGGATTCATGCGCTGGAGCCAATGGGCTGCTCCCAAGAAGGCCGACGGCACACCCGACGACATCAACTGCATGACGGGACCCGACCTGCAGCAGTTTGTCGATACCAAGCTCTTCCCTGAACTAAGAAAGTTCCAGACGACAGCCAGTAGCGCCAACACGTTGGAGTATAAGATTGGCGAAATCTTTGCCGAGCTGCGCAACAAAATCACCAGTGGCTACAACCTACGCGAAGTGATCAACCTCATAGACTCGCTGCACTTCCAGAGTGCGGAGGACAAGCATGAGATGACCCTGCTCTATGAGAGCAAAATTGCCCGTATGGGCAATGCGGGTCGCAATGGTGGCGAGTACTACACCCCGCGTCCGCTGATCCGTACCATCGTGAAGGTAGTCGACCCAAAGATAGGTGAAACCGTCTATGACCCTGCCTGCGGCAGCGCAGGCTTCCTCTGCGAGGCCTTCACCTTTATGCAGCAGAAGATAAAGAGCGTTAATGACAGCAAGATACTACAGGAAAGAACCTTCTTCGGCAAGGAGAAGAAGCCGCTGCCTTACATCATCGCCACGATGAACATGATCTTCCACGGTGTGGCGGCTCCCAACATCATTCGTGGCAACACCCTTGCCGAGAACATGAGCCAGGTGCAGGAGAAAGACCGCAAGGATGTCATCCTGGCCAATCCGCCCTTCGGAGGCTCGGAGCGTGGCGAGGTGCTGCAGAACTTCGACCTGCGCACCAGCGAGACGGCTTACATGTTCATGCAGCATTTCATCAAGATGCTGAAGGCAGGAGGCAGAGCAGGTATCGTCATCAAAAACACCTTCCTCAGCAATGGCGACGCTGCCGCTTTACGCAAGCTGCTGATGGAGCAATGCAACCTCCACACCATCCTCGACCTGCCCAGCGGCGTGTTCCAAGGGGCTGGCGTGAAGACGGTGGTGCTCTTCTTCGACAAAGGCACACCCACAAAAAAGGTTTGGTACTATCAGCTCAATCCTGGACGTAATCTTGGTAAGACCAATGCCCTCAATGAGGATGACTTGGCCGACTTCCTGAAGTTGCAAAAGACCAAAGCTGATAGCGAAAACTCGTGGAGCATAGATGTGAGCACCTTGGGCGAAGACCGTGACCTCAGCGTGAAGAACCCCAATAAAGAGGAAGAGAAGGACGAACGGAGTGCCGCTGAGATTGTGGAGTCGTTGGTAAACCTTCACGACGAAGCGCAAACCTTATTGGATGAAATTAAAGAGATGGTGGGATGAAAGAGGGATGGACATATAAGAAGCTGGGAGATTTGTTCCCTATAGTGATGGGTAAAACGCCTCCAAGGAATATTTCTAAGTATTGGGATGAAAAAAAAGAAACCAATAACCTATGGGTATCTATTGCTGATATATCCAAATATGAAGGAAAAGAAATTCACGAAACAAAGGAATATATATCTGATGAAGGAAAACAAAATATTAAGCTGATACCGAAAGGATCTCTATTGGTAAGTTTTAAATTGACTCTTGGCAAGATGGCTTTTGCTGGTGAGAATCTTTATACCAACGAAGCTATAATGTCTATTCAAATGAGAGAGGACATTGAATTGATGTTCCTTTACTATTACTTTTCGTATCTGGATTGGAATGAAATAGCATCTGGTAATGAGAAAGTAAAAGGCAAAACTCTTAACAAAAAATCTTTGTCTGAAATTCCTATTGCATATATCCCCCTCTCCGAACAGCGTTTCATTGTCGCCCGTTTGAACGCCGCCTTTGCCCATATTGAGGCGCTGAAAGCGAATGCCGAAAAGCAACTCAACGAAGCCCGCAAACTCTTCCAAGCGGAGCTCACGGAATGCATGAGACCGAAAGAAGGATGGGAGGAGAAGAGGCTGGGAGAAGTTTGTGATATATTTGGAAGAATAGGGTTCAGAGGTTATACAACAAAAGACCTTGTGCAATCCCCATTAGATGGTGCAATATCATTAAGTCCTTCAAATATTCAGGATGGCAGGATGGATTATTCCAAATTGACATATATTTCATGGTTCAAATATGAAGAATCGCCAGAAATAAAGATTTTTGACGGAGATATACTTTTGGTTAAAACAGGTTCGTCATATGGTAAAAGTGCTTTGGTGCAGGGATTACCCCACGAAGCTACAATAAACCCTCAGTCTGTAGTATTAAAGAACTGCAAGATAAACAATACGTTTTTTGCTTATCAATTGCGGACTGATAGGGTATTTAATGAATTTAATCATTTTGTATCAGGAACAGCAATTCCAACATTCTCGCAAGCAAAGTTGAGTACCGTCCCAATACAATATCCACCATTGGAGTCTCAGCACCGCATCGTCTCTCACCTCGACAGCCTCAGCGCGAAAGTGCGGGAGCTGGAGGAAGTGGAGCGCAAGACGTTGGCGGAATGCGACGCACTGAAACAGGCGATGCTACGGGAAGTGTTTGAATAAAAAAGGAGGCAAAAATGAAGGAACGACTATTTCACCCAATCTTCAATGGTAAGACCGTCAATGTGCTCGAAGTGGCTCACATTGTGGGTGACCATAGTCAACCCCTTTGCTTTGGCTGCACATCCGATGAGCAGGTCGAAGTCTTCGATTCTTTTCCCTGCATCCCAAAGACGTACACGCTCCTGGGCGAAAACATGCATAGTTTCGGCAAAAGGAATGACTTGAACGACCGACATAAAATCGGCAATCTGTTCAAGGTTCTCTTTTGTCTTATTGCTCTTGTATGCACCGACAATCAGTTCAGCAATAACCACATCGTTGACAAAGCAGGTATCCATTCCCACGGAATTCAATTTCTCGCTCACGAAACGGTTTCCCCGGAACAAAGCCACGCAGATGCTGGTGTCAAGAAGGTATCCTTTCATAACTCAACGTCAAATGTGTTAGCGGTTCTCATGCTACGAATGTCATTTACGATTTCATCAGCTGTGCGGCTGTCTTCCCAAACACCACAAAAACGGTCAGCCCAATGTGCGGAGTCACTGTTCGCTTTGTGGTACTTCAACGAGCGGCTAAGCATGATGATGAGTTCCAACTTCATATTGTCGTTGAGGTCGTTCAGCTCTGGCCAGTATCTGGCAATGATAGGAGACGACGCGATTTCAACATTACTTTCCATGATGCATTATTTTCGTTTTGACGTTGCAAAAATAAACAAAAAGATTGAAATGTTAGTCTTATACTGAAAAACAAGCCTATGGACGAATCAGCAACCAGACGGAAAAAGATAGACCCCAAGCTCTATGAAGTAGGTTGGGAGCAGGTGCCTGAAAGCGAAATCCTGACGGAACAGCGTGCCTACATCGCTCCAGGACAGGTGAGTGTCTTGCCTCAGAACCGCCATCCTAAGAAGGTGGACTACATCTTGGAGTACAAGAAGCTGAAGTTAGCCGTTATCGAGGCGAAGAGCGACGAAAAAGACGTAAGCGAAGGCGTGGAACAGGCAAAACGCTATGCCGAGCTGCTGCATATCCGCTTCACCTACGCCACCAACGGTGACCAGATTTGGGCTATCGACATGGGCGTGAGGGATGCCCAAGGCAACTATATCATTCCCTCCACCGAAGGCCCTGCCGACAGGTTCCCCTCGCCGCAGGAGCTGTGGGCGATGACCTTCCCCGACAAGAACGAGTGGCGCGACAAATTCAACCTCTGTCCGTTCAATCGTGGCGGTGGGCGCGAGCCGCGTTACTATCAGGAAATCGCCATCAACAACGTGCTGGCTGCTGTTGCTAAAGGACAAAACCGCATCCTACTGACGATGGCGACGGGTACGGGAAAGACCTACACTGCCTTCCAAATCTGCTGGAAACTGTACCAAACCAATTGGAACACACGAGGTGTTGACCAGAAGCCCCGCATCCTCTTTATCTCAGACCGCAACATCCTGGCCAACCAAGCCAAGAACGACTTTGAGCAGTTCCCAGAGGATGCGATGGAACGCATCACGCCTGAGCTGCTGCACGACAAGAAGCATAACGACAAGGTGCCTAAGGCAAGGCATCTCTACTTCACCATCTTCCAGACCTTCATGAGCAACGACCCAAGCGGCAAACCCTACTATATGCAGTATGCCCCTGAGTTCTTCGACTTCATCATCATCGACGAGTGCCACCGTGGTGGTGCCAACGACGAGAGCGAATGGAGGCAACTGATGAACTACTTCGAACCAGCCGTGCAACTGGGCATGACGGCAACGCCCAAACGCGATGTGAACGCAAACACCTATAAGTATTTTGGTGAGCCGGTCTACATCTACTCGCTGAAGCAGGGCATCGAGGATGGGTTCCTGACGCCTTTCCGAGTGAAGATTTCGTCCAGCAATATCGACACCTATCGATATGACCCCAACGACGACGTGGAAGGCGACATCGACCCCGACCGTGTGTACACTGAGCGTGACTTTTATAATGGTAACATCGAGATACGCCAGCGCGATGAGCACCGCGTCAAAGAGATGCTGGGGCAGATTGGCAAGGACGAGAAGACCTTAGTCTTCTGCTGCACACAGCAGCACGCGATGATTATCCGCGACATGATCAACCAATGGAAGGAGGTGCCCGACTCGAACTACTGCGAGCGTGTGACTGCCGACGATGGCAAGGAGGGCGAGGAGAAGCTGAAGCAGTTCCAAAACAATGACTACCTACGGCCTACCATCCTCACCACCTCACAGAAACTTTCAACAGGTGTGGATGCCAGGAACATCAGAAACATCGTGCTGATGCGCCCCATCAACAACGTGGTGGAGTTCAAGCAAATCATGGGACGCGGTACGCGACTCTTCGACGGCAAGTATTACTTCACCCTGATTGACTTCGTGGGTGCCTCGAAGAATTTCAACGACCCGGCATGGGACGGCGACCCATTCTGTCCCGTCTGTGGCAACTACCCATGTACTTGCAACCGAAAGGTGAAGAATTATGACGACAGCGAAGATGAAAGCGAGCAATGGGAGATGCAAGAGGAGGACGAATGGAAGGCACCCGAGCCTTGTCCCGTGTGCGGGCATTTGCCTTGCACCTGCCCGGGTGGTCGGACCAAGAAAAACGTGAAAGTGACGTTGTCACCCACACGAGAAATTAGCCTGAACACTGAATGGGAGGAGCAAATCCAGTTTGGCGACGAGCTTATCAGCATTGAGGAATATATCCAACGGCTCTTCGGCGTGTTGCCCAACTTCCTTCGTGGCGAAGAAGACCTGCGCGAACGCTGGTCACGTCCCGACACCCGCGAACAGCTGCTTGACGTGTTGGCCCAAAGCGGCTTCCCTGAGGACAAGCTTGAACAAACACGCCATTTCCTTGAGCTAGAACAATGCGACATGCTGGACGTGCTGGCTTTCCTGGCTTACAATACTACACCGATAGACAGGCAACGCAGAGCTGACATTTTGCGTCAGCAAGCCTTGATGAAGTTCACGAAAGCGCAGTTTGATTTCCTCAACTATGTGATGGACCTCTATGTGCGTAACGGATTCAAAGAGCTGGGAGCGGGCAATCTGTCCACACTTATTGATATGAAATATGGTTCGCCCTTCGATGCCATAAAAGAACTTCAGATGCAGCCCGAGCAGATTAAAGATTTCTATTGGGCTATGCAACAGAACCTTTACAACGGAACTGGAGTGACCCACATCACCATCCAAAACAATTTCAACGCCCCAATCAACAACTTATATAATAATTGAGCAAAAACGTCGTTATAGGAGAAAGAAGTAAAACTGTACATACATAGAAAAGCGTAACTATCGCTGTCTTTAAGAATCAGAAACTCGACCTTGCAGGCTGTCCAGCCTGCCTGAATCAACAGAAAGACATGCGACCGATGTTACTCGTGGTATCCACACAGCGAGGGCAACGGCCGCATCCAGTCTGTTGGAGGGAGTCGAGTCCCTGATTCTTGCTGTTTGTGGATACGTACCCTCGCTCTTTTCTAAATCAACAAAAGAGCATCCCATCATGGACAAGAAAGACAACAAGGCCAAGTATCACAAAGTGGTGCAAAACAACTTCAACGCACCCATCTACCATTACTACGAATATATTGAGAACAACTACGCCGGTATTACTCCGCAGGGAGAGGAGGAGCCGTCCCCCCAGCTACCCACCACCGACCAGATGAAACAGGCTGTGGAGGCAACGGTAGCACAAGGCTACTGGTGGGCCTCGCGTGCCTGGGCTGTGGTCTATCGCGTGTGGCAGATGAAGGGCTACATGAAAAGCTATGCCGAATTTGCCCGAGAAGTGGGCGAATGGGGCGTGAAAACGGGTTTTGAGTGCAATTACGATGCCATTCAGAAGCCTATCGCTATCGGAATGTTCTCAGGGTTGCCTGAGAAATGGATAAGCCAAAACGCACCAGGTCAAGCGGTTAAATTGGCAGAAGCCTTGCTCGATGAGTTGAACAAACAAACGTAGAGTTCTGAACGAGTTCTGAAAATCAGAACTGGAACCGAAAAAAAACGCACTCCGAGTTCTAAAAGTTCTGAAAATAGTTCTGAAAGTTCTGAAAATAGTTCTAAACCCCGACAAAATTTGCCGGGGTTTTTTGTTGTGTGTTTCTTTGCACCACAATTCAAGGAAAAAGCCCCAAGGAAGTGACAACAACAAACCTTTCAAACATTTAAACAAAATGGAAGCATTAGTAAGAATCATCCAACAGAACCCGCTGACCACGCGCCAATATCAGGACAGGAAGACCGGCGAGCAGAAAGTCATCAACAGCGTCAGCCTGAAACTCACCAACGGCACCGACACCTTCCTCGGCGAGATCACCGGCGAGAAGGCCGTCAACTGCCCGCAGTTCAGCACCAACTACTATTACCGCGTGCAATGCTCGATGGTAGTGCGCGAGTGGAACTCGCTGCAGACCGGCGAGCCCATGCAGGCCACCACCATCTACATCGACAAAATCAACCCCGTATGATGCGCACCGACACCGACGACCCCCACGCCGGGTGGGAGGCACGGAAAGGAATCAACCCCAAACACACCACAGACATGAACAGACAAGACACCATCACCGAGCAGCCCGGTCAGGACGGCAACACCGCCAACGCGCTCGCGGTAACCAGAAGAAAATGCCTCAAGAGCTTCCGCTCGAACACCCGCGTCTTTGACGACTACAGCATCGAGGTGACGCCCCAGGCCGTGGGCGAGCCCTCGCAACTCGAAGTGAAGAAGGTAGGCCGCTCGAAACGCTACGTCACCAACGGCAAGAGCCCCCTGGCCTGCATCGAGCTGAAGGTGCCCGCCGACGTGCCCGACCGCGCCAGCGCCTTCTTCCGCGAGCTGGACCGCCTGACCAAGGATATCCAGACCAGCAAGCCCGAGCACCCACAAGGCGAGCTGAAGCTGAACCTTGACAACCTCAAGGTCTACCACGACGACGCCACCAGAGAGGCCGTCGCCTGGATGCGCTTCAGCACGCAGTCCTCCATACCGATCAGTTCACAATTGGCTAACCTCTTAGGCATCATCAACCAATGTTTTGCTACCAACCCGACTACAAGAAACCCACAGAGCCTGTAAGCAAGGCGCTGTTTGACCAGCTTGTCGACAGCGAGCAGACCCGCTGGCTCACGGCACGCCACCGTGAGCTGCGGGCCGCCCTGCCCGCCATCATGGAGGGCGACACGACGCTGCTCGGACGCTGGCAAGACTTCGAGCCCTTCCTGAAGTATTGCAGGAAGGAGGAAAGAAGCACCGAGAGGAAAGGCACCGCCACCAAGGGCGAATGGTTCAACAGCCTGACGGTGGAGCAGAAGCTGCAGGAATACTGCAAGTTCCTCAAGGAGAGCCTGCCCTTCGTCATCTTCATCGCCACCTACGAGGAGTCGGTCTCGGAGAAGAAGAAACTGCGCCGCAGGTGGCGCAAACAGGCCGCCTGCCAGCTGAACGGTCTATGCGTCATCGACTTCGACCACGTGGAAGGCGACTGCCGCGAGGTGTGGGAAAACGCCTTCGCACGCCTCTCCAACGACGACAAGGCGAGGATTGTGCTCGTCTTCGTCACCCCGTCAGGCCAAGGGCTGAAGGTGGTCTTCACCGCCGATGCCGACCTGGGCAACCTGTTCGACAACCAGATGGTCTTCGCCTGCAAGCTGGGCTTGGGACTCGACGGCTCGTGCAAGGACGCCAGCCGTGGGACTTTCCTCACCTCGAGGGACGACATCCTGCTGATTGACGAGGGAAGGCTGTTCGACTACCATGACCCCGCCTTTGGCGCAAAATGGGACGAGGCGTACCATAAGGGGAAGAGCCAGCCGACGCTGACGGCGGAGGAGGTGGAGAGGATTTGCGCGGGGGATTGCGGGTCTGCGTCCGCAAATGCTCTGCATTCGACGACACGAAGTGAGTCAATGAGGGTTCTGGGTGGAGGGGCTGCCTGTGGGGTCGGCCCTTCGACGGGCTCAGGGACCTGCAAACTCTTCCGCGACCCCAATCTGACCTATCACGACGTTCCGTACTTCAAGATTGTGGATGCCTGGCTGAACGGCGCCGTCATCAAGCCGGGCGACCGCCACCGCACCTCGCTGCGACTTGCCGACCACTTGCGCTACATCACGGACAACGACCCTGTGCTGATGGAGACCATCCTGCGGCAGACGCCTTTCGTGGATGAAATCGTCAAGGAACGTAACGAGGACGTGGCCGGCACGGTGGAGAGCGCGAGAGAGTATAAGATGTACAGGAACATCCCGCAGCAGATGAGCGAAGCGTTGGAGCGTGTAAAGATAGAGCAGAATGACACAACCGCACCCCAAGGCCTCATCGCGGGCAAGGACCCGCGATCTCCCCAGCATAGTGGCGACACTACGGCCCTTCGACAGGCTCGGGGACCTTCACGCACCGACATCTACGCCCAACTTCCCTTCGACGAATGGGCGAGAGACCTTGGCGAGCTGTCGGATTACTATCCCTGCATGAAGGCCCTCTTCGTCAACCTGCATCCCTACAAGACCCCTGCCGTGTGGTTTGCCACCGCCGCCATGTTCGGAACCCTGATGACCCGCACCTGGTACCACTTCTGGTACGATCCGCAGACCCCAAGGCGGCTCAACTACAGCATCTTCGTCATCGGCGACCCGGGCGCGGGCAAGAACGTGATAGAGAAGCTCTTCTTCAAGCTCTGCGACCCCATCATCAAAGCCGACCAGGTGGGCATCGATGCCATCAACCGCTACAAGGAAGGACGTACCGAGCGCAGCACCAGCACCAAGGCACAGAAAGGCGATGCCCTGAAGAAACCTGTGGTGGGCATCCGCGTTCATCCGGCCAGAACCGCCAACGGCGAGTTTATCCGCCACATGCTGGCTGCCGTGGAACAGGTGCAGGGACGCAACCTCAACCTCCACATGTTCTCGTTTGACGCCGAGTTAGACAACGTCACCAAGCAGAACAAGGGCGGCGAGTACAAGGACCGCGAGGCTTTGGAGCTCAAGGCCTTCCACAACGAGAACGACGGACAGATGTACGCCAACCACGAGAGCGTCACGGCCAGCTTCAACGTCTACTGGAACTTCGTCTACACGGGTACGCCCTACGCCCTGAACCGCAAGGTGAACCAACGCAACTTCGGCACGGGTCTCAGCACCCGCCTCGCCGTCATCCCCCTGCCCAACAAAGGCATGGCCGAACGCCACCAGATTGTTAATCCCGCCTACGACGAGGAGCTGACGACCTGGGCTTACCGTCTTGACAAGGTGGAGGGCGAGCTGCCCATCGAGCCGCTCAACGACGAGACCTACGACTGGCAGTCGGCCCGATTAGAAATTGCCGAGTTCAATGAAGACAAGGCTGAGATGCTGCTGCTGATGCGCATCCCGTACTACGGCATCAACGTCTCGCTGCCCTTCATCCTGATGCGCCACTGGGACGAGTGGCAGGACAGCAAGACGCTGACGATAGACGACACCGACAGGCGGCTCTGCCGCTTGGCGATGGAGATACAGTACCGCTGCCAGCACTTCTTCTTCGGTGAGATGGCCTACAACTACTTCGAGGACCAAGGGAAGGAGTTCGTTCAACGCCGACGCACCTCACGCTACGACGAGTGCTTCCGCAAGCTGCCCGACGAGTTCAAGACGGAGCAGTTCATGGACTGCTTCGGATGTTCGCAGCAAACCGCTTCACGTGCTATTCTGAGGTTTAAGAACGACGGCTTGGTGGAGAACTTGAAGTTTGGAGTCTATAAAAAAACCACAGCCTCCTTGCCCTAATCGTTGAACTTACTCAGTTACTCAGTTACTCACTTACGACAAGAAGGTTTTTGAGTCCCCTGTCAGGCATCCGTCTTGGCGGGGGTTCTTTTTTCGAAACTATATGTTCCTTTTTCCTGAAGTTTATGGGATTGAAAGGCATATATAGTTGTTGCGTGCCATAAGGAAGCCCATCAAAGGACTGGGCTGCGCTTTTTTTCAATGCGTAAAACGTTCTTGCCCTCGGAACGCTCATAGTTGATGCTGTCCATCAGGTTGCGGACAAGGAAACCACCACAGCGCCGACAGAGACTGCCTACGTTGCCCCGAATCCTCCCCACCGGCCCATGACGGTTTAGGCCAGTGGAATCAGCCAATGATACGCGATAATTATTCAGCTGCAAAATTACAGCTAAAACAAGAAAAAACAGGGAAGTAGAGGGAAAAGTTATCAACATTTTATGAACAGGGGCTGTTCATAATTACTTGAGAATCACGTGAGAAGTTGAGGGGGAAATCCTCTACATTGTTGGTTTGAATCCCCCTTCAAAAAAAAGATTTTATGCAATTTCAATCCAAAAAGAAGTGTACAATTGAAGAAAATGTGTACTTTTGCGCCGAAAGTCGGGTGGAAAATGTGTGTAAAACAACAAAAAGTCGGGTGGAAAATGTGTAACTATGTATAAACGAAAGATTGAAAAAGTACTCCAAACGTGGTTGGACAGCCCCTCTCACAAGCCTCTTGTTGTGAAAGGAGTCCGGCAATGTGGCAAGACCAGCAGTGTTTTGGATTTTGCTCGCAAGCACTTCAAGAATGTGGTGTATCTGGATTTCCGTGAGCATCCGGATTATAAGAAGTTCTTTACCCCGAATCTTGAGATTGACGCAATCATAATGCGTATCACAGCAGCCATGCCAAACGTTGAGATAGAGGCTGGCAATACATGTTTCGTCTTTGATGAAATACAAGATTGCCCACGGGCAAGAGGATCGCTGAAATATTTCCATTTGGATGGCAGGTATGAAGTGATGTGTACGGGCTCGTTGCTTGGCGTAAATGGTTACAAGACTCCAGAGGAGAAGAAGGAGGAAGAAGAAGCCTCTATCCCGGTTGGGTTTGAAGATATTGTAGACATGTACCCGATGGACTATGAAGAATGGTTGTGGGCTAATGGTATCAAGGATATGCATATCGAATACCTGAAGAAGTGTCTTACCAGTGAAACTCCCATTGAGGAAGCACTGCATGACCGATTCCGTGAGTTACTCCATCAATATATAGTGGTAGGCGGTATGCCTGAGGTCGTCACCACCTTTATGGAGACGAAACAGATAGGGAAAGTGCTTGCTGTGCAAAGGCGCATTGTCGATGAGTATAAATCGGATATGGTGAAGTATGCTGCCGTTGCCGACAAATCGCGCATTAGGGAGTGTTTTGAATCGATACCGGCACAACTGGCTCGCGAATACAAAAAGTTCAGTTATACTGTGGTTCGTCCAGGAGGCCGAGGACGCGACTATGCTGGAAGCCTGCAATGGATAGAAGATGCCGGCATCATACGTCGCTGCTATAACACGGAAATAACGGAACTGCCGCTTGACGGCCACCGCATCCAAAGCGAGTTCAAGGTGTATATGGCTGATATTGGTTTGCTTGTCTCGATGCTGGAAGAAGGAACCCAGTCAAGCATATTGCAAGGCGACCTGCTCAGCTATCATGGGGCCATCAAGGAAAACCTACTGGCCGACATCTTTGGCAAAATGGGACGCAAGCTGTATTATTTCCATAAAGATGGCGGTGTGGAACTCGATTTTCTTATTCGTTATAAAGGCCAATGCACGCCGGTGGAATGTAAAGCCACCACTGGCAATGCCAAGTCAATGCAAACCATATTGAGGCATCCGGAAAAATACCATGTTACAAGCGCCCTGAAGTTAGGTGACTACAACATCGGAAGGATGGATTGTCTGCTGACTCTGCCCATGTATATGGCATTTTTGCTGAAAGAGGTGTGAGAATAAAAGATTTCAGCAAACTGAAAGGGAGATTCTTGGTTTTTGCCCAATTCCGAAAACATTCCTACCTTTGTCCCCGATAAACAAAACGAAAAGTCTAACCAAACGAAACAGCGAATGACCCCAAGGGCATCTACGTCCACCTGAAGACATAATGGTACCAAGCGAACATCCTTTTTATAGACTGGCTCTGTGGGGGTAAGAAGACGTTTTGCGGATTGTTTTTTCACTATCAAATGCCAGTTGAGGCTCACTCAACCCAGTCCACGCATTTAATGCCAGGCATCTTCCCAAAGTGCTTGATGTTATGTGTGACGACAGTGAGGTCAAAATGACGAGCTGTTACAGCAATAAGAATGTCAAAATCACCCACAGTTATTCCTTGGCTCGTAAGAGCGTGGCGAATCTCGGCATAATCTTGAATCCAGTCACCAAGCGGAAGGGTAGTGAAGGTTTCTTCTATCTCTTTGGGCTCTTGAAGGCGTTTTTCAACAGCATTGCTGTGAAGAGCTCCAAAAGTTAACTCTGCAATGCTTACCTCAGAGGCATAGATTTGTTCGGCAGGGGTTTCAGCGATATGCTTGTCGACTCCACCACGATGATGGAAGTATTCAATCCAAGTATCGGTATCAAGAATGTAGCCTTTCATAAGCAATCAGTCGTCAAGGTTTACATCGCGGTTGGCAGGCCGACCATCATTACGGTGCTTCATCATCTGATAGTACTCCTCACCGTCAGAGGTTTCAGACCAACATCCCGCCAAACGCAGAAAACGGGCTTTGCGTTCTTCCGCAGTAAGCTCGGTTGCTGTTTCCTTAGGCATAATCAGTTTATTTGCAAGCCACTCGCGGTCGCTCTGCGAGAGGGAAAGGCCCTGCAAATAAGCCCATAAATTATTCAATGCAAATGTTGTCATATCTCTAATGTTTTTATTAATCGCTGCAAAAATAACAATATTTCCCGAAAGGAGGTGATGATGCTGCAAAATTTCTTATCTTTGCCCCCGACAAACAAACGAAAGTCTAACCAACCCCTATCTGAATGAAGTAATAACGGACGAACATCATAAATAGTAATAAAGGCGTTTTCGCTTTTCTTTGGGAAACGGAAATCTGGAAAATTTCAAAATCACCAACAAGAAAGTGAATCGCCCGCGTGTACATATCGTGGGCTTTCTTGTTTTGGTGATAAGGTATTCCAGAACCTCCGTTTCCAGCAGAAGTTCACGATATTCTTTTATACACAATTAAATACTATTCCTATGAAAAGATTCATTCTCCTTCTCGCGTGTCTGGCAGTCATGACTGCCTACGCACAAAACAGCGGTTTGGGCTTCAATTACCAAGCCGTAGTAAGAAACGCAAACGGTGTGTTGTTGGCCGACAGCACCGTCAATCTGCGTGTTTCCCTCTATCCGGGACAGCAGGCCAGTACGCCCACTTGGGTGGAAACTCATGCAGTCCATACGGATTTCTCTGGCTGTTTCGGTATCACCGTAGGCAAAGGCGAGCGCGACAACAGCAGTGTGGTTGAGAACTATTCCGATGTCAATTTCTCTGCCATCTACTATTGGCTGAAAATTGAGATTCTTGAAGGCAATGCCTATCGGGAAATCAGTTATTCGCAACTGCCCAGTTCGCCTTATTCTGATGTGGCTCATAATGCCATATTCTCCCCTGCTGGAGTGGTTTCTCCTTTTGCTGGACCAGTTGAAAACATTCCAGCAGGATGGTTGTTATGTGATGGTTCAGAAGTCAGTAGGACGGAATATGCCAATTTGTATGATGCCATTGGCGTATGTTGGGGCGTTGGTGACGGTTCAACTACTTTCAATCTTCCCGATTTGCGAGGTCTGTTCCTTCGTGGTGTCTCAGGTGATTCTGGCAATGATGCTGATGCCGATAGCAGAATCGTCTTGCATGACAATGGTGGAAACACAGGCAATAATGTAGGAAGTTATCAGGATGATGCAATTAGAAATATTACAGGTGGAATAGATGCTAGTAATCTCCCAGCTACTTCAGAAACGTTTGGTGAAATCCAATCTGCAAACATAACAGGTGCATTTGAAGGGATTTTTGGTAATCAAGCCTGTACTCCTGATTCTGGTATAGACAGAATGCTCAAAGGTTTTAGTTTTGATGCTTCTAGAATAGTGCCTGTCGGTAGCGACAACCGTCCTAAAAACGCATACGTAAATTACATCATAAAATACTGATTATTATGAAAAAGTGTTTATTCATCTTTGCAATGTTGGTGGCCATTGCCGCTAATGCGCAAAACAGTGGCCTTGGGTTCAATTACCAAGCCGTAGTCAGAAACATCAACGGAGGGTTGTTGGCCGACAGCACCGTCAATCTGCGTGTTTCCCTCTATCCGGGACAACAGGCCAGTACGCCCACTTGGGTGGAAACACATGCAGTTCATACTGACTTCTCTGGCTGTTTCGGTATCACCGTAGGCAAAGGCGAGCGCGACAACAGCAGTGTGGTTGAGAACTATTCCGATGTCAATTTCTCTGCCATCTACTATTGGCTGAAAATTGAGATTCTTGAAGGCAATACATATCGTGAGTTAAGCTATTCGCAACTGCCCAGTTCGCCTTATTCGGAAGTGGCTCATAATGCCATATTGTTCCCTCCAGGAATGGTTTCGCCATTTGCGGGCGATAGTATTCCAGCAGGATGGCTGTTGTGTGATGGTTCAGCAATCAGCAGGACCGAATATGCCAATCTCTATAATGTTATAGGTGTAAGCTGGGGGGCTGGAGACGGTTCCACCACTTTCAATCTTCCTGACATGAGAGGTATGTTCCTTCGCGGTGTTTCTGGAGAATCTGGAAACGACCCTGATGCTGATGAAAGGCTTGTTTTGAATGATAATGGTGGAAACACGGGCAATAGTGTTGGTAGTTATCAAGGTGATGCTATTAGAAATATTACGGGTGCCGTACATAATAACATTCAAGGACATGGAGATTGGGGCGGATCTTCGGAGGGTGCTTTAGAATGGACTGATGCGAAAGGAGATGCGTCATGGGAAGATAACACATGGGGCTATTCTGGAATAACCTTCGATGCCTCTCGTGTTGTTCCTGTAGGTAGCGATAACCGCCCGAAAAACGTATATGTAAACTACATCATTAAATACTAATCATTATGAAAAAGCTTTTATTCGTCTTTGCATTCATGGTGGCCATTGCTGTCAATGCACAAAACAGTGGCTTGGGCTTCAATTACCAAGCTGTAGTGAGAAATGCAAACGGTATGTTGCTGGCAGATACTACCGTTAATTTGCGTGTTTCCCTCTATCCGGGGCAGCAGGCCAGTACACCCACTTGGGTTGAGACTCATGCCGTCCATACGGACTTCTCAGGTTGTTTCGGAATTACCGTAGGTAGGGGTGAGCGCGAAAACAGTAGCATTGCCCAGAATTATTCCGATGTGAATTTCTCTGCCATCTATTATTGGCTGAGAATTGAGATCCTTGAAGGTGAGACTTATCGAGAAGTAATCTATTCGCAGCTACCAAGTTCACCATACGCTGATGTGGCCTTTAATTCCATAATTCCTGCTGGAGTGATTGTACCTTTTGGTGGTGAAGTGGAGAATATTCCAACTGGTTGGCTGTTGTGTGATGGCTCGGAAATCAGCCGGACAGATTATCCCAATCTGTATGATGCAGTTGGTGTTTGCTGGGGCATAGGTGATGGAGCTACCACTTTCAACCTTCCTGATATGAGAGGAATGTTCCTTCGTGGCGTTTCTGGTGAATCCGAGAACGACCCTGATGCAGAAGATAGAGTTGTGTTGAATGACAATGGGGGTAACACAGGCAATAACGTGGGAAGTTATCAAGGTGATGCGATTAGGAATATTACAGGTGAGATATATGGAACAGGTTCTGATGATGGGCCATTAGCTTGTGGCTCAACTGGAACTGGTGCAATGTCTGCATATCCAAGAGGTTGCAATGGTGCTGATGGTAGTAATGGCTCAGGTGCATATAACTTTGATTTTGACGCATCTCGCGTTGTTCCCGTCGGCAGCGACAACCGCCCAAAAAACGTATATGTAAACTACATCATTAAATACTGATATCATGAAAAAACTATTCTTTTCCATAATACTATTGGCCTTTGGCCTGTCGGCTTTTGCGCAGCCAAAAACCAAGTATGCCAACTTCATTCCTGCTTATCCACCTATGGTGGGAGAAAGCACTAGCAACAATCTGGTTTTCACACATAATGGGCTGTATCTACACGACATTATTTTGGATTCGCTACCCCATTATGAAATAGAGCAGATTCCGAACCAGACTGTCCGTTTCCTTGAAGACGGTATTGGCTTTTATGTGAAGGCAGACTCACTACATTCAAGTAACGTTGTTTATAGTTATGTAGTAGACCAAGCACCCATTGGTCCTTTTGAGTTCAATGCCAACACGGGACGCTTCAAGTTTTATCCCGACGCGGGTGATTATATGCCTTTTACGGTCACTTTTACCGCTACTTCGGGAGGAAACAGTATCAGCCAAGCTGTTGAGTTTGATCTCATAGCAGAAGTGGTGCCAGAAGAATACGCCATTCAAAACTATGGTGAAATGCCTTCCGCACAAAACTATACCATCCTTGCGGAATCGCATACGCAAATGTATTTGAACAACACAACCCGAACCGTCTATAGTTACAGCATTTCAGGCAAAGATGTTGTTTTCGACAACAATGTGCAGAACAAGGTTTGGGGATTGAGCGGTCAAGAAAACATTTATGAGTTGAACATTTTCGCTGAAAGGCTGTATATCCGCTCGGCTCTTGCTTTTCCACATACCAATGTCAACATCTATGCAAGAGAACTTATCTTTGAGGACAATGGGAGCGAGATAGCCTCCATCAATACAACTCCATCAGCTATTGCAACGCTCACCAACGAAGCAGGTATGGATGGTGAAAGCGCAGGAAACATCACACTTTATGTCAAAAACCTTAAAGCCGACTATGCCAAAAGGTTTATCCTCAATGGAGCACGGGGACAAAACACTAACTCTAATGGAACGCCAGGCAATGGCGGCAACGGAGGCGTTTTGTCAGCACCTATTAATCTAGAAGGCTATGGCGATTTCGCCAGAGGAAGTGCCGGCGTAAAGTATGATACGCTGAACATGGTTATCGGAGCAGGTCAGGCTGGTGTGAATGGGCATTTTGAACGCATCACAGACCAGTATAGCTGGATGCATCCCTATTACATTGCTGCGGTTGTCAGGCATATCAACGATTCCTACTTGAACAACTATTTCAGCTACTCCAAAACCACCGCCAATGATTACTACAACCTGATCAACGAGTTTGAAGCCTCCGACGAATGGGATGGTTTTGACGGGACTTTGAAAGTGGAATTGCTGGATCAACGTACTGAGTTAGAAGGATTGTTGTACAAACTCAACGAAAACCTCGACTATTTCGGCAATCCTCTTGGATGGACACCTATGCTTTCGTTTGAGGTGTATCTGACCAATTACAATAACGAAATTGACCGCGCTATGCCAACCTTGTATCTCAATTACTGGTTGCAAAATGTAGACCAATCTCTTGCCAATAAGGTTGAGGCAAGCCGGGTAGCAGCAGAACAGACACAGAATGATATTGCAGCGTCGCAAGACCAAATCAATTCGTTGACAAACAACATTCCTGTATTGGAAAACAAAATCACCGTACTACAAGGGCAGATTGAAGAAACCCAAAACAGATTGGAACAGCTGAAGGCTCAGTTGATGGCGAAAGCCAAGCACAATGTGAAAAAGAGAAACCGCCTCAACAAGGCTTTTGGCATTTGCAAGGCAGTGGCGAATTGTATTCCAGTTTATGGACCATTTATTAGTGCTGGGTTAAGTGTTGCTGGAAGCTTTTTTGGTGTTGCCGATACATACGGTTATGAAAGTGCCATTTCGGGTTCTTTGCAAAGCTTCACCAATTTCAATTTTAGTTCAGCATTGGGAACGCTACAGCAGGCAATCAGCAGTATTGACTTGAACAATCTTGGACAAACGGGTCATCAACTTAAGAATAGCTACAACCAACTCGAGTCCATTATCAAGCCTGTCTATAACAGTATCAACAATCTGCACGAGACGTTTTCCAAAAGCTCAGCCCCTAATGACCAAGTACAAGCCGAATTTGACAGACTTTGTGCCCAATCGGCAGAGTTCCAAAATTTCAAGGTTGAAATAGCAGCGCTTCAGCAAAGTTACGCGGAATTTGCAGCCGTTCTTACACAAACATTCGTCGACATCGTCAATTTGACCAGTGAAGTCAGCAATGAGCTGGTTATTTTGGATGCTCTACGGGGTGATGTTTTCCAAGGTAACAGCAGACGCGACTTGCAAGCCATGCAATGTGTGGAAAAGATGAGGCAACGCGCCATGAACCGTCTGATAAAGTATCATTACTATATGAGAAAGGCATACGAGTACAGAATGTTGAGACCTTATCAAGGTGATTTCAGTTTGGAAACTATGTATTCTCGTATAGAAGACTTGATAGATGAAGGTCAAATCATTTTTGACAACTCTACACCCGCCAATTTCACAGATTATAGTTCACTTTCGGCTGTGTTTAGGGAGGAATTATCTGGCATTGTTGAAAACGTCATTGATGAATTAACACACAATACACCCGAGGTATCAGCTTCCATATCTATTGTAATTCCTCAAGAAGTATTGGATAAAATCAATGCCAACGAGGTATACAACCTGAATATGTTAGAACTTGGTCTGTTGTCGCCTGACGAGGAGAATATCAGAATCACAGGCTTCGATGTGCAATATTTGGGAGCGCATACAGAAGGGAACACGGGGATGTCAACCTATATGGATATTGACCTTGCACACAGTGGCATCTCGAGATTTAGGAAGAATGGAGAGGTATACTGGTTTAACCATATCTCCAGATTGACACAGAATCCCCATCCGAACACGTGGAGGATTAGATATAATCCAACCAACCATGAGACAACAGCTATTGGTCCCTCGTTCGCAACACAGTCACTGTTGTATTCAATACTGGATTTGAATGGCCATGCAACTGCAAATAACGTCATGCTGTTTTCAAGACCCGCAGCATGGAGCGATATTTTCATGTCCAAGAAAGTGCATACCTCTGGCAATGCTGACGTAGTGATAGACTCACTTGTTCTTAGCGTGCAATATGACTTTACGCCACGCCCCGATGCAATCCGTAATATTGATATTACCACAAGCGACGGTTTGCTGGCCTACATCACATGCTCCGAAGCTGACAGAAACGGAAGGAGCAACGGAAAAGGTACTTTCCACCGCTCCTATACCAGAAGCAGCGGAACGGTTACCTTTACTGCAATGGAGACCTACGGCAATTACCATTTCCTGAATTGGTCAGACCGGATGGGCAATGTGGTGACGGAAAACACCGCATTGACCATTAACAAGATGACCGACCAATACTACAGAGCTAATTATGAGTTTTGGATTCCTGTCATCGAGGTGGCTGATACCATTCATGTGGGGCACTCGGGCGGCGAGTATGTGGTGCAAATCCAGAATGTGGGCTTGGGCGATATTGAAATGGATTGGTATGTTTCGGATTCATTGAGCACTTGGGTGCATATTGACGGCATTGCCGAAGGTATCGACGACGGCTATTTCACATTCGCCTACGAGCCATTTAGCAACCAAGGCACGAGAATAGACTCGCTTGAAATTCTGGCTCCTGAAATCGAGGGAATGTCGAAAACGATTTACATCGTTCAGTATGATGATACCTATCCAGAAGTGAGTGCCAGTATCGTACCCGTAGGATTTGGCACTGTCAACGGAACAGGACTCTATCATGTAAACGACGAAGTGACACTAACCGCATCGCCTTTAGATACCTGCTTCTTTGTGGGATGGGAATACAATGGGCAGATGGTTTCGACACAGCCTCAATACACATTTACGGTAACTGGAAATATGCATTTTGTGGCCCATTTCCATCAGCAGAACTGTTCCATCACCGCCACAGCCGACCCCGTGAACGGTGGAACGGTGAGCGGCAGCGGAAACTACCTTTATGGCACTACCGCCACCCTTACGGCCATTGCCAATGAGGATTATGCATTTGTCAAGTGGACCGAAAACGGTGAAACCGTATCCTATGATGCTGTGTATGCCTTTGAAGTGGCTTCTGATAGGGAACTTGTCGCTAATTTCAGGTATTTGGGCAGTCATTGGACACCGATAGGAGGTACCCAATACAATATGACGATTAGCGGTATCATCCTCATCAATGGTGTTGAGCAGACGGTCACCACGCTTGAAGTGGGCGCTTTCTGTGGAGATGAGTGTCGCGGCAGCATGACGGCTGAGTTCTTCCCGCCCACTCAACAGTATGTCGTTTCGCTGACTGTGGTGAGCAATCAGCAGAGCGGAGAGGCCATCACCTTCCGTTTATACGACCAATTGGAAGGGCAGGAACTCGACCTGCAATGCGCCAACAGCCTTATCTTTGAGAGCAATGCCATTATCGGTGATGTGGGGAATTGGTATCAATTCTCTTTCAGCGATGAAGTGAGTGTCACTGCATCGGTGAATCCTGAAGGAGCTGGGACTGTGACGGGTACAGGCAACTATATGCCAGGTACGACGGCAACACTGACAGCTACAGCCAACAGCGGATATGATTTCCGTGGATGGACACTCAACGGCGAAATGGTGTCGACGGACAACCCGTACACATTCACAGTTGCAGGAGCCACCAACCTTGTCGCCCAATTCGACCTTCAGCAGATAAGCAACTTGCCGACTGGCTGGAGTTGGTGGAGCACCTACATCGAGATGAATGGCAACATCGGCTTGCAACAGTTGGAGCAAAGTCTTGGTCACAACGGCCTCATGATTAAGACACAGTCCCCGTATGTACAGAACTACTACCCGAGTCTGGGCTACGACTACTGGTTCGGTCCGCTGACCAACGTGGGTCTCACCAATGAGGCAGGCTACCAGATTAGCGTGTCCAACGCCTGTCAGGCAGTAGTGTCAGGTGCGGTAGCCGATGCGGCAGCGCATCCCGTCACGATTGCGCCGGGCTGGAACTGGATTGGCTATCCTGTGATGACACAGCAGAGCTTGTCGACAGCACTAGCCAACTTTACTCCTGCAGCCAACGACCTTATCAAAGGACAGAACTCCTCGGCCACCTACTATGACAACTACGGCTGGTTCCCGACTTCGTTCACATTGACACCCGGACAAGGCTATATGTACCTCTCCAACGCCACGGAGAACAAAACGTTGACCTATGCCGTGGGCAGATACGACAGCGAGATTGTGAAATCCGAGGAAAGAGTCTGGACGAATGACGAGCACGCTTTTGCTGACAATCTCACCGTGATAGCCGTTGTCTCCATTGATGGTGAGGAACAGCAAAACAATGAACTTGAACTTGGCGCCTTTGTGGACGGCGAGTGCCGCGGTAGCGCCGTGCTGGAACACTTCGAACTCACTGACCGCTGGTATGCGGTAATGACGGTTGCTGGTGTGGAAGGAGAGGAAATCAATTTCGCTATCATCAACCGCCGTAAGGGCAATTCGAATACAAGTTGCCCCAATCGCATGACGTTTGTTGAGAATGTCGTTGTGGGCAGCTTGGACAATCCTTACGAGATTGTCTTTGCCGGCAATAGTTCATTGAAACTTTATCCGAATCCTGTCGAATGCAACCAGACATTCGCACTTGACATCCCTTCGGAAGAGACTGTTTCAGAGGTGTTTGTTATCAGTGCCTTGGGTGAGATAGTTTCACATGAGGAAGGCTCCCAAACGGGTCAACGTATGCAAGGCATTGCGGTGGCTGGTGTCTATACCGTGAAGGTTGTCTGCAAGTCAGGCAAAGCCTACATCGGCAGACTAATTGTCAGATAAGAATCAATAATACAAGACAAGAAATGAAGAATTTGTTTTTGACCTTTGCCTGCGTGATTTTAGCAGGTATGTTATACGCAAATCACTGGACTCCGATAGGAGGCACCCAGTACAACATGACGATGAGCGGCATCATCATTATAGACGGCGTTGAGCAGACAGGCACCACCCTTGAGGTGGGTGCCTTCTGCGGCGACGAATGCAGAGGCAGTATGTTGCCTGAGTTCTTCCCGCCCTCACAGCAATTTGTCGTTTCGCTCACCGTGGTGAGCAACCAGCTGAGCGGCGAGGAGATTACCTTCCGTCTGTATGACCACAATGCACAGCAAGAGCTGAACCTTGTGAGTGCCAACAACACCACCTTTGTGAGCAATGCCATCATCGGCACTTTGGGTGACTGGTATGAGTTTTCTTTCGTTAGCCCCCAGCCTGGCGGCAACCATTGGACACCCATAGGAGGTACCCAGTACAACATGACGATGAGCGGCATCATCCTCATCGACGGTGTGGAACAGATGGGCACTAACCTTGAGGTAGGTGCCTTCTGCGGCGATGAGTGCAGAGGCAGTATGTTGCCTGAGTTTTTTCCGCCTACGAATCAGTTCGTTGTAGCATTGACCGTTGCCAGCAACCAGCTGAGTGGTGAGGAAATCGTCTTCCGTCTTTATGATCACAACACGCAGCAGGAACTTGACTTGGA
>Ga0265301_10001739_pt1 | contig 27277 bp, 16 predicted proteins | sample AusTroGonzalo_MG_2_FD_193488 | JGI IMG/M metagenome (GOLD analysis project Ga0265301, IMG submission 193488) | Bovine rumen microbial communities from tropical cattle in Woodstock, Queensland, Australia - Gonzalo_04 | ecosystem: Host-associated > Mammals > Digestive system > Stomach > Rumen ... | reverse complement strand
GTATAGTCCTGGATCACGGGATAGTTTTTGCTTTCCGCCAAGGCATAAATCGTATTGTAGGAGTTCAACAACATGTGAGGATTCACCTGCAAGCGCAGATTGTCCATCTCGGTTTCCAGGAGTTTGATGTCTTTCTCATGGGAAACCTGGATTTCCTCAGCCATCCGGTTGAAGTCATCAAAGATCATCAGGAAATCATCGCTGATTTTTCCGGATTGCGGCGGAATCCGGTAAGAGCTGTCTGTTCCCAGCGTGTCGATTGCATTCCGCAGCGTGTCCATGGGCTGGAGGATGTCAAGGTGGAGCCGTTTGTACAAAAAAGGGCTGAGCATCAGCGTGGCCATTGAGATAATCAAACCGATCCAAAGGACAAATGGCACGTGGGCCAGGGCAAAATGATACGGAAAGGTAACCAGCACCCGAAAAGGCAGCTCCTCACCCTGCCATTCATATTTATAAGGGGTTTCCCTTAACGCTTCAAATTCTTCCGGAGATTCGGTGTAAGAACCGTCATTTGACAGCAAAAAGGCCTGTCTGCCATTCAGGGACACGTATACTTTCCCGTTATACGCTTCCACATAAGCATAGAAATGACTGAATTTTTCGGATACTCCGGCGGGAAAATCCGTGAGGGAATCCCAGTTTTCCTTTTCAAACTGAAGTGCCGCTGTTCTCAGAAACGACGACAGCCCGTTATTTCCGATCTGATAGGTCAGCTCACGGCTCTGCACAATAGAAATGACGGAGATGACCACACAGATCAGGCAAACGGGCAGTACCAGGGCCAGTATCATCGTCATGAGCCTGGGCCGCAGGCGACGAAAGCATTCATAGCTCCAGAACCACTTCTTGAATATCTGAAGAGATTTCATCCATCAATCCCTCCCGGGAAAGAGAGTCGTTCTTTTTTTCATTATATACGAAAAGACGGATTTTGTATAGAAAAAGCGGCTTGCGCCGATGCGCAAGCCGTTGAAAGCCGTCGTTGATTATCCTTTGACGCCGCCCTGAATGACGCCCTTTTCCATCTTGTCCTGGAAGAAGGGGAACATGATGATGATGGGGGCGATGGCCGCAATGATCACGGCGAACTGGATCAGGTAGCGGCTGTAATCGGGGTTGGAGGAGTTGAGGAAGTTGGCGTTTTCGGAGGTGAGCTGCCGGATCACCAGCTGCAGGGGCCACAGGGCCTTTTTATTGGGCACGTAGATGGAGGCCTGCATCCAGCTGTTCCACTGGCTGATCACCAGGTTCAGGATGATCACGGAGCCCATGTTCATGGCCTGGGGCAGGGTGATTTCAAACAGGGTGGTAAGATGGCCCGCGCCGTCGATGTGGCTGGCTTCATACATTTCCTTGGGGATGGCGTTGAAGGCGTTCATCATCATGATGCAGAACATGCTGTTGGTGCAGCCGGGGAGGACCAGCGCCCAAATCGTGCCGACCATGCCCAGGGAGCGCAGCACCATATAGCCGGGCACCATGCCACCGCTGAACAGCATCGTCAACATCAGGGCCATGGTCATGGGCTTTTTCAGCTTCGTGTCGCGGCTCAGGGCGTAGCCCGTCACGGCGGAGAGCATGAAGCCGAAGAAGGTGAAGGAGATGGTGTATACGATGGTGTTGAAATACCCCTGCAGGATGCTGTTGTTCCGGAAGATCAGCCGATAGCCTTCCGCGTTGGCCTGGCCCACGGGCCAGAACACCAGGCCCTTATGAGCAAGCAGGGTCTTGCCATCGGAGAAGGAGGACATCAGCACGTGCCACATGGGGATCACGCTGCACAGGGCGACCAGGGCGACCAGCACATAGACGATAATGTTCACAATGATATCCGCGGTGGTCTTGGTTTCCACCATGTTGTTTTCCCATTCTTCTTTTTTGCGATTCTTTGCCATGTCGATCCCTCCTTTCTCAGAACAGCGAGCTGCCGGTCTTGCGGCTCAGGGCGTTGGATAACAACAGCAGCACCGTGCCCACCACGCTCTGGAACAGGCCGGAAGCCGCGGACAGGGAATAGTTGGAGCTGCCGCCGCCGAAGGCCTGGCGGTAGGTGTAGGTGAAGACCGTGTCGGAAACAGAGTAGGTACTCGGCATATACAGGAGCAGGATGTTGTCGTAGCCGGCCACGAACGCCGTGCCGATGTTGATGACGAACATCATCATGATCATGGGCAGGATGTTGGGCAATGTGATCTTGAACATACGCTGCATCCTGGTGGCGCCGTCGATGGCCGCGGCTTCATGCAGGTCGCCGCTGATCTGGGAGATGGCGGCCACGTACATGATGGAGCCCCAGCCGATGCTCTGCCAGATGCCCATGAACAGGTAGATGAGCCAGAACACGGGGATCTGGTCGTTGGCGAACCAGTTTTGGTTGGTCAGGCCAAAGATGTTGGTGAGCAGCATGGTCAGCGGCCCGTCCTTGGCCAGGAACTGGGTGAACAGGGAGCAGACGATGACCGCGGCCACGAAGTTGGGCATATAGGACAGCGTCTGGCAGAAGCGCTTGAACTTCTTGTTTTCGATCAGGCTCAGCATCAGGGCGAAGATGATGGGCGCGATGAAGCCGATGGTGGCTTTGAGCAGGCCGATGGCCACGGTGTTGCGGATGGCCTGGGGGAAGTCCTCGCCTCCGAACAGGGTGGCAAAGTGTTTGAGACCCACCCAGGGGCTGCCAAAGTAGCCGTCGGCCACGTTGTAATCCTGGAAGGCCATTACGATGCCGAACATGGGCAGGAAGTGGAAGATGATTTCATACACGATGATGGGAACAAACAGCATGTAAACGACCCAATCCCGCTTGAGTTCGGTTTTCCAGCTTCGTCTCGCGGAACCGGTCAGGACGGCAGCATTCTTTTTTGCCATGGATCACACCTCCTTTTCAGCGATCAGCGGAACGGATACTTGTCAACGTAGGTCTGGAACAGGGCAGTGACGGTATCGGGCTTGTACTTGCCCAGCACCTTTACCCATTTATCCCAGCCCTTCTCGAAATCGTTCTTGCCGGTGATGAAGTCCGCCGCGTTCTTGGTCATGTATTCCAGAATTTTGGCCCACAGGTCGGCGACGGTCTTGGTTTCCTCCTGGCTCATTTCGTTGGTGGTGCGGGTGCCCTGGAAAAAGCCGGTGTTGGGGAAAACCGTCCAGCGATCCAGGGAAGCCTGGTAGGAGGGGGCGTAGCCCAGATCCACGTTCTTGATCAGGCCTAGGCCGGGGGCCTTGTTGAAGCCGCAGGCGGTGGCCAATTGGCCGCTGTCCTGCACCAGCACGTCGCTCTTCTGGTACTTGCCTTCGTCGTTCAGGAACCACGCGCCGCCTTCCAGGCCGTTATCCTTGTAGAAGGTGTTTTCGGTAAACTCATCCGCCTGCGCTTTGCTGAGACCCAGGCACTTGAGCAACGCGCCTTCTTCAGAGTAGAAGTAATCCAGGTAGCTGAACAGGGCAGCCAGGTCTTTGTTTGCTGCCTTGGGGGTGATCAGGATGCCGCCGCTGACCAGGCCGCTGCCCATGACGCAGTCGGGCGCTTTGTACTGGCAGCTCTCCGGGCCGTACACGTCGTTGATGGGATAGGTCGCGCCATCCACGAAGATGCCGGCCGTGAAGCCGCCGTCCTTCATATCCAGGCGTCCGCCCAGCTCAGACTGTACGCCGTTCCACATACCGATCTGGCCCTGGCGCACGGAGGTGTCGTCGATCTGGTAGAAGGAATCGGAGGTGCGCTGGTTGAAATCGTGATCCAGCCAACCCTTCTGGTACCAATTATGAAGGCACTCCAGATAGGTCTTGAAGGTCTCTTCATTGCCGCCGAAGTGCACCTTGTTGTCCGCGTCCTGATACCAGTAGCAGGTGCCGCCGCCGAAGCAGGAAAGCAGGCCGCCGGACCAGGTGAACCCGGGATAATACATGCTGATGGAATACTTATCCTTGATCCCCAGATCAGCCTGAGCACGGGTGAAGATCTCAAACATCCATTCCCAGTCGCTGATGTAGGCGGGGGTAGTGCCGTCCCAGGAAGGGTTCAGCTCCAGGTACTTGGCTTTCTTGGCTTCGTCGTACCAGCTGGGGAACATCACGTTGTCTTCCCAACTGTCCTGATCCGTTTCGTCGGTATAGCCGCCGGTGAAAGGCACGCCGGTGGAGGAATTGACGCCGTACTTCACGATCCAGTCCCGGCGGTACTGATAGCCCTGGAAGATGGTGTCGTAACCGTCAGCGAAGTTGCACAGCGCGTAATAGTGTTCCTTGCCCTCGTCGTCCACGCTGACGGAGTTGAAGTAGTATTCGTTGTTGGAGTGAGCCAGGGCCACGTAGTTGGGCATGTACTGTTCCACCCACTCCGTGATCTCCATGGCGTAGCCCTTGGTCACCATGACCTTCGGCGGGTCGCTGATGACAGCGTCGATGATGTCTGGCAGGTCGCCGGAGGCCAGCATGGTGGAGTAGTTGTCCGCCTCGCTGCCGGGCGCACCCTGTAGGAAGTTGAAGGCGATGCTCTTTTCCTCCGGGCCCCAGACCTTCCGCAGCGTGTACTGGATAGCGGGGTTCTTGGCGTAGTTATCGTAGTATTCCGAGGACGTGCCGGAGTAGATCCACCAGTCGAAGGTGGTTTCCGGCGTGGCGCTGCCGCCGGAGCTGGTCGTGCCGATGCTGCCGTAGTAGACCTGCATGCCGACCAGCATGACTACCACAGCCACAAACAGCGCGATCCATTTGGTACGAATGGACATGGTTCCCTCGCTCCTTTCCGTGAATGGCTTCTCTTTGTCGTACAGAATCGTGCCGGATTTTTCTTTATATCAACCGACAGAAAATATCACAAATCCGACAAATGTTTTTATTGCACGATCACCCTGGCCCGATCCAGGTTCAGCACCTGGGTGAAGGGATCGCTCGCGTCGCCGGTTCGCTGGCTGGCGATGCGCACAGTGGCGAAGTAGGTGCCGGGTTTGTCATAGGAGGCCAGCACCTCCGCGTGGGCGGTATGAACGCCGTCCTTTTCGCCCTTCTCAAAGGAAAGCACGGACTGCCACAGCTTGGAGGGATCGGAGTCAACGTTTTCTTCCGGGGCAAACAGGATTTCCGTGACCTCGCCCGCGCCCTCCGGCACCTGCACGTCCACGGTGAAGCAGACCTTTTCTTCCACGGCGACCCTCGCGCACTTTTCCCCGTTGGCCCGCAGGTCGGGCATGGCCTGGATGCCGAAGCGCTTTTTCACGTCTTTTTCCGCGTGGATCTGCCCGTCCTCACCCAAGGTGTAGGCGGTTCTGTTAAGGGGCTTTTCGCCCTTCTCCGCCCAGGCCGCCAGGTCGATTAGGCTTTGCCGCAGCGCGCCCATATAATTGACCACCATGTAATTCGTCAGCGCGTCGGTGTCGCCATGCATGCAGCGTTCCATGAAATAGGTGCGGTGGTTTTCGTCACTGCCTTGGGCTTCTATGATCTTTTTGCGCCACCAGTCCGCGCACCAGGGACAGGTGGATTCGTCCATCAGCGCCTGGATGTTGATGACCTTGCACTGGATTTCCCCGTCCTGCGGGACGCCGGTGCCGGTAAAGGGGATCGGGAAAGGCGGTCGCTGGGGCGTCTTGGGCGTGCCGTCGGCATTGCGGAACTGATCCCAGGCGTGGAAGGAGGGATCCTCAGGCACCTGATGGCGGTAGTAGCTTTGCGCCGCGATCCAGTCGGAATTGTCCAGGAAGATTTCGTCGCCGGGCCGAATCTTTTTCAGCGTCTCGTTGGTGTCCGACATACCATAGCACGCGCCGATGGTGAACACGCCGCCCGCGTCGTCCGGGTCGCGCATCATCTTGCCCGCAGCCAGCACCGCGCCCTGGGCGTCCCCGCCGGTGACGAAGATGGACAAGCCCTCCAGGTAGGGGTCTTCCCCCTGGGGCAGCTCTTCCAGCTCCAGATACGCGCCGTTGCCGTCCGCCAGCATCTTTTTCCAGGCGTCGTCCACGCCGTTGAGCCCGTCCTCCGCGGCCCGGGCGGCCTTTTCCGCCGCCTGATGAACGCTGCGAACTTTGGTTTTGATCTGGATGCGGTCTTTGGAAGAGGAGCTTTCCGGGTTGGCCCCGGCGTAGCCCTCCTTCGTCCAGAAATCAACAAAATAGGAAGGATCAAGTCCTTTGATCCCCGGCATCAGCACAGGCAGCGATCCGGAATCCATCGTGCCCTTGGCCTCCAGATACCAGGCCAAGGGCGGAAAGCCCATTTTCGTCAGCTCCTCCAGCATGTCTGCTTCAAACTTCGTCAAGCCCTCGTAAGGGTTTCCGGAGCCGCCCGCGTCCAGGGCGTCCAAAATTTTCGGGAAAGCGTGGCGCAGCACCCGCTGGCCCTGGACGTGCATGGTGATGGTGTTGGGCAGGGACACGGGCGAGCCGATCACATAGGGAATGGCCCCGTCCCAGGCCCGGGTATTCTCGATGCAGGCCATGGTCTTGTAGCCGCCGCCGGAGCCGCCGTACACATAGCCGAAGGGCCGTTTGTCCGTGTCATACATCTTCATGGCGAGACTCCTGGAGTATTCCGCCGCCGCCGCGGAGGACTGCCAGGTCAGCTTATCGTCCTTCTGTCCGCCGAACTGGGCGGTGGAGCCCATATTGGTTTCAATGAAATACGCACCGCAGTGCAGGGCGAAGCCGATGCGGTCGTTGGCACCCGTGCGGCCGATGGAGGCCACTTCCTCATCCGGGCCGGGGAAGGGAGAGAGATATTGGTGAAAACGGCCTTCATACTGATCCTTCTGCGGGAAGAAGAAGGAAAACTTCACCCCCGTTCCTTCAAAGCTGCCATGCAGATAGCGGTAGGGGATCATCTCCCCGGTCACAAGATACCTTTCCCGCCACTCGTCCACGTCGATGACGGGATGATCGAACCGGGGGTCCTGGCGCGGGTCGTAGATCGTTTTGTTCATAGGCTTCTTCCTTTCTCTGTCTGTGTGCCGGGCGGGAAATCCAAAGGGACCTATCTATCTGATGGTATTGTATCAACCCAGGAGGGAGAATTCTTTCTGTTATCCGACCAAAAATGCCAGAAATCCGACATGCGGATTTCTATTCCGGTCGGATTTGTGACAACAGCATCGAAATTTATGAAGGCAGGATGTCCACCTGAACGCCCTCCGGCGCGTGGAGCTTCACGTCCACGCCGTCCAAAGTTTTTTGCATATGAAAATCCAGCCTGCCGCCCGGCATGGGCAGGGACCCTTCCAGGTCCGTTAGGTCGCCCAGATGGGGCTGAACGGTAAACTTCCCCGGCTGTCCTGGAACCTGCCTGATCCCGGCGCGGACCCGGAACAGCTCGTAGATCGGCAGGGCGGACCAGCCGTGACACTCGCTGCGGGAATTGGCGGGCGTTTCGGGCACGGTGGTGCAATGCTCATTCAGCAGCCCTTTCCAAAGGCCCAGCTGCTTTTCCGTCAGGTCATAGCAGCCCGCCATTTCGCAGGCCCGGAAAAATTCAAAGCTGGCGGAAAAGGTGTTCTGCAGCGCGTCCGGGTCCTCCACGCAATGGCGGAGGGCCCGCCTGGCCTCGTCACCTTGCAGTAAGCCGGTCAGCACGGCGCGGCTCTGGGTCAGCTGGCAAAATTGTTGGCACGCCGGCCCTTCCCGGATCATGCCTCGCCAGGGGTCAAAGCAGGTTGCCCGGACATTTTGAAGGAGTTTTTCTTTTTCCGTCCGGTAGGTTTGAGCCCGGGCGGCGTCCCCGGTCAGTTCGTAAATGCTGGCGGCGTCCTCCAGGCAGCCGCAGAGCATCAGCGTCAGCAGCGAAGAAGGGCCCGTTTCCAGGGCCGTGGGCCGTCCGGTATTGTTGAGCCATTCTGTCTGCCAGTCCACAAAATCCCAGAATTCGGTTTTGCCAAGCAAGCCTGTTTTCGGGTCCAGGTAGCGCGAGAAAGCGTCCAGGATCACATCGCAGTCGGAGCGATAGCGCCGCAGCACGGATAGATCCCCGGTGCGTTCCCAATACTCCAGCAGCATGCGGATATAGAAGAAGGAGAAGGTGGAAATGATCTGGGTATAGCCGCTGGGGGCGCGGCCCTGCACGAAGCCGTAGGGCGTCATGGAGGCGTGGAAATCCTCCAGGGCTTTCCGCGCCAGGGCGGTGTCCCGGGAGATCACATAGGTGAACGCCGCCTGGAGCCGGGTGTCCATGGGGTACTGCATCTGCTCGTAGTAGGGGCAGTCCATATAAGCGTCGGTCATGCAGTTCTGCAAGGTACGCTGGCAAATATCAAACAGTTCTTTGACCCAGGGCGCGGAGGAAGAAATGTCCGCCTCCGGGTTCAGGGGATAGCCCGTGCGGCGAAGCTCCGGCATTTCCAGGGCGACGGGCTCGTCCTCCGTGGTGATACTGATCTTGAGGAAGCGCAGGGTACGATACCAGAAGGGCTCATAGCATGTTTTTCCGCCGCTCAGGATCACCGTATCGGTGACGGCGGGCGGAATGACGCCGTTTTCGCTGTCGTCCCGCTTCACTCGGTTGGCGTCCGGGACTTTGCCCTCCGCTGCGTCCTTTTCCATGAAGCGCTCAAAATAGGTGAAGGATATTTTCGCGTCTTTGCCGCCGGTGAAGAAATATCGGGGATAGACGTTGGCGTGGTATTTCATGGGGATCGTCACTTCCAGGCTGCTGCGGGCCTCCACACGAAGCGGAAAGATTGATACCGCTTCCGGGGCGATCAGGGCCTCCTTTTCCTCAAAAAGCAGCGGGATCGTCCTGTCCTCGCTGACCAAGGGCGGCAGGAAGCCTACAAACTTCATAAAATCGGTCCGCACGGCGCTTTCCATGGCGTGGGCCTGCGTCCATCCCGATGCGTCAAAGCCCGGCTCCTTCCAGTCCGGGAAGGTGCGGGTAAAGTCGATCTGTTCGATCATGGCGCCCATGTTATCGCTGACCACGGGCAGTTTTTTCAAATAAAACGTGTTGTCCAGCCACACCCGCCAGTCCGCTTCCCCGGTGGTCAGGGAATGAGTTGCGCCGTTTTGGTCTGTGACGGCTCCTTCCAGCGCCAGCCTGTGGCCCGCGGGCACGTCCGCCACGGAGATCAGCGGCATCCGTTCCACGCCGAAGGTGTCGATGGCGTTGAAATCGCACAGCAGCACCTGAACGCAGATGGTGTTCCTGCCGTTGCGGAAACAGCCGCGCAGGGAACGCCTGTCCACAAAATGGCGAAAGCGGTCGCCGCGGCAGGGGCCGGACCCAATGGGCCGGCCGTTGACCCACAGCCGATACCGGGAACTGGCGCTGATTTCGATGTCCGCGCCGCAGCCCTCCGCCACCGCGTCAAAGTCCAGCCGGAAATAGGCGAACCGCCCGTTGGCGTCCCCCTGGATGATTTGCTTTTGCCGGTATTCCTCCTTGGGGATGCCGATCCATTGCGCTGCGCTGAACATGGTCAGATGCCTCGCTTTCTTTTGCCGGTCACTTCTTCGCCTGGGCGATAAAATCCCTGTACCAGTAAGCGCTCTTTTTCCAGGTGCGCTCATAGGTTTCAAAGTTGGTGTGCAGCAGCCCGTATTTGAAGTCATGGCCCGCGCTCCACTCCCAGTTGTCCATAAGGGTCCAGAGGTAATAGCCCCGAATATCCACGCCCTCCGCGATCAGCCGTTCAACGGCATCTAGTGCCTGGGAAAGATATTCGATGCGATAGTCGTCGTGAATCATGCCGTCTTTGGGGTCAAGGACTTCCTCGCCCTCATGGCCGTAGCCGTTTTCGGAAATGTAAACGGGGATTTTGAGCTGATACATGTCCCGGATCATGTTCAGCACGTCATACAGCTTTTCGGGGTTGGACACCTTGCGGTCCTCCGCGAAATTGCCGCCCTGGTTCGCGCCATCCAATACTTCCTTTTTCGTGCTGACGGGAACGATATTGTAATAATTCATGCCGTAGAAGTCCAGGGGCAGCTTGGTCAAGCGGAAATCCTCATCCTCCATTTGCATGAGGGTGCCTTCCCTTGCGAATTTATCCAGGATGTATTCGCTGTACCCGCCGCCCAGCAGGCGATCGGTGTAGAATTTCCAGTTTTCTTCGTCCTCGTCCCGGGCCAGGGCGATATCCTCCGGCGCATCCGTCATGGGTACGCGCTTCCAGATATCCACCACCGCGCCGATCTTGCCCTTGAAGCCGGAGGCGCGGAAGGCTTCCACGGCGGCCCCGCTGGCCGTCATCACATTGTGGCGGGCCTGATTGCCCCATGCCCGATTGGCATATCCCGGCGCGAAGAAGCCCAGGCCGTAGCCGCAGTAGACGGAGATCGGCTCGTTCACCGTGACCCAGTCGGGTACGATATCCCCATACAGGCGGAACATTTTGTCTGCGTACTCCTGGAACCAGCGCTTGCTGTCCCGGCTGAGCCAGCCGCCTTTTTCCTCTAGTGCCTGGGGAAGGTCCCAATGATACAGGGTCACGTTGGGCGTGATGCCGGCTTCCAGCAGCTTTTCAAAGCAGCACCTGTAATAATCCACCCCCGCCTGATTCAGCTTGCCGACGCCCTCCGGCAGCACCCGCGGCCAGGCGATGGACATCCTGTAGGAATTCACGCCAAGAGCGATCAGGTTTTTGAGATCGGTGTCAAACAGGCGATAGCTGTCGCAGGCAGCCGTGGAGGGCTTGAAACCGCCGCGGATCACCCCGGGCTTCTCCGCGTAGGCGTCCCAGATGCTCTTTCCCCGGCCTCCGTCAAAGCCGCAGCCCTCCGTCTGCGCGGCGCTGGAAGCAACGCCAAATTTGAATCCCTTTGGAAATTTCACACGCAACCCCTCCTTTTTTCCAATGATATTGTATCAGTAGCGGAGGTAGATTTCTTTCTGTTATCCGACCCAAAATGCCAGAAATCCGATGTGCAGATTGTTTTTCTGGTCGGATTTGTGACAAAATACATCGGAATTCAGAAAGAAACGGAAGCGCGTTATCTTCTATAATAAATCGTAAAAAAAATAGATTGCCGAACGTCCCGAAAGAATACAGGAGGAATGAGCCATGCAGAATCAACCGTCCGCCAATGAAGAAGCCCTGCGCTCCGCGCCCTTTGGGCAACTGGCTCGAAAGCTTTGCATCCCCGCCATTTTGATCATGCTGGTCACGGTCATCTATCACATGGCCGACGTGCTGTTTATTTCCAAAACCGGCGACCCCAACAAGGTGGCCGCCGTTTCCTTGGCCTCGCCCGTGTTCACGGTGCTGTCCGGCCTGGGCGTGCTGCTGGGCACCGGCGGGTGCACGGCGGTGTCCCTGGCGTTGGGAAAAGGGGAAAGGGACAAGGTGCGCGCCTACAGCGCCCTGTGCATTTACGGCTCCGTGGCCGTGGGCCTGGCGTTTGGGGCCGCGGTGCTTGCGTTCCTGCCGGTGATCTGCTCCTGGCTGGGCACCGACGAAGCCACCCTGGGCTTCACCATGGATTACCTGCGGGTCATCGCCCTCGGAGCGCCGGTGATCCTGTTCTGCAATGTGGTGCCGTCCCTGGTGCGGGCCGACGGCTCCACTGTCAACAGCATGATCGGCAACATGATCGGCACAGTGGGCAACCTGGTGCTGGATCCCATCTTGATTCTGGCGCTGAACTGGGGCGTCACCGGCGCGGCCATCGCTACCGTGCTGGGCAACGTGTTTTCCATGGTGTACTTCATCTGGTTCATCACCCATAAGGGCCGCACCTATGCCGCCGCGCCCAAGCATATTTCCCTGCGCGGTGAGATTTTGAAACCGGTCTTCACCCTGGGTCTGCCCATGTCCGTGTCCACCATCCTATCCAGCATTTCCGGCGCTGTCTGCAACAACCTGATGATGCAGTACGGCGCGGTAGCGGTGTCCGCCAGCAGCGTAGCGTCCCGGGTGGGCATGATCATTTCCATGACGGTCATGGGCATCTGCATCGGCATGCAGCCCGCCATTTCCTATAATTATTCCGCAAACCACCGCAAGCGCCTGACGGAGATTCTGTGGAAAACCTGCGCACTGGCCTTTGCCGTGGGCACGGCGCTGGCGCTGGTCTGCCTCATTTTCCGCGACCAGGTCATCTCCATATTCCTGTCTGATCCCGAGGTGCTGCGTATCGGCCGGGTGTGCCTGCTGGCTTCCGTCATCATCGGGCCGGTGTACGGTTTCTATCAGCTCAGCACCACCTACCTCCAGGCCACGGGCAAGGCAAAAAAGGCCATTATCGTGTCCCTGCTGGAAAAGGGCCTGATCTACATCCCCTTGCTGTTCATTGCTCACGCCCTGTTCGGGCTGTACGGCGTCATTTTCTCCGGCACCGTCACCACGGTTTTGTCCATGGCGGTTTCCCTGTACTTCTGCTATCATATCTATCGAAAAGAACTTTCCGAGGGCGAATACGTTTGAAGCAACCGATGAAAGCAAGGAGGAAAAAATCATGCGCGACCTGCAAGCAATCCTGAACCAGATGACCCTGGAGGAAAAGGCGAACTTCGTTTCCGGGCGGGACTTCTGGCACACCCGTGCCATCCCGCGGCTGAACGTTCCCGCCGTGATGATGTGCGACGGCCCCAACGGCCTGCGCAAGCAGGAGGGCGAGGGCGACCATCTGGGCATCAACAAGAGCATCGAAACCGTCTGCTACCCCACCGCCAGCGCCATGGCGTCTTCCTTCGACGTGGAATTGATGCAAACCCTGGGCGAGTATCTGGGCCGGGAATGCCAGGCCGAGGACGTGGCCATGCTGCTGGGCCCCGGCGTGAACATGAAGCGCAGCCCCCTGTGCGGCCGGAACTTTGAGTATTTCAGCGAGGATCCGGTTCAGGCCGGTAAAATGGGCGCGGCCTATATCCGGGGATTGCAGGGCCAGGGCGTATCCGCCTGCGTCAAGCATTTCGCCTGCAACGATCAGGAGACCCGGCGCATGTCCGGCTCCTCCCAGGTGGACGAGCGCACGCTGCGGGAAATCTACCTGCCCGCCTTTGAAATGGCCGTGAAGGAAGGAAAAACCGGCAGCGTCATGAACGCCTACAACGCCATCAACGGCACCTTCTGCGCGGAAAACAAGGAACTGCTCACCGGCATCCTGCGGGACGAATGGGGCTTTGACGGCTTCGTAGTCACGGACTGGGGCGCTATCAAGGATCGGGCCAAGGGGCTGGAAGCGGGCGTCGATCTGGAAATGCCCGGCGCGCCGGAGGGCAAGAGCGCGGGCATCCTGAAAGCGCTGGAGGAAGGCCGCCTGACCATGGAAGCGTTGGACAAGGCCGTGCTGAATCTGCTGAAATTCGTGTTCAACTTCGTAGATCAGCGGAAGGAAAACGCTTCCTTTGACCGGGAGGAAGCCCGGATCTTCTCCGCTCAGGCTGCTGCCCAATGCGCCGTGCTGCTGAAAAACGAAAGCGTCCTGCCTCTGGCCGAAAACCAGAAGGTAGTCTTTATTGGCCGCTACGCCAAAGCGCCCCGGTATCAAGGCGCGGGCTCCAGCCACATCAACGTGCCCAAGGTCGTCGGGGCCATGGACTGCGTGGACGGGCTGAACGTGACCTGGGTTTCTGACGAGGACGCCGAAGCCGCAGTCAAAGCAGCCAAAGAAGCGGATGCCGCCGTGATCTTTACCGGCCTGCCGGAGTCCTTTGAATCCGAAGGCGCGGATCGGGAGCATATGCGGATGCCGGAGGAACAAAATGCCCTGGTGAAAGCCGTCTGCGCCACGCAGATAAAGACGATTGTGGTTCTCCACGGCGGCAGCGCCATGGAGCTGCCCTGGAAGGACGAGGTCGCCGCCATCCTGCTCATGCACCTGGGCGGCGACGGCGTAGGCAAGGCCACGGTGGAACTGCTTTACGGCAGGGAAAATCCCTCCGGCCATCTGGCCGAGACCTGGCCCCTGCGCCTGGAGGACACTCCCGCTTACTTCAACTTCCCCGGCGAGGAAGGCATCGTGGAATACCGCGAGGGCCAGTTCATCGGTTATCGGTATTACGATAAAAAGAAACTGCCCGTGGCCTTTCCCTTCGGCCATGGCCTCAGCTATACGACTTTTGCATACAGCGATTTGAAATTGAGCACTGATACCGTCACCAACACGGAAAACCTGACCGTTTGCTGCACGGTGAAAAACGCCGGAACCCGCAAGGGCAGCGAAGTCGTCCAGCTTTATCTGGGTGCACTGGGCGGCGCGAACATCCGGCCAGTTCGGGCGCTGAAAGCCTTTGCTAAGGTCGCCCTGGAGCCCGGTGAAGAAAAGACCGTTTCCTTCACCCTTTCCCCCCGTGACTTCGCCATTTGGTCGGTCAAGATTCACGACTGGTTCGTTGAAAGCGGGAAGTATTGCGTGGCCGTCGGTTCTTCCTCCCGCGACCTGCGCTTGTCCACTGAAATCACCATGAACTCCGCCCAGGAACTGCCGCTGCATTACGACCGTTTCTCCGTGGTGGCTGATCTGCAGAAGACCGCCAAGGGTCGGGCCATGCTGGGTCAGATCATGGCCGCCCGGAAACAGAGCCGGAACGAGGATATCGAAAAGGAACATATGCAGAACCTGGGTGAGGGCAGCGAAAAGATGATGCAGAACATGATGCTGGAAATGCCCCTGGGCGCTTTCGTCTCCTACGGCGTCATGAACGACGAAGCCCTGGATGCCTTTATCGCGGCCCTGAACGAATAACCGAACAGCCTGACAGGAGCGAAAGATGAAAAACGGATTTTTGCTGGGCGCTGCCACCGCGGCCCATCAGGTGGAGGGCAATAACACTCATTCGGATTACTGGGCCATGGAGCAGATGAAGAACACCACCTTCAACGAGCCCTCCGGCATTGCCTGCGATCATTTCAGCCGCTATGCTGAGGATATCGCCTTGTTGAAGCAGGCGGGACTGAACACCTACCGGTTCTCCATCGAATGGGCTCGGATCGAGCCGGAAGAGGGCAGGTATGACCTGAACGAAGTGGAGCATTACCGCAAGGTACTGGAATGTTGCCGGGAAAACAGCGTGGAGCCCATCGTGACCATGCATCATTTTACTTCCCCTGTCTGGCTGATCCGCAAGGGCGGCTGGGAAGCGGAAAGCACCGTTTCCGACTTTGCCCGATACTGCGCTTTTGTCGTGAAGGAGCTGGGCGAATACCTGCACTATATGGTCACCATCAACGAGGCCAACATGGGCTTGCAGGGGGCGGCGATCATGGAGCGCTACAAGAAGCAGATGATGGCCTCCGCCAAAACCAACGTGGAGGGCACCGCCCAGGTGGGCATGAACTTCAACGCCATGATGCAGCGCATGGCTGCCCAGAAAGCGGAATACGCGGAGATTTTCGGCACCCCCGATCCCCAGTATTTCGTTTCCGCCCGCACGCCGGAAGGGGACAAGCTGGTCATGCGCGCCCATCAGGCGGCGAAAGCGGCCATGAAACAAATCAAGCCCGACCTGAAAATCGGTCTGTCCTTATCCCTGCACGATGTACAGTGCATTACCGGCGGCGAAGAAAAAGCCGCCGCTGAATGGAACGAGGAGTTCTCCCACTATCTGCCCTACATCCAGGACGACGACTTCTTTGGCCTGCAAAACTACACCCGTTCGGTCTATGGCCCCGAGGGCATCCAGGCTGCCCCGGCTGGCACAAAGCTGACCCAGATGGATTACGAATACTATCCGGTCGCCCTGGAGCATGTGATCCGCCGGGTACACAAGGAATTGCCCCTTCCCATCATCGTCACCGAAAACGGTATCGCCACCAGCGACGACGCTGACCGCTGCGCCTTTATCCGTTCGGCACTGGAAGGCGTGGAGAACTGTATCAAAGACGGCATCGACGTGTGGGGCTACTGCTATTGGAGCCTGCTGGACAACTTCGAGTGGCAGAAGGGCTTTTCCATGACCTTCGGCCTTGTCGCCGTGGACCGTGCTACCCAAGAGAGAAAACCCAAGGAAAGCCTGTCCGTTTTGGGCAAATGCCTTTCTGATCAAAAGTGAGCCGTTCAATCTGCGTATTTAAAGGAGGATCGCCATGGAAAAGTATCAGAATCCCAGCCTTTCCCCCGCGGAGCGGGCCGAAGACCTGCTTTCCCGTATGACCACACGCGAAAAAATAGCCCAGCTGGGCGGCATCATGCCCTTCAAGAATATTCCGGGGATTGACGAGCGCCTGGCCGGCTTCCTCAAGGACGGCATTGGTCAGCTCAGCACCCTGGATTTCCGCAACCGAGAAACCGCGGCTGAGGCCGCGGCATGGCAGCGCCACCTGCAGGAGATGGTCATTTCTCACAGCCGGTTCGGCATCCCCGCCGTGTTCCACATGGAAGGGCTTTGCGGCCCCCTCATCGAGGGCGGCGTCAGCTTCCCCTCCGGCATCGCCCGGGGTTCCTCCTTCCATCCTGAAACGGAAAAAGAGATCGGCGATATCACCGCCCGGCAGGAGCTTGCCTGCGGCATCACCCAGGTGCTGGCTCCGGTGCTGGATATTTCCCGCGACCCCCGCATGGGCCGCTACTGCGAGCCCTACAGCGAGGACGGCACCCTGGCCGCCGCCCTGGGTACGGAGTATACGAAGGGCATCCAAAACGCGGAGGTGGACGGACGGAAGGCCGAAGCCGCCGCCAAGCATTTTCTGGGCTTCCATGCCTCCCAGGGCGGCATCCACGGTACCAACACAGAATTGGGCGATCCCATCCTGCGGGAGCAGTTCGGCAAGCCCTTCCAGGCCGCCATCCGGGAAGCGAACCTCCGTGGCGTGATGCCCTGCTACGATTCCATCAACGGTCTGCCTGTCCACGCCTCCAAACATCTGCTCACCGGATTGCTCCGGGACGAAATGGGCCTGGATGGCGTCACCGTCTCCGACTACGGCGGAGCGGAAAATGCCCACGATCCGGATCACCTGTGTGAAACCCTGGAGGATGCGGGCTATATGTGCATGGACGCCGGACTGGACGTAGATTTGCCCATGCCCTACGCCTTCAACGCAAAGTTGGCGGATCAGTTTGAAAACGGCGAACGGGACATGGAAGTGCTGAACCGGGCCTGCCGCCGGGTGCTGGAAGCCAAGTTCCGCATGAGATTGTTTGAGCATCCCTTCGCCTTGCAGGAAGAAGCTCTCGAAAAAGAATACCGGATTGAACAGTCAAAGGAAGTCACCCTCCGTTCCGCGAGGGAATCCCTGGTACTGCTCAAAAACGACGGGGCGCTGCCGCTTTCCAAGTCCGTCAAAAAGATCGCCCTCATCGGCCCCCACGCGAAAAACGCCGCCTTCTTCTTCGGCGGTTACACCCACGTTTCCATGGTGGAGGCGGCCCGGGCCGCGGCCAACTCCATGGCCGGCACCGGCGGCGAGCGTTCCACGGACGGGAAGGAAATGAAGCGCATCCCCGACACCAACGTCCAAAGCGACGACAGTCCGGAATTTGCCTCCATCCTGCCCTGGCTGAAACCTGGCATCCATAATTTGTATGAAGAACTGACCACCCGCCTGCCGGATACTGAAATCCTCACCGCCAAGGGCTATGAGATTTTCGGCGCAGATGAAGCTCATTTTGAAGAAGCCCTGGCCCTGATCGAAAATGCTGACCTGGTGCTTTTGACCCTGGGCGGCAAGAACGGCTCCGGCTCCGTCGCTACCATGGGCGAGGGCGTGGACGGTACGGACATCAACCTGCCCGCCGGTCAGGACGCCTTCATCCGCAAGGCTGCGAAGCTGGGCAAGCCCATGGTTGGCATCCATCTGGACGGACGGCCCATTTCCAGTGACACGGCGGACGAATACCTCAATGCCATCCTGGAATGCTGGAGCCCGTCGGAATGTGGGGCCCAGGCCATTGTGGACGCGCTGACCGGGGAAATCAATCCCTCCGGCAAGCTGCCCGTCACCGTGGCCCGCAGCGCCGGACAGCTGCCCATCTGGTACAACCATTACAACGGCTCCCAGTGGCACCAGGGCAAGAGCATCGGCTTCCAGGATTATGTGGACATGCCCCACACCCCCCGCTATCCCTTCGGCTACGGGCTGTCTTATACGACTTTTGAGTATTCCAATTTGAAACTGGACAGCAAGGAAATCGCCTCGGACGGCAAGGTGATCATTTCCACTGAAGTCAAAAACACTGGTAAGGTTTTCGGCACAGAAATTGTTCAGCTTTATGTCAGCGACGAATACGCCAGCCGCATCCGTCCGGTGCAGGAATTGGCGGGCTTCGTAAGGGTCACGCTGAACCCCGGCGAAACCAAAACCATTTCCTTTACCCTCTGCGCTTCTCAGCTTGCTTTCTACCTGGCTCCCCATCAATGGCTGGTCGAAAAGGGCAAGGTAGAAGTATGTATCGGCGCGTCCTCCGAGGATATCCACCTGAAAGATACCATACAAATCACGGATTCAATCGTCATCGACGGCAAAGACCGCGCCTTGTGGGCGAAAGCAAATATTCAGTAAAGGAGCGTCGAACCATGAAACAGTATGAAATGATGGAGCTGTCCTTCCCCTGCAACCCTCCGGAAACCAATTGGGCCGACGTGCGCCCCGTGGCGGTGTTCACTCATGACGGGAAAGAAACCAAAATCGAAGGCTTCTATGCCGGGAACGGCCAGTGCAAGGTGCGCTTCCTGCCGATGGACGCGGGGCATTACGACTGGAAAATGGGCGACGAAACCGGCTCCTTTGACGCTGAACCGGCGACCACTCACGGCCCCGTCCACGCCGACGGCACCGCCTTCCGCTATGCCGACGGCACCCTGTTCCATCCCTTCGGCACCACCGTCTACGCCCTGATCTCCCAGGACGACGCCCTGATCGAGCAGACCATGCAGACCCTGGAAAAAGCCCCCTTCAACAAAATCCGCATGTGCGTGTTCCCCAAGCACTACGATTTCAACCACAACGAACCCACGTATTACGCCTTTGAAAAGAACGAGAACGGCTCCTGGGATCCTTCCCGCCCGGTTCTCGCTTTCTGGGACGCCCTGGACAAGCACATCCAACGGCTGGGCAGCATGGGTATCCAGATCGACCTGATCCTGTTTCATCCCTACGACCGCTGGGGCTTTGACGGCATGGGCGCGGAGAAGGATATGATCTATCTGGATTACCTGCTGCGCCGCCTCAGCGCCTGGCCTCACATCTGGTGGAGCCTGGCCAACGAGTATGAATTGTGCAAGCGTACCCAGGAGGACTGGGACAACATCGAGCGGTTCATTGCTGAAAGCGACCCCTATCATCACCTGCTGTCCTGCCATAACATTTTTCATATCTGGGACGCCCGCCGCCCCCTGACCACCCATTCCTCCATCCAGAGCAAGAGCTTCTACCTGCTCAAAGAGATCATGGACAAGACCCAGAAGCCCGTGGTGCTGGACGAGTGCTGCTACGAAGGCAATCTGGAGCACTTCTGGGGCTGCATCACCGCCCAGGAAATGGCCGCCCGCTTCTGGCGCTGCGTCTCCACCGGCGCTTACTGCACCCACGGCGAAACCTTCTATTCTGACGATGACATCCTCTGGTGGGCCAGGGGCGGCAGGCTCAAGGGTGAAAGCCCCGCCCGCATCGCCTTCTGCCGGGAGATCATCGAATCCCTGCCCGGCCATCTGGAGGGCGAACCCACCTTCATGACCCGGCTTTTGCCCTTGTTGACCATGACAGAGGAACAGCGGGAAGATGCCCTCCGCAGAGCCGATGAAAAGGGAGCGGGCTTCATTATCCGCGCTTTCCTGAATGCAGGGGAATACACCCGGGACTTTGCTTACGCTGAATACGCCTGGTATGGTCACATCGGCGACGACGTGATCCTGCATTATTACGATAACCGTCCCATCGGCAAGGAAACCCTGCGTCTGCCAGAGAATAAAACCTACCGCATCGAACTCATCGACACCTGGAACATGACCCGGGAAACCATCGCCACCGGCGCAAGCGGGAATTATGTAGTTGAACTGCCCAGCCGGGAATGGATGGCGATCCTGGCCACCGCCGAGTAAGCAAGAAGAGAAGGAGGAGACACGATGGCAGCGCATATCAAGCTTGGTTATGCCCCCACCCGCCGGGCCATTTTCAGCGCCCCGGCCGCCCTTGAATACAGGAAATTGACCGCCAACCGGCTGCAGGAACTGAACATCGACTTTGTGGACATCGACGACGTGAACGACGAGGGTCTGCTCTTTGACGACGCGGGGCTGGAAAAAATCATCGAAAAGTTCCAGCGGGAAAAGGTGGACGGCCTGTTCATTCCCCACGCCAATTTCGGTACGGAATATGAGTGTGCACGGCTGGCGAAGGCCCTGAACGTGCCCGTGCTGCTGTGGGGTCCTCGGGACGAGCGGCCTGACGATAAGGGTATGCGTCTGCGGGATTCCCAGTGCGGCCTGTTCGCCACCGGCAAGGTGTTGCGCCGCTTCCGCGTGCCCTTCACCTACATGAACAACTGCAACCTGGAAGATCCGGAGTTTGAACGGGGCATCAAGGATTTCCTGGCCGTGTGCAACGTGGTGAAGGTGTTCCGTCATACTCGGATTTTGCAGATCGGCCCCCGTCCCTTCGACTTCTGGTCTACCATGTGCAACGAAGGCGAGCTGCTGGAGAAATTCAATATCCAGCTGGCCCCCATTCCGCTTCCCGAGCTTTACGCCGAAATGAAGAAGTGGCGGACGGAAAAGACCGAGGTGGAAAAAGTCGTTTCCTACTGCAAGAAAAACATGACCTGCAACATCGAGGACAATTACCTCCATAACGTGGCCGAGTTGAAGGCCGCAATGAAGTCCCTGGCGGAAAAATATGGCTGCAATGCCATTGCCATTCAGTGCTGGAATGCTTTGCAGGACGAAATCCACATCATGCCATGCGCCGCTAACGCGCTGCTGAACGAAGAGGGCATCCCGGTGGTTTGCGAAACGGACATTCATGGGGCCATATCTCAGCTGATCGCCGAAGCCGCTTCCATGAACGAGCACCGGGTCATGTTCTCCGACTGGACCGTGCGTCACCCTGACAACGACAACGGCGAACTGCTGCAGCACTGCGGCCCCTGGCCCATTTCCGTGGCCAAAGAAAAGCCCACCATCTGCGTGCCCGTGGCCTTCCCGGAGAACGGCGCGGTATCTGCCGAGGCCAAGCATGGCCCCATGAGTCTGGTGCGCTTTGACGGCGACGAGGGCGAGTATTCCATCCTGCTGGGCCACGCCCGGGGTATCGACGGCCCCTGGACCCGGGGCACCTATGTGTGGGTGGAGGTCAATAATTTGAAGCGCCTGGAAGCCAAGGTCGTGGAAGGCCCCTACATCCATCATGTGGCAGCCATTCACGGCGACGTGGTGCCCATCGTGTACGAAGCCTGCAAGTATATCGGCGTGAAGCCCGACCTGTACGATCCCATCGAAGAAAAGGTAAAGGCGTATCTCCACGGTGAAGACGTGGTATTCGACGAAGTGTGAAAAGGAGGTACCGACTATGAACGCGTTGGCTGTAAAAGCCTATGATCTCCGTCAGGACGTGCTGGACATTATCGTGAACGGCGGAGGCGGTCACATCGGCGGCGACATGAGCAGCGTAGAAATCATGATGACCATTTATGACCGCATGAACGTGAGCCCTGAAACGCAAAATGATCCCGACCGGGATCGGTTCGTGCTCAGCAAGGGTCATTGCGTGGAAACCCTGTACGCCGTGCTGGCGGATAAAGGCTTCATCGACATCAACGATGTGAAAGCCAATTTCTCCAAGTTCGGCTCCGAGTACATCGGCCATCCCCACAACACCATCCCCGGCATCGAAATGAACTCCGGCTCCCTGGGACATGGCCTGCCTGTTTCCGTGGGCATGGCATTGGCTGGCAAGATGGACAAGCGGGATTACCGCGTTTACACCGTCATGGGCGACGGCGAATTGGCTGAAGGGTCTGTCTGGGAAGGTGCCATGGCCGGCGGACACTACAAGCTGGATAACCTCTGTGCCGTGGTGGACCGGAACCATCTCCAAATCTCCGGCAACACCGAGGACGTCATGAAGGATGGCGACCTGCACGGCCGCTTTGCCGCCTTCGGCTGGCATGTGATTGACGTGCAGGATGGCAACGACGTGGACCAGCTGAACGCCGCCTTCGACGAAGCGGAAAAGACGAAAGGCCAGCCCACGGTCATCATCGCCAACACCGTCAAGGGCAAGGGCGCGTCCATCATGGAAAACAAGGCAAGCTGGCATCATCATCTGCCGAACGCCGAGGAATACGCCCAGATCAGCAAAGAACTGAAGGAACGGAAGGAGGCTATGCTCCATGAATAAGATCGCCAACCGCGCCGTGATGTGCGAAGTGCTCAAAGAAGCGGCAGCAAAGGATAAAGATGTGGTCGTGCTCTGCAGCGACAGCCGGGGCAGCGCATCCCTCACCTCCTTTGCCGACACCTATCCCGAGCAGTTTGTGGAAGTGGGCATTGCGGAACAGAACCTAGTTTCCATCGCCGCGGGCCTTGCTTCCTGCGGCAAGAAGCCCTACGCGGCCTCTCCCGCCTCCTTCATCACCACCCGCAGCTATGAGCAGTGCAAGGTGGATTGCGCCTATTCCAACACCAACGTGAAGCTGATCGGTATTTCCGGCGGCGTCAGTTACGGGGCGCTGGGCATGACTCACCACTCCGCCCAGGATATTGCCGCCATGAGCGCCATTCCGGGGATGCGGGTGTACCTGCCCAGCGACCGGCACCAGACCCGGAAGCTGTTTGAAGCGCTGCTGCAGGACGATCACACCGCCTACATCCGCCTGGGCCGGAACCCGGTGGAAGACGTCTATGAAGAAGGAAACGTGCCCTTTGAAATGGACAAGGCTACCGTGCTTTCAGAGGGAACCGACGTGCTGCTGGTGGCCTGCGGCGAAATGGTGAAGCCCATCCAGGACGCAGCGAAGCTGCTGAACGATGTGGGCATTTCCACCGCCGCCCTGGACATGTACTGCGTAAAGCCCCTGGACAAGGAAGGGCTGCTCAAAGCCGCGAAGGGCAAGAAGCTGGTCGTCACCGTGGAGGAGCACGCGCCCTTCGGCGGCCTGGGCTCCATGGTAGCCCAGGTGATCTCGGCTAATGATCCCAAGAAAGTCATCTGCCTGGCCCTGCCAGACAGCCCCGTGATCACGGGCAACTCCAAGCAGGTATTTGACCACTACGGGCTGAACGCAGAAGGTATCGCCAAGACCGTTACCGAAGCGCTCAAGGGGTGAACGCCATGAAATACGTTCTTTCCGTGGATCAGAGCACCCAAGGCACCAAAGCGTTGCTCTTTGATGAACAGGGCGTCCTGCTGAACCGCGCTGATTTGCCCCATCGGCAAATCATCAACGACGCTGGCTGGGTGTCCCACGATCCCGAGGAAATCTATCAAAACCTGCTGAAAACCGTAAAAATGGTGACGGAAAAGGCGAATGTTTCGCCGGATGAAATCGCCTGCATGGGGATCAGCAACCAGCGGGAAACCAGTGTGGCCTGGGATAAAACCACCGGCAAGCCCATCTGTGATGCTATCGTGTGGCAGTGTGCAAGAGCCGTGGACGTGTGCAAAGATGTGGAAAAAACCGGTATCGGCGACACCGTGCGGGAGCGCACCGGCATCCCCATCTCGCCTTACTTCCCAGCCTCCAAATTTGCCTGGTTTTTGCGCAATGTACCGGAAGCCAAAACGCTGGCCGACAAGCATCAATTGTGCCTTGGCACGATTGACGCCTGGCTGGTGTACAAGCTGACAGGGGCGTATCGGACGGATTATTCCAACGCTTCGCGCACCCAGCTGTTCAACATCCACACCCTGTTCTGGGACGCGGACGTCTGCGCGGCCTTCGGCATTGACCCGAATGACCTGCCGGAAGTGACCGACTCCGACGCAGTATTTGGCGAAACCGATCTGGGTGGTATGCTGAAACAAACCATCCCGGTCTGTGGTGTGCTGGGGGATTCCCACGCAGCGCTGTTCGGCCAAGGCTGCCTCAACAAGGGCATGACCAAGGCCACCTACGGCACGGGCTCCTCCATCATGATGAACATTGGGCCGGAGGCGGTGGCGTCCCAAAACGGCCTGGTCACCTCCCTGGCCTGGAAGCGCCGGGGGCAAGTGAACTACGTGCTGGAAGGCAACCTGAACTACACCGGCGCAGTGATCTCCTGGCTCAAAAACGACGTGGGCCTGATTGCCTCTGCCGGCGAAACGGAAGCCATGGCCCTGGCCGCCAACCCCGCGGACACCGCCATGCTGGTGCCCGCTTTCACCGGCCTGGGCGCACCCTATTGGATGGGCGACGCCAAAGCCCTGCTCTGCGGCATGACCCGGCTGACCGGCAAAAACGAGATCGTCCGCGCCGCCCTGGACTGCATCGCCCTCCAGGTGCGGGACGTGGTGGCCGCCATGGAAAAGGACTGCGGCGCGAAGGTGCCCGTCTTGCGCGTGGATGGCGGCCCCACGAGGAATAATTACCTCATGCAGTTCCAAAGCGATATGCTGAACGCCATGGTTTCCTGCCCCGACGCCGAGGAGCTTTCTGGCATCGGCGCGGCCTATATGGCTGGTCAGTCCGCGGGCATTTTCACGGATGACGTATTTCAGAATCTGACTTACCGGAATTATGCCCCCACGATGCCCACTCAACAATGGGAAGGCAAACTGGATTCCTGGCGGCAGGCAATCCGGATGATTTCCATAAGATAAACGGCGGGAGGATCAAACCATGAGGAGGACGATGGATTTTAACCGAGGTTGGGCATTCATCAAACAGGATGAGCGCTCCATGGTCGATTTGCCCCATACCTGGAACGCCGTGGACGGACAGGACGGCGGCAACGATTATTTCCGCGGCGTATGCATATACGAAAAGCATTTCTCTGCGCCAGAATTGACGGGCGGACAGCGTTGCTTCATCGAATTTGAAGGGGCCGCCATGACCGCGGAGGTTACGCTGAACGGGGTCGCGCTGACGCGGCACGAGGGCGGCTATTCCGCCTTCCGGTGCGACCTGACGAACTGCCTGCAGGTGGAGAACGTGCTCACGGTTCGCGTGGACAACAGTGCCAACGACCGGGTGTATCCCCAGACGGCGGACTTCACCTTTTACGGCGGCATCTACCGCCCAGTGAAGCTGATCATCGTGCCGGAGGAGCATTTTGAACTGGTGAAGGACGGCACCCCCGGCATCAAGGTGACGCCCATGGTTGATCTGAGAAAGAAGTCGGCACGCGTCACTGTGGAAACCTGGCAGAATGCTGACACCGTCGTCCTGTCTGTCAACGGGGAAACAAAAACCGTCCCCAGCGTCAGCGGCCATGCATCCGCCGTGTTTGATATCGCCGACGTGCATCTCTGGGACGGCGTGAACGATCCATTCCTCTACACCGCGACAGCCCGGCTGGACAGCGGCGATGAAATCTCCGTCCGCTTCGGCTGCAGGAAATTTCACATGGATCCGGAGCAGGGCTTTTTCCTCAACGGCCGCAGCTATCCCCTGCGAGGCGTTTCCCGGCATCAGGACCGCTGGGAGATTGGGAACGCGCTGAGCGAAAAAGAACACGCCGAGGATATGGCCATCCTCCGGGAAATCGGGGCCAATACCGTACGCCTGGCCCATTACCAGCACGCGCAGTTCTTCTATGATCTGTGCGATGCATACGGCATCATCGCCTGGGCGGAGATCCCGTACATCACGGCCCACATGCCCGGCGGCCGCCAGAACACCCTGGATCAGATGCGGGAGCTGATCACCCAGTGCTATAACCATCCGTCCATCGTGTGCTGGGGGCTCTCCAACGAAATCACCGTCAGCGGCGTCAGCGACGATCTGATGGAAAACCATCGGCTGCTGAACGACCTGTGCCACCGGATGGACCCCACCCGTCCCACCACCATGGCCCACGCATTCATGCTGGAGCACGAGAGCCCGGTGCTGGAGATCGCGGACATCAACAGCTATAATCTGTACTTTGGCTGGTATCTGGGGGAACTGAGCCAGAACGACAGCTTCTTTGACGAATATCACAAGAAGTACCCACGCCGCGTCATGGGCTTCTCAGAATACGGCGCGGACGCCAATCCCGCCTTCCACAGCGACGCTCCGCAGGCTGGAGATTACACCGAGGAATATCAGTGCGTGTACCATGAGCATCTTCTGCACATGATTGAGAAGCGTCCCTGGCTTTGGGCCACTCACGTGTGGAACCTGTTCGATTTCGCGGCAGACGGCCGGGACGAAGGCGGAAAGCATGGCATCAATCAGAAAGGCTTGGTCACATTTGACCGTAAGACCCGCAAGGACGCGTTCTATCTTTACAAAGCTCATTGGAGCCGGGAGCCCTTCGTGCATATCTGCGGAAGACGATATGCGGATCGGGTCGGCGTCAGCACACAGGTGAAAGTGTATTCCAATCAGCCTGTTGTGACGCTGCTGGTGGATGGAAAGGAAGTCGAAACCAAGGAAGGAAGCCGCATCTTTGTTTTCACAGTGCCCTTGAACGGCTCGCACACCATCGAAGCGAAGGCTGGAAAGTGCCGGGACAGCATCCGGATCTGCAAGGTGGATGTGCCTGATTCTGCCTATTCTTTTGGCAAGCCGGGCGGCGTAGCCAACTGGTTTGATGATGCGGGCTTCGATTCCTCCTGCTATTCTGTTCGGGACAGTCTGGGCGTGCTGTCTGCCAATCCCGAAACTGCGCCCATTGTGCAGAAGATGATGACGAAAGCCCATGCCAGCCGGGGCGAGGTGGCCCAGAACGCCAGCAGCAATGTCGGATTGCAAAAGCTGATGGCCGGCATGAGCCTGGAAGCTCTGATCAAAAAAGCAGGCGAGAACGTAATCTCCCAGGAAGACGCCATGCAGATCAACGCCGCACTTCAGAAAATCAAAAAAGCGTAATAGGAACTTCTTGATATAAACGCATAAAGGAGTACCGGCGTACTTTGTCGCCGGATGTCGCCGAATGTCGCCAAATGTCGCGAGATGTCGCCGGGGTATAGTGGTATAATGTATGCTGTTGAAGTGGATCAAGAGGGCATTGAAAAGAGAAGATGTCAGGCTATGGCACCACGATGTCACCTGCATGTCACCTAATGGCACCTCAACGGCACCAAATGTCACCTCCAAACCACCTGCATGTCACCCGCCTTATGTGATATAGTGTATGCTGTGAAAAAAGGGGGAATCTGAATCGCAACAAACAGACAGTTGATTCTATGGCCCTGAGGAGGTACATACTGTCTGCGAAAAGGGGCGTATGAAGGAAGATGTCAGGCTTTGGCACCGCGATGTCACCAAAATGTCCCCAGTATGTCATCTGTATGTCGCCCGCCTCATGTGGTATACTGTATGATGTGAAAAGTAAGCGACAAATG
>Ga0265301_10001733_pt1 | contig 27383 bp, 22 predicted proteins | sample AusTroGonzalo_MG_2_FD_193488 | JGI IMG/M metagenome (GOLD analysis project Ga0265301, IMG submission 193488) | Bovine rumen microbial communities from tropical cattle in Woodstock, Queensland, Australia - Gonzalo_04 | ecosystem: Host-associated > Mammals > Digestive system > Stomach > Rumen ... | reverse complement strand
ATCACATTTGAATATGTCCTCAAGATCCCGATGGGATTTTACAACATCCCGATTGTCGCGGCATTCTTGGTGGCGATTTTCGTGGCTTGCGTACAGAACCGCAAGCTGAATTTTGACCACAAGATGAATGTGATGGCAGGCGCACTTGGCGACCGCAATATTTTCTTGATGATCCTGATTTTCCTTTGCGCGGGCATTTTCGCAGGGATTCTCGGGCGTTCAAGCGCTTCAGCGGCAGCATACTTGCTCTTGGATTTCATTCCGGCGCAGTTTGCGGTGGTGGTGCTGTTCGTTGTCGCGGCGTTTGTCTCTACGGCGATGGGTACGTCTGTTGGCACGATTGCGGTGGTCTCTCCGATTGCAGTCGAGGTCGCACAGATGGCAGGCTTTGGCGTTCCGTTCTGCGTAGCAACGGTGATTGGCGGCGCAATGTTCGGCGACAACTTGAGCTTTATTTCGGATACGACGATTGCGGCAACATCTACGCAGGGCTGCAAGATGAAGGACAAGTTCCGCGTGAACTTTCTGGTGGCTGCTCCGGCGGCACTTCTCGCGATTATCATCATCACGGCAATTTCTTTTGTGACCAAAGCAAATACGGTTGCAGAAAATTCCTACAATCTCGTACAACTTATTCCTTACGTTCTCGTGCTTGCGCTCGCGCTCACGGGCATCAACGTTTTTGCAGTTTTGCTCATCGGCATTGTCGCAGCCTCCATCATTATGGTGGGTTCCGGCACGCTTGATATGATAGGCCTTTTGCAGAACATCGGGAACGGCATTTCGGGAATGTACGAGACGATTCTCGTCGCAGTTCTGGTGAGCGCGTTGTGCGGGCTCATTCGCATTCACGGCGGTTTCGCAGCTCTGTTAGACTTTATCCATAAAGTGTTCAAGGGACACCGCAGCGGTCAAGTGGGCGTTGGCCTCTTGGTGAGCGCACTCGACATTGCTACAGCAAACAACACAGTCGCCATCGTGATGGCAGGTCCGATTGCAAAGCAGATGGGCGACGAATACAGAATCTCGCCGAAAAAGACAGCTTCGCTTCTGGACATATTCAGCTGCGTGGTTCAAGGAATTTTGCCTTACGGCGCACAGATGCTCGTAGCGCTCGCCGCCATTTCGACAGCTATCCCAAACGCAAACATCAGCGCGTTTGACCTCATTCCCTACATGTTCTATCCGTTCTTGCTGCTTGTCAGCGTACTTATATTCATTGCAATTTCTCCGCGCAAGAACAAACATTAACCTAACTACAAATAAAATTATTCACCAATAGTCCCCGCTACTAGCGAGGATTTTTTATTCCAATTTAGACTACCCCACAACTACTCCTCATATACGTTACTTTGTAGTTTACAATTGAGGCAGACAAACGTCTCAGAATAAACTAGGAGGAAATCATGAAAACCTTAAAATTCATAACAGCTGTAATGCTTGCGTTTATGGTCACAACATCGTTCGCAGCACGAATAGTCAAATCGAAACTGGGCGATATCGAAGTCACCAACGCAAAGGACGGTGGGAAAGTTTTCTGCACAGCGGAATTCAATGACGAACTGACAATTGTCAAAGAAGCCGAAACTAAAGTCCTCGTCAAAGGGCGATGCGGAATGGGCTGGGTCGATAAATCAAAAGTTGAATATGTCGCCAAGGCGCAGGACAAGGTCATTATTTTTGACGAAATCCCGTTATTAGATTGGCACGACAATCCAATGGGTACCGGTATTTTGATCGACGACATTGAAGATTTTGACATCGCACAGATTGATCGCGATTTCAAAGAATACCTGACATACACTATGGATCGTGAGCAAACAGAAATACGAAATGGAGAGAACTAAGCTCACGCATCAGCGCTGCCCTGCGGGGCAGCGTTTTTTATAGCCCTTTCATAGCCTTGTACAAAGTCAAAACAGTTAACAATTCTTTATAATTTTATTACATTTTCCGTCGATTAAACAAACACAGATATTTCATCAAGGAATTCTTATGAATATTGCTATCGTCGGTACCGGTTACGTTGGACTTGTTAGCGGTACATGTTTTGCCGAAATGGGCGTCAATGTGACTTGCGTTGATGTGAACCAGGCCAAGATTGAATCTCTCCAGAAGGGTGAAATTCCTATATACGAACCGGGTCTCGATGAAATGGTGCTCAGGAACCAGCGCGAAGGCCGTCTCAACTTCACGACCGACCTCGCTAGCGTTCTCGACAATGTCGAAATGGTATTCAGCGCCGTGGGTACGCCTCCGGATGAAGACGGTTCCGCCGACTTGCAGTATGTGCTTGCCGTGGCACGCACGTTCGGCCAGAACATCAAGAAGTACACCGTTCTCGTGACCAAGTCTACCGTCCCGGTCGGCACCGCCAAGAAGGTCAAGGCCGCCATCCAGGAAGAACTCGACAAGCGTGGCGTGAACGTCCCGTTCGACGTGGCCAGCAACCCGGAATTCTTGAAGGAAGGCTCCGCCATCACGGACTTCATGAAGCCGGACCGCGTTGTCGTGGGTGTCGAAAGCGAACAGGCCAAGGAACTCATGACCCGCCTCTACCGCCCGATGATGCTCAACAACTTCCGCGTGATTTTCACGGACATCCCGAGTGCCGAAATGATCAAGTACGCCGCAAACTCCATGCTTGCGACCCGCATCAGCTTCATGAACGACATCGCAAACCTCTGCGAACTCGTAGGCGCCGACGTGAACATGGTCCGTAAGGGCATCGGCAGTGACACCCGTATCGGCTCAAAGTTCCTCTACCCGGGCTGCGGCTACGGTGGAAGCTGCTTCCCGAAGGACGTGAAGGCACTCATCAAGACCGCCGAAAAGAACGGCTACAAGATGGGCGTTCTCAAGGCTGTCGAAGAAGTCAATGAATACCAGAAGACAGTCCTTTTCAACAAACTCGCAAAGCGTTTCGGCGGCGAAGCCAACCTCAAGGGCAAGACGATTGCCATGTGGGGTCTCGCCTTCAAGCCGGAAACGGACGACATGCGCGAAGCGACCGCACTCGTGCTTATCGACAAGCTCACCAAGGCTGGCGCTATAGTTCGAGTCTATGACCCGGTTGCCATGAACGAATGCAAGCGCCGCGTGGGTGACATCGTCACTTACTGCAACGACATGTACGAAGCATTGCTCGATGCCGACGCTCTCCTCCTCGTGACCGAATGGAAGCAGTTCCGCATGCCGAGTTTCGGCGTGATGAAGAAGTCCATGAAGAACGCCCTCATCATCGACGGCCGCAACATCTACGACGCGAAGGAACTTGCCGACGCCGGATTCGAATACAGCGCCATTGGTTGCTAAGGAATATCCATGCTTGATAAAAACGTTATCCTCAATGGAAAGGCAGTCCTTGTTACGGGAGCGGCAGGATTTATCGGCTGCAACCTCTGCAAGAAGTTGCTTAACGACTACAACTGTTCCGAACTCGTCGGACTCGATTCCATCACCGACTACTATGACGTGAACATCAAGCACGAGCGCCTCAAGGAAATCGAGGCTCTCGCGACATCAACCGGTAAGAAGTGGACATTCGTAAAAGCGAACCTCGCCGACAAGGCAGCAATCGACAGCCTGTTCGAGAAGTACCACTTTGCCGTCGTCGTGAACCTCGCCGCCCAGGCAGGCGTCCGCTATTCCATCACAAACCCGGATGCCTACATCCAGAGCAACCTCATCGGTTTCTACAACATCCTGGAAGCATGCCGCAAGGGCGCCGAAAAAGGCGAAGTCGAGCACCTCGTGTACGCGAGCTCCTCCAGCGTGTACGGCAGCAACAAGAAGATCCCGTACTCCACCGACGACAAAGTCGATAACCCGGTCTCGCTGTACGCCGCCACCAAGAAGAGCAACGAGCTCATGGCACACGCCTACAGCAAGCTCTACAACATCCCGAGCACGGGGCTGCGCTTCTTTACGGTCTACGGCCCCGCTGGCCGCCCGGACATGGCATACTTCGGCTTCACCAACAAGCTCAAGGCGGGCAAGACCATCCAGATTTTCAACTACGGCAAGTGCAAGCGCGACTTCACTTTTGTCGATGACATTGTCGAAGGCGTAGTGCGCGTGATGCAGCACGCTCCCGAAAAGCAAAATGGTGAAGACGGACTCCCGCTCCCGCCGTACAAGGTCTACAACATCGGCAATAACCACCCGGAAAACCTGCTCGACTTCGTGACAATCCTCCAAGAGGAACTCGTCCGTGCGAAGGTGCTCCCCACCGATTACGACTTCGAGGCGCACAAGGAACTCGTGCCCATGCAGCCCGGTGACGTGCCCGTGACCTACGCCGACACGACCGCCCTGGAGAATGATTTCGGTTTCAAACCCGCAACACCTCTCCGCGAAGGTTTAAGAAAGTTTGCAGAATGGTACGCAGGGTATTACAGGTAAGAAAAATAGCACAATCGCAAAAGGGTAAAGAACCCGATATAGTATCGCTTAAGCCTACTAAGGAGACCGTGTTATGGTCGGCGGTTTCTATATTGTGGTCAATTATAACCTGGAATGAGCGTAAACGACGAAATTTTCTAAGTTTACATTCTCAAAAGAACCGAACATGCCTAAACACGTAACATTATCCATATCTATAGTTGTATACCAAAAGTATGACGACACGCTATTAGCGGTTGAATCTATAGAACATTTTACCAAGTCTGATATTTCGAAAAAGATTTACATTGTGGATAATAGTACAGTTGCCGATGAAACCCCCTATAAGCAATCGTTTTTGAGCGCACTTGCCAAATACGAAGACGTGGAATATATCGACACAAAGAAAAATATCGGCTTTGGGAAAGGGCATAACTATATTCTATCAGAGCTGGATTCAGACATCCATGCAATTGTAAACCCCGATATCGTTTTAAAATCCGATGTATTTTCTTCTTTAATTGATTTTTTGGACAAAAATCCCGATATAGGAATGACAGCCCCAATATTGACAGACGAACAGGGCAACATTCAACAGGTTTTCCGACGAGAAATAACCATTTACGACTTAATATGTCGATATATCCGGTTATGGCCTTTTGAAAAGCGCTATAACTACCATACAATGATGGATGTTAACAAGACAAAGGATTTTGAATGTCCTTTTATTCAGGGGTCTTTCTTAGTCATCCGAACATCGCTCTTTAAAGAAGTCAACGGGTTTGATAAACGATACTTTATGTACGTTGAAGACGCCGACTTATGTAAAACAATTCTTCAAAGGACAAGAATAGTAGTTCACCCCACCGAGAAAGTCATGCACCGATGGGAACGTGCTAGCCACGTCGACTTTAAACTAATGTCAATACATGCAGCATCTCTTTTTAGGTATTTCTGCAAGTGGGGTTGGAAATTAAAGTGACAGAATCGTAAACACTAAGATTTCAGGTTTATTATGAATATCGAAGATAATAAGATTACTGTTACCTCACCGCTTTTGCCAAGCCTTGATGACTTTATACCCCTACTCAAAGATATTTGGGACCGTAAGTGGCTTACAAATAACGGGCATTATCACGAGGAACTAGAAAAAGCGTTAAGTGAATATCTAGGCGTTAAGTACTTATCCCTTTTTACCAATGGAACACTACCTCTGATTACGGCGCTACAGGCAATGCACATCAAAGGAGAAGTGATCACGACGCCTTACAGTTTTGTAGCAACAACGCACTCCATATGGTGGAACGGTCTCAAACCGGTATTTGTCGATGTAGAAGAAGAAACCGGCAACATCGATCCACAAAAGATAGAAGCAGCGATAACCCCACACACCACGGCAATTATGCCTGTACACGTATACGGCACTCCTTGCAATATCAAACAAATAAAGGAAATTGCCGACATATACGGACTCAAAATCATCTATGATGCAGCCCACGCATTCGGGGTGCGCATCAATGGCGAATCCATTCTGAACGCAGGAGACATCAGTACACTCAGTTTCCATGCCACCAAGGTATATAATACTATTGAAGGCGGCGCCCTGATTTGCAATGACCAGGCAACCAAGAAACGTATCGACTACCTCAAGAACTTCGGCTTTGCCGATGAGACAACCGTCGTTGCCCCAGGTATCAATAGCAAGATGGATGAGATTCGTGCTGCATACGGATTGTTAAACCTTAAACAAGTTGATTCTGCCATTGCTAGTCGCAAGGCAACAGCAGAACAATATCGTTCAGCATTGAGTGATATTCCAGGCATACGAATGTTGAAAGATATCGCAAATGTTCGTCACAACTACTCCTATTTTCCGATTTTCATCAATGAAAAAGAATATGGCATAAGTCGTGATGCTCTTTACGAAAAAATGAAAGCGCATAATGTCTTTGGACGTCGTTACTTCTACCCTCTGATCAGCACATTCTCGGCCTACAGAGGTCTCGATTCAGCACGCCCTGCAAACCTACCTGTCGCACATAAACTTGCCGATCAAGTTTTATGTTTGCCAATGTACGCAGGCATTACCGACAGCGATATTTCCAGAGTCATCGATATCTGCCGTAAAAAGTTTTAAAAAAAGGAATCCTGAAATGAATAGCATGGAAAAAACAAGAGTTTTCCTTCAATCCATAGGTATGCCCAAGGGTGACGCCTATGATTTGCCCACATCCCAAAAGCGTTTTTCGGATGGCGGTCAATATCGATTTGAAGTTCCCGGCATCCAAGGACCCAAGGTCATGGAAGCCCTTTTGGAAGCCATGGACAAGTACGGAATTTGGTTACACCGAGTCACCCAGACGAAGGGAATCATGATGCTTGCCGACCAGGATATCATGCAGATGGTAAGCCTTGCCCAAAAAGCCCAGGTGGAACTAATCCTTGCCATCGGACCTCGCGCCACGACAGATACCAGCGCTTCAGTGAATACCCCGGAGGGGGTCCGTATGGGATACCGTCTGCGCGGTCAGGAACAAATCGTGCGAGCCATCGAAGATGTAAAACGCGCAGCCTCTCTGGGCTGCAAATCATTCCTTGTCTATGACGAAGGTTGCCTTTGGGTGCTTAATGAAGCCCGCAAGCTAGGAGAAATTCCTGCAGACTGCCGATTCAAAGTATCTGCCCACACAGGTCACGGAAATCCCTGTTCCGCAAAGCTACTCGAGTCGATCGGTGCAAATTCTGTAAACCCCGTTCGCGACATTCAACTGCAAATGCTAGCGGCAATGCGTCAGGCAATCAACATTCCTATAGACATTCACACCGAAAATCCAAAATCCACCGGTGGTTTTATTCGTCACTACGAAGTGCCTGAAATGATTCGCATAGCATCTCCAATTTACCTCAAGACAGGCGGCTCTGTTGCTCAGACACATAGCTGGGATAGCACCGAAGACGATGCCAAGAAACGAGCAAAACAAGTTTCGCTAGTCAAACGAGTAATCGACTGCTACTATCCCGAAGCAATCCAGTCCCCTAAGGGCAATATTTAATGTAAAAAGGAGACCGTTCTAATGAAGGAACAAAAAAAAGCCATTGTTTTAGGGGGAACAACTCCACACGTTGCTCTTGTAAACAAGTTAAAAGAACGGGGTTACTACGTTATACTGATCGACTACTTATTAAATCCCCCTGCAAAAAAAGTGGCTGACGAACACATACGCGAAAGCACGTTAGACCAAGAAAAAGTTCTTGAAATATCCAAGGACCGAAATGCGGACTTGGTCATTAGTTCTTGCATTGATCAGGCGAATAGTGTCTGTTGCTATGTTGCTGAAAAGCTAGGCTTGCCTCATCCCTATAGCTATAAGACCTCTCTGGATGTCACGAACAAAGGACTGATGAAAAAAGTTTTCATCGAAAATGGCATCCCAACATCGGCATATACCATAACAAACTCCGTTGATTCTATTGATTGGGAAAAGATAGCCTATCCCGCAGTAGTTAAGCCCGTTGATTGCAATAGTTCAAAAGGAGTTCATCGAGTTGATTCGGATGACGAGACTCGTTTGCGAGTTGCAGAAGCCATTGAATTAAGCAGAACAGGGACAGCCATCATCGAGGGTTTTAACCAAGGGACGGAAATACAAGTTGACTGTATTTCAATATCTTCTTGTGTAAAAGTTATGATGACCCGCCAAAAACAGAAAAATGTTGCAGAGGGCAATGCCATGGTGTTGCAATCCTATGGTTCCATTTTTCCAGCACCCTTGTCCGACGAATTGAAACGTCAAGTTCAAAATATCGCGGAAAAAATTGCCCAGGCATTTAATCTGTGCAATACGCCTTTTTTCTATCAAGCTGTTGTTACTGATGCGGGTATTCAGGTATTGGAATTCGCACCTCGCGTTGGTGGTGGCATGAGTTCATACGTGCTAAAAGCATTTGCTAACTACGATGCCGTAGAAAATGTAATCGACTCATTTCTCGGAAAACCAATTTCTGTAGAACCCAGAGAACAAACATCATTCCATTCAACAATCATCCTTTATATGAAACAAGGTGTTTTTGATCATGTTGAAGGCGTAGAACAGCAACAAGAAAAAGGGAATATTTCCGAATTCTTCCTTCTCAGAAAGAAAGGAGCAAAAATTGACGGTGACGTGAGAAGTGCCAACCGTATAGCTTCGTTTATCGTAGAAGGTCAAAGTTACGACGAATTGAAACAGAAAGCACGTAATGCACTATCCTCAATAGAAATTAGAGATGAACAAGGCAACCCTCTATTAAACAGGGAAATTTATTCCAGCCTGTAGGCGGTTGAACTATGAAACATCATCAGTACAATCCAAATTACAAGTTCGTAAAAGAGCCCGTAGATTTCAACAAGTATACGGATCGGAGCTTGTTACAGTATTGCCTCGGCGCGACCATGTACATGCCAGGCACCAAGGATTTCGCACAGGCAATTATCGACAAGAAATATCCCGGATTAACGTCCATGGTAATGTGCTTTGAGGATGCCTGCAAAGAAGAGGACGTTCCAGCGGCAGAAATCAATTCAATCCATGTACTAGATACGTTAAACGAAAAAGTCGAAAGCGGAGAACTTGACTACAGAGACATCCCGCTGATATTCTTCCGCGTGCGTTCCGTGGAGCAATTCAAGCATTTCGCCTCGATGCTTGAACCCAAGCATATCAAGTATTTCACGGGCTTTAACTTTCCGAAATTCAATTCCATTTATGGCCGTGCCTATATGGAACATCTCGTCGAGCTAAACAAGAAGTTTGGCGAGGTCATTTACGGCATGCCCATTATCGAGGATTCTCGCGTGGCCTTCAAGGAAACGCGCGTAAGCGAGCTCCTTGCAATCAAGAACATCATGGACGACTACAAGGATCTTATCCTCAATGTCCGTGTTGGCGGTACCGACTTTTCTTCATGCTTTGGTGTCCGCAGAGGAATCGACTACACCATTTACGACATCATGACCGTTCGCGACTGCCTTATGGACATTCTCAACATGTTCACACGCAACAATGACTATACGGTCTCAGGCCCCGTGTGGGAATACTTCCGCGTAAACAAGCGGATGAAATTCAGCGACTTACCCAAGGTGGACATCCAAGATACTCTGCTCAAGAGAACCCCCGTGGTGAACGATGCTGTCGATGGCCTCATGCGCGAACTGATTTTGGACCAGGCAAACGGCTTTATGGGCAAGACCTGCATCCATCCAACCCACTTGAACTTCATCAACGGCATGCTTGCCGTCACTCAAGACGAATACAACGACGCCTACCAAATTTTACACACCTCTGGCGGAGTAATCAAGGGAAGCAAAGGCATGAATGAAATCAAGCCACATACCAACTGGGCAACAAAAATCATGATGCGAGCCCAAGCGTACGGCGTGATTGAATCTGAAAAGAGTTACTTGGAATTATTTGGAGTATAAAAATGATTGAACTGACGACTCCGTTTAGCGAAGAAGATATCGCCAAGCTCAGGGTTGGCGATGTCGTTTCTATTTCCGGTTATATTTATACGGGCCGTGACGCGGTATTGCCTAAAATTGTAAAGCATGCCGAAGAAGGAACACTTTCCGAAGTCGGTGTCGATTTGAGAGGACAAGTCATTTTCCATACAGCAGTGAGTCCTGCTGGAGTGGGGCCGACTTCAAGTAACAAATTGGAAATTGAAAGTAGCTTTGAGCCGCTTTCCCGCCATGGCATCAAGATGCACTTAGGCAAAGGTGCCATCAAGCCAGAGACTGTCAAGGCTCTAGCCGAAAACAACGCCGTTTTCGCAGTAATCCCCCCAGTGACAGCGTTGTTGGAAAGTCAAACAGAGGAACGGGAGGTTGTTTGCTATCCTGAACTTGGTATGGAAGCACTTCACCGCATTAAGGTGAACAAGTATCAGGCTATCATTGCTGCAGCACAAGGTGAGAGTATTTACAAATGACAGATATCGAAGAAAAAGTCTGTGATTGTCTGGTTCGTGCTGGGTCCACTTTCCGTGAAGACCAGAAAGAAGCATATCGCAAAGCCATTGCCAGGGAACCCGGTACGAGCAGTTGCTGGGTGATGCAACAGGTTTTGGACAACGCCCTCGTTGCCGAAAAGAATCGTGGCCCGCTGTGTGACGATACCGGAATTCCGCATATATTTATCGAGGTTGGTCCGAATCGCCAGGTTTCTGGGGATATTTTGGCGCAGATCCATGCTGGTATCGAGGCAGGGCTCCGCAAGTTGCCGGGACGTCCTATGGCGATTATGGGCGACGATTACCACCGTATAGATCAATCGGGTGGCTTGAACCCTGATTCCGGAGCTTTGGCCCCGTCTCCAATTTTAATCAAACCTGTCGAAGAAGATGTCCTCAGGTTGACCGTGCTGATGCTCGGCGGTGGTCCCGCCATTCGCGGCATTACGCAACGAGTGTTCCACAAGCATAGCGTGCAGGTGGTGATTGACGAGATTGTCGCCCGTGCGATTCCCGCTGTATCACAACTGGGCTGTTCTCCCTGTACCTTGGCGGTCGGGATAGGACGTTCGCAGTTTGAAGCGACATCTATGATGATGGAAGCCATGGCCAAGGGCAATTATAACGTTCAGTCAGAATTTGAACAAACAATTACAAACAGGGTGAATGAATCGAATGTCGGAGCCCTGGGACTTGGCGGAAAGACTAGCGTTTTAGCGACCTTTGCCAAGGTCGGTCCCCAGCGTGCTAGTGGCGTACGTATTGTCGCCTTGCGACCCTGCTGTTGCTTTGAACCGCGTAGAGCAACAGTGGAGTTGTAAGCACTATGCCCAAAGAGAAACAATACAATTACAACCTGGATTTTATAAAAGGAATCGCATGCATTTGTGTTGTTTTTATGCATTGTGAATTTCCTGGAATATTAGGAACCATGGTTCAAGCAATGAGCCGATTCTGTGTTCCGCTTTTTTTTATGGTTTCAGGATATTTCAGCTTTTTCGCTACAGCAGATTCCATTGAAACCGCGAGCAGGATGAGAAAAAAAGTAAAACATGTTGGCAAAATAACACTATTCGCATGTTTGGCATATCTGCTTTTTGATATTGTACAATATTTTGCATTTGACAAAGACGTTTTCCAAATTAGTTCAGGAAAAGCTCTTGATTTATTATTCTTTAATAAACCATTTATTGTAGCAGGGCAATACTGGTTCTTGTTTGCACTATTATATGACTATATTCTATTTGCGCTTGTACTGAAATTCAATAAAGTTAGAACCGTATATATTATTGCAGCATGTATGGTTCTGGTTTATATAGTTTCTGCACAAGGAGTTCATCTAATGGGGATAAGCATTCCAAATATGTTCTATAGGAATTTTCTTGTAGAGGGATTGACCTTCTTTGCCATGGGAAATTGGATTCACGCGCATGAAAATAAATTAAAATTCATGTCAGAAAAAGGATTAATGACCGTAGTCCTTATCAGTACAATGCTCTGTTTATTAGAAAGGCATATAATGGGACGAGATTTTGGTGTAAACATAACGACGTTTCCCCAAGTTTTTTGCCTTTTTATTTTTGCAGTAAACAATCCGAACAAAAACGCAGGTTTAGTTCAAATAATCGGGAAAAGATATTCTATGTTTGTGTATATTATTCATCCGATTGTTTGGCATTCGATGGAGTATATTTATGAAGCTTACGGTATTGCATCTAATTTAATCGCATTGTATGTTATGCCTTTGATTGTTGTATCTATAACATTGTTGATTTCACACATTATCTATTATGCCAAAAATTCTTCATACCTATCGATACACAGGTAAGCCTTGGGAAATACTCAAGAGCGTAGTCCCGGCGGGTTTCGAGGTCAAGACCCTGGATGAACCGACACAAGAACAGCTTGTCAAGGAAGCTGCGGATGCGGATTATCTACTTGTAAGCGGTCGTTTGCTCATTAATGAAGACGTCCTCTCTGCTGCAAAGAAGCTAAAAATGATCCAGCGGACAGGGGTTGGCACAGAAATGCTGGACAAGGCAGCCATTAAGGCCCGAAACATTCCCGTTTACGTGAATGCCGGTATAAACGCCCGTAGTGTGGCGGAACATACCGTGACATTGATTCTTGACTGCTTGAAGAATATTCCGCTTATTTCGTCAAACGTCAAGAAAGGTATCTGGAAAAAACAGGAGACGGGAGTCTCTTGCAATGAACTTTTCGGCAAGACCGTAGCCTTGGTCGGTATGGGAAACATCGGCCGCATTACAGCTTGCATTCTCCATGCTTTTGGAGCGAATATTATCTATACGGACATCTTTCGCCAAAGTGAAGAGATCGAAAAGACTTTGGGAATATCTTTCCGTGCATCATTTGACGAACTGCTGCCTGACGCGGATATCCTTTCTTTCCATTGCCCGCTGACTGCAGACAATCAAAAGATTTTGAACGCAACGGCCCTAGAAAAGATGAAGAATGGAGCCATTGTGGTGAATACGGCTCGAGGCAAGCTGATTGACGAAGACGCCTTGTACAAGGCTCTTGTTTCAGGAAAGATCCGCGCTGCAAGTCTCGACGTCCACTATGAAGAACCAATGTTAGCCGATGATCCACTCAAGACCTTGGACAATGTCATCTTGACACCGCACATCGCCGGATTATCATTTGAATCCTTCCAGGGGATGATGAAGGGTGCTGTCGAGAATATAGTCGCGTTTGACAAGGGCGATTTGGACAAGATTGAAGAGAAAAAGTTGAGTTTGGAATAGCAGGGAATGTCTTCTGATTTAAAGAAAAAAACGATTCGAGGCTTCGGTTGGAGCGTTTTTGACAATGTTGCTAAAACAGGGGTAACATTCGCCGTTAGCATAGTGCTAGCGCGAATGCTTTCTCCTGATGAATATGGATTGATCGGCATTCTCACTATTTTTATAATAGTATTTAACTCTATTGTGGATAGCGGCTTTACTCAAGCGCTGATTAGAAAAAAAAATGCTACGGACATAGACTATAGTACCATTTTTTATGTAAACACATGTGTTTCTATAGCCGCTATGGCTGTGATGTTTTTCTTGGCAAAGCCAATAGCGTATTTTTTTGAAAGACCTGAACTGGTCTCGCTGACGCGAGTAATGTCTGTAATTATCGTGATAAATGGCCTTGCCCTGGTTCAGCGAACAAGAATGACGCAGGCGATAGATTTCAAGACCCAAACGATAATTACTTTTATATCTACACTGACTGGTGGAATTACTGGAATTGTTCTAGCTTATTTAGGGTATGGTGTTTGGGCTTTGGTGGCTCAGCAAATCACTACACAAGGGCTGAATTCCGTTCTTTTATGGGGGCTTGGACATTGGTTCCCCAAATTAGTTTTTAGCACAAAGAGTTTATCTGAGTTGTGGTCCTTTGGATGGAAACTTCTCGTTAGCAGCCTTATTGATACGACGTGGAAAGAAATATATCAGGTTGTTGTTGGTAAATGCTACAGCCCGGCAACATTAGGCTTATACACCCGTGCAAAGCAATTTAGTCAAATGTTTTCTAGCAACATGACCAATGTTATAAGTCGTGTCAGCTATCCGGTTTTAAGCAGTATTCAGGATGACAAAGACCGTTTGAAAAAAGCCTACCAGCGCCTCGTCCGGACGACAATGCTGTTGTCTTTTGTTTTTATGCTGGGCATGGCGGCTACAGCAAAGTCATTAATCTACGTTTTGATTGGTGAAAAATGGATGGGATGTGTGCCATTATTGCAATTAATTTGCTTTACGGGAATGCTTTATCCGCTTCATTCATTAAATTTGAATATACTCCAAGTGCAAGGTCGTAGCGATTTGTTTTTGAAATTGGAGATACTAAAAAAAATTATTGGCTGTGGCCCCTTAATGCTTGGTATATTCGTTAACATTTATTGTATGCTGATCGGTTCATTTGTGTCGAGTTGTATCGCTTTTTATTTAAACTCCTACTATTCCGGTCCTTTTTTGGGGTATAGCACTAAGGACCAAATTAAAGACATTCTCCCTTCTTTTGGTATTGCGATTCTCATGGCGGTGCCTGTAATGGCAATGAGTTTTATTGAGCTATCTCCCTTTGTATTGTTTCCAATGCAAATTGTCGCTGGTGCGATTATTGTTGTGGTAACTTGTGAAATATGCAAATTGCCAGAATATCTGGAAATAAAATCCATTATTTTTTCGAAATTAAAAAAGAATAAAGAAGTGAAAAACATATGACCGATTCTTTTATTCAAGGATTAATGACGATTTGCCCAGAAAAAATCCCTACTGATGTTTATCAGCAGGCTCGTATGAGTTTTTTGGATTATCTCGCTTGTACTGTAGCCGGTGCAAAGTTTTTTTCTCAAAAAGATTCAAACTACATTAATTCCGTTGATGAGGATACGGGTGTTACAATTATAGGTTTCAATCGAAAAGCTTCGATGCAGACAGCCGCTTTAATCAACGGCATGAACTCCCATGTTATGGAATTAGATGACGGCCACCGTAAAGGAGCCGTACATGTGGGAGGAACAATATTTTCCGCCTTACTCCCTGTTGCCGAAAAAGAAAAAATATCGATGCATGATTTTTTGTATGGGGCAATCATCGGCTACGAAACAACAATTCGTCTAGCTTGTGCCGTTCAGCCAGGCAACAAGTTGCGCGGTTACCACGCCACAGGAACATGCGGAACAATAGGTGCAACCATGGCCATTGCCGCAGCCCTTCATTTTGACTTTGACCAAATGAAATCCGCTTTTTCTGCAGCAGTGACCTCCGCTGCAGGCGTTCTCGAAATGCAAGAAGACAATGCCGACTTAAAGCCTCTGAATGTTGGCAGAGCGGCGATGGACGCTGTTTCTGCAGCATATCTCGGCAAAGCCCGATTCCAGCCGCCCAAAGATGCTCTTGGCGGCAAACGAGGCTTCTTGGCAGTGATGACGGATAAGCCCAAGACAGAATCCTTGACGGATTTTTCGGAAGGAGAACTTTGCATACAGTCCATATACAATAAGCCGTATGCATCATGCCGCCATACACATTCGGCAATTGAATCTGCAATGAAGATTCGTAGCCAGAATAATTTCCGGTTGGAAAAACTAGAATCTATTTGCGTGCGTACTTATAAATTGGCTGTTGCAGGGCATGACCATACACAGGTTGACGGGATCAGTTCTGCAAAAATGAGTATGCCCTATAGTGTGGCTGTCGCCCTTATAACAGGCAGAGCGGGACTCAACGAATTCTCTCAGGAAATGGTTTTCAACAAGGACATCCTAAGCTTAGCCTCCAAAATCCAGGTTGTCGAAGACAATGAGCTGACTTCATTATGTCCGCAATGTCGAGCTGCAATCGTTGAAGTAAAAACGAAATCCGGATTTTTCTCAGCAAGAACGGATTATCCCAAGGGAGAACCGGAGAATCCACTTACTGATGACGAATTCAAACAGAAGGTCGATGGTCTTCTATCCTTTGCTAAAAAGGAATCCATATGCGATAAACTTTGGAGCTTAAAAAATCAGGATGATGTAAAAATAAAAGACCTCTTAAATCTTATAAGGGAGGACTCGTGAAAAACAAACATGACATCGTTTTTTTCATTTGCATTCTTTTCACTTTTATAAGCTCAAGTTTAGCAGCTTCGTCAAATACTGAAGTTTCCCAAAAAAAGAAAATATCATCGCCCTGGGGAATGAATGCACATTTCGTTTTCGATAGTGCAAAACGCCATATGGACCAGCTTGGCAAGGCCATGAAAAAAGCGGGAGTCCAAATAGTTCGTATTGATGCCTATTGGGATTTCGATAATTTAATGGGCCAGCAAAAATCACTGGACAGCGCTATTTTTTTTGCAGACAAATACAATCTTGAAGTTTTATTGAACTTTCCAACAGTTCCGGCAAAAAGAGATTCTCTATCCATTGAAAAATGGTGCCGGATGTTAAAGAATTACGCCCAAAGATACAATGGACAAACTCCCATTCGCATCGCTAAAGAAGAAAGATTTCCAAGAGTCCGCTACTTTGAGGCAATGAACGAGCCGGACTATCATTATAAAGAAATGAAATTCACCGCAGCGGAAACGTTTCATTTAATAAAAATGTCCTCCACAGCCATTCGCTCTGTACGTCCGGAACCCGATGTAAAAATCGTACTTCCAGGGCTTTGTTCATTCGAGCCTTTTGTCTACGAATTACTGAATTTCAAAGACACCAACGGCAATACTCTTAAAAATTATATAGACATCCTCAGTTATCACGACTACAATAAATCTGATTCAGGATGGGAATATGATTTAAAAGAAAGAATGAAGTCATTTTCCAAAGCAGGTTTACAGGACAAGGAAGTATGGATAACGGAATTTGGCACCAATATGTACGAAACAACATTTGAAGACCAAGCCAGTTTTTTATCCAAAAGAAGCGTTGTATCCTTAGCCTATGGAATTGATAAAATCTTCTATTATCAATTCCATTATTATGGAGGAAACACATTTGCCATAGCCAATCAACGCGAAGATTTTTTTGGCATGGTTGATACAGGGGTAAAAAATTCCTTCGCGCAATTTCTAGAAAATCGAGACGAGGGAAATTATTCGATTATGACTGGAGATACGCCCATCCGCATCTATATGACTCCAAAGACACAAAAAAGAAAGTGGGTTTCTCTTCACGGCATAAACAACAGAATTCTCAATCAATTGCAAACCAAAGGACTAATAATATCAGGAAAGGGCTTTGCCATAGATTCCGTCGTTTTAACACATAAAACAACAAACAAAAGAGAAAACATTTGGAATGGGCATACCCTCATCGATTCTGCGTCAGGCAACAATCTAGCACTTTCCCCGGACCTATTTCAGTCTGTGTCAAAGAAAAATAGAATTTTGGTATATGTAGACGATATAAAGGATGCATCAGGCGAATGGGAAGAAATCAGACCATTCCCAGTGTACTCTACCTACACATTTTTAACTTCATTATTAAAAGACGGATCGTCTTACCCCAAAAAAATCAAAACCAAGTTTAAAGGGTTCAATGTCTATCGTTGGCAAAATCAGGATGGTGAAAAAATCTATATTTTCTGGAGCGATTCCGACAAAGCTAAATCTCTTGATTTAAGTAAATTTAGCGGCCCAATTTCGATTTACAACAATTACGGCGCGGAATTGCAAGGAACAACTATCGAAGTAGCCCAATCACCAGTATTTATTGTAGAAAAACCCTAAACGACATGATTTATGCACCGGTAATAATACCTACCTTAAACAGATTTAGCCATTTCCAAAAATGTCTAGAATCTTTAGAAAACTGTACAGGCGCAGATAAAACCGATGTATATATCGGTTTAGATTTTCCTCCTACAGAAAAATATCGGAAAGGATGGGAAGACATAGACGCCTACTTGCGTCAAAAAGAAACCAACAACGGATTTCAGTCCCTAACAGTTATTCGACGAACTGAAAACTGCGGTGTCGGCAACCCCAATTGCAATTCTGCGCTTTTGAGAAAGTTTATCGAGACTAAAAGTGATCGATATATTTTTTCGGAAGACGACAATGTCTTTTCTCCAAATTTTTTGGAATTTATCAATAAAGGTCTGGAGAAGTTCAAAAACGATCCTTCCGTTTTTGCCATTAATGGCTACTGTCATTACCCCATCTACGATTTCAAATTTAAAGAAAACAACTATTTCTTCCACAATACAGATTATTCCGCATGGGGCTTTGGCACATGGATCGATAAGAGGCAAAAGCTTTTAGAAGAAATCCGAACAAATCATTTTTTTGAAAAAAACTTTCATTGGCGAACGGCATACGATATTTATAAAAAGCATGGAAGTTACAGGTGTGCACAGTATTTTGCAGCCGCATTCAATTACGGTTGGATGAGAATGCACGATGGCAATATATCCATCTACATGCAGGCAAAGAACATGAATGTAGTCGTTCCCACAATTTCGAAAGTTCGCAACATGGGATGGACAAAGCAAGGGCAAAGCTTTAAAAACGGGATTAGTTCTAAATACCAAAAGCAAGGCAACAAGCACGCCGAACAACCCATAGACACGGAAAAAACATTCGATTACACAGGCGATCCGTTTACATTCTACGATTACAACAACGCCATTGCTGCACAAAATAATGTAAACAACAAACCTACATGGCGATTACTAATAGAAATTGTTTCCATCATCATAAAATACTACATCAAAAAAGTCATTCGCTATAAAAAAGTTGTCTAATGAAAAATGAACTGGAAACCATAAAAAAAGAAGTTGAAGCCTTCAACTATGTGTCATTTGATATTTTTGACACATTACTCTTTCGAACTGTACCAGACTATACAGATATGTATAGTCTCATCCAGCTCAAATACGAAGAACAATTCGGAGTTCTAAAAACAGACTTCAAGAAAGAACGAATTAAAGCCGAAGCCCAAGCAAGACGTTCACGCTATCCTAAAGAAGTAACACTAGATTACATCTATTCATTTTTACCGTACGATACAGAAATATCTAATCGTTTCAAAAGAATAGAAATAGAAAGCGAAATTGCATGTTGTGTACCTAATGCCCCCATGATTGAACTTTTGCATTGGTGTAAACAGCAAAACAAGAAAATCATTATCATCACCGACATGTATCTCGATCGGGATACAATAAATGCGATTTTATCCAAAATTAACGTAACATACGACAAGTTATATATATCAAGTGAAATTGGGGAAACAAAAAGATCTGGAAAATTATTTCGTTTCGTGTTAGATGACCAAAAAATCAAACCAAACGAAATAATCCATATTGGTGATGATGCAAACAACGACATACTAATGCCAAAATCCTTCGGCATTAAATCCATAGAACGTATTCAGACAATTTCGTTAAGCCAAACACCCCTCAAAGACTCGGTTCTCACAAAACACATCGTATCTTTATACGATTTATCTTGTGACAAAACAGAGCCAACAAATCACTTAAAAAAATTCGCCTATTGCACTTTAGGGCCGATGAGTCTAGACTTTTGCCAATGGATTCACGACAAAAAGATTGAACTGGGTATAGAACAGGTCTTATTCATTGCGCGAGAAGGGTTTCTTTTAAAACAATGTTACGACATTCTTTATCCCAACGAGCGGAACGATGTCAAATATGTACGTTTAAACAAGAACCTTCTTAGGCTCCCCCTTTTAAATTTTGAGGATCCTATAAGCGAGTTCATTAGAAGTATCCCTTCCAGAATAACCATGACCTGGGATGAAATATTAAAGAACTTTTTTATAGAGGATATAAAATCCTATAAAAAGATTCTTGCAGATAATTTTAAAGAGCTAGATATTAATCGACCATTTGCACAAGAAACACTAACGTCAAATACTCTAGAAAATCATGTCTTAACATTTATACTCGAAACTCAAAAAGAAAAAATCAACGAGCAATACGAATTACTCGACAAATATCTACTGGATATCGGTATATACAGTAAAAAAACAGCCCTAGTGAATAACAGCATCAATGGCAGCGGGCAAGCAATGATTGAAGATTATGCAAAAAAGAGCCAACGCCAATGCAACATTGTCGGGCTACAGTTTGTTAAATCGGCACTCTGTCATGAACGACTCGCCAACAGATGCCATGCCTGGATTACCGATCATAAATTTCCACGCTCTTACACTTTTTACTACGGATATGGGAATCTTATTTTGGAGCACCTTTTGTTTGAATCAAAAGGCACAGCATTGTTCTTTTCAAAAAGAGCTAATGATATTGAAATAATCTGCGAAAAACAGGGTGGCGAAGAAAAGAACAATGACTTAATTACGCAATTGCACAAGTTCGTAAAAGATTTCGTTGGACAATATAAAAATTGCCTAAACTTGCACTTAAACTATATCGGTGCACAAACCTTTAAAAACTGGCTAAAAGCACCAGACTCAGAAACAGCCAACCTATTCTGCAAGCTTATCGACGAAGATAATGACGGAGAAAAACAAATCGCAGATCTATCAATAAGCATTCCAAATTATGTAGCTCTTAAAAGATACATTCCTGACAGCATAAAATGGTATCCCGGTTATTTTTCAGCCAAAAGAGTTCATAAAATATGGTTATGGATATATAATTTAAGATTCTTTATAAAATATACCATAAAAAAATTTTAATTTTGATATTATGAAAAAGATTTATCACATGTTGCTTGTGCTATATCCAATTCTATCGGGATATGGTTTTTCAGCTCAACTTGATTTTGGTATATTATTATTACTAATTTCTGGATGCTTATATATTTCAAAAAGGCACCAAGAAATAAAATTCGTCTTTTTCCGAGGTTACATTTTATTTTTTTTAACAGCAACAATTCTTTCTTTCGCCATTTTAAAAACAATACCTCTAAGACTTTTTTTATTTTCCATTAATCTATGGTTAGCGACTGCATTAGTCGATATAGAATTGTTAAAACGATATTATGGTTATGCAGTCGCCATTTGCTGCAGTTATTTCATCTTACAAGAAATAACTTACAATTTAACAGGTTCTCGTATAAGCGGGTTAACGACGTTAGTACCCACCATTTACGGGGCTATCTCTGAAAAATACGTAGCAATACAAACACGAGTACCAAGGTCTGCAGCTTTTTTTCTAGAGCCATCGTATTTTGCTCAGTATTTGTTTCCATACATAGTTATAAACATTTTTTCTAAACAGAAAAGCACTTTCAAAAAAGCGATTGCAGTTTCTTTCATAATGTTCCTAATAAAATCAGGGAACGGAACCATCCTATTATTACTTGTTTGGGGAATATGGTTTGTTTTTTCAAGCATCAAAACCTATATAAAAATATCAGTAGCAACATTAATGCTATTGGGACTTGTCGGAATTTACTTTATAGACCCAACTATATTTGAATCCTTATTTAGCAGAACATCAGAGCTCCATGCAACAGCCTATTTAAATCTTGGCGATAGCGAAACATCAGGTTTTATTCGTTTCTTTAGAGGTTATTACCTTTACAATGACATGCCCTTATTCAATAAACTATTTGGTTCGACCAGCGATGCGGTAGTAGCCGCAATGAATGCAAGCCCCTTTTTATGGAATAGAGATCAATTTATGAACGGAGTTCAAACTCTTCTGATATACAACGGTCTATTCGTCTGTCTTTTGTATTTTCGTCATATTTTCTTATTCTTCAAAGGAACATTGAATCAGAAGGAAGTCGTTGCTCTTGTAGCTGGTTTTATATTCTTAATGTTTTCAGAATCCTATTACCTATGTTCCCGAGCTCTGCTTACAATGCTTTTCATTTATGGGTACATCCAGAACAATCCTCAAAGCAAAATTCGAGGTACATTTAAATTAAACCTATGGAGACATTAAGTGCCCAAGTCTTTAATATTAACATTCCATTATCTAGACGCCAATAATGGAGGATCAAACGCATCAAAGGGATTCATCTGGTCCTATGCTTTTTTGAATGCAGACACATCATTAATCTATCCTGAGCACGATAATTTTGATTCATCGGCTTTCATTCCAGAATCTGTAAAAAAGTACCCTGTTTATGACCATCGTTCTAAAATTCAAAAAGGACTAGATATATACCGTGGTCGAATGCACCGTTTCACAGATTTCGTAAAGGATCATTTATCTAAAGAAAAATACGATATTATTTTTTTAGATCATAGCATTTCTACCGCTGGCGTCATAAGAACAGCAAAAGAGACTGGAGCAAAAATCATATGTATTCACCACAATGTCGAAGCTGATTACATAAAAGACAACCAGCCAAGCATTTTATACAAATTACCATTTAATTATTTTTCAAAAAAAGCAGAAAGGGACGCTCTCATTATGAGCGACGTCAACCTAACGCTTACTAAAGAAATGGCAGACGTATTCCAATCTTGGTATCCAAACAGAAACCTACATTTACATACGATAGGTATTTGTGAATATAAAGCTCACACAAATTTTTATTTAAGAGAAGTAAATCCAAACAACACCTTTATCATTTCAGGTTCCTTATGTTTTAAGCAGTCTGAAGGTTCCATCCTTGAGTTTATTCAACGTTTTTATCCTATTATGCAGAGCACATGTTCAGAAAGCAAACTGATTGTGACAGGTCGAAATCCAAGTGCAGAAATAGTTAAAGCGTGCAAGTCACATGGAATCGAATTGATTCCGAATCCAGATAATATGGATGATGTCGTTAGGCAAGCATCCGTATACATCAGCCCTATAAATGCGGGGAGTGGAATAAAGCTCCGTGTAATGGATGGTTTGAAAAGGGGAATGCCAGTTATTTGCCACAAGGTGTCTTCGGTTGGTTATGAAACGTTTGAGAGAAGCGGCGTATTATTTGCGTATGATAATGAAGACAGCTTTAAAAAAGCATTGCTACAAGTTGTATCAAAGCAATTTAATGCAAACGAGATCTATTCGCTATATCAACGACAATTCTCCTTTATGTCGGGCGTAAATCGTCTACGGACAATCTTGTCTTTGGAGCGACTGATTTAAAGTCGGGATGCTTATGTATATACTTTCAGAAAATTTCGACAAATTGATATTTTACTTGGAATTAGTAAAATGAATTTAACTATAGTAAAAAAAATATGCTCAAAATTCTTATCTCAAAATATTTCTGTTCAATTTACAGAATATATTGTGCTACCGTTGGTAATTGTCATATTATGCGTTTTATTTTGTTTTTTCTTAAAAAAGTATTTCCCTTGTACGTATGGTACTGTTACAGGGAACAGGAAGTTTTAAAATGAAAAAAATTTTATTCTTAACACCTTTTGTTCCTAGTAAACGTGCTGGCGGCGAAAACTATACTCGTCTGCTTTTAGAACAGCTTTCCCAAAAAAATCAAATTGATTTAGTGTATTTCCTTTACGGGAACGACCCTCTATACCAAAAGCCAAACGATAATATCCGTATCGTAAATATTATTTTCAATTCACTCTTCTTAAAAATAAAGCATGTTCTATTACATCCACTCACACATCCAATATTCTCCGTTCGTTTCAGTTGGCGCGTTTTAAAAGAATTGAAAGAACTGATTGCGAAAAATCACTACGATGTTTTGTATTTAGACCATACTCAAATGTTTATGTATGGCAAGTATTTTCCCGAAATTTCTAAAGTATTGATGTCTCACGATGTGATGGCGCAACGTTTTGGTAGGTCTGGGAACTGGCTAAGCAGAAAAATGATTTTATGTGAAGAAGGCAAACTAATGAACATGCCTAAATCCACAGTTTTTTCGTTTAGCGAAAAAGATTGCAAAATAATAAAAGACGCCTACGATATTGACACCCAAGTAACAAATTTCTTTTTAGATGAAGCCATAAAAAAAGCAATCCCACAAAAAATCGAAAAAAGACTTGTTTTTTTTGGAAAATGGAACCGAGCGGACAATTTCGATGGTCTAAAATGGTTCTTTGACAACGTCTTCAATAAAATCGATTCAGATTTTCAAATTGCAATTATTGGGAAATGGCTGCCTGAAGATTTTCAAAATAAAATCGCAACATACTCCAATGTTGTTTATTTGGGTTTTGTAGATAACCCTTATACGATTATAGCAAATAGTTGGGCAACTCTTTCTCCTTTGTTTTCTGGAGCCGGAGTAAAGGTAAAGGTTATTGAATCGTTGGCTTGTGGTACACCGGTAATAGGAAATGACATTTCATTTGAAGGAATATCATCCCAATACAAAGAATTTATGATCAACACCCAAAATGCAGATGATTTCACAAATAACATTAACAAATTATCTATTTCAATACAAGATCGTATAAAATTCAAAAAAATGTTTTTAGATAATTATCAAAAATGTTCCATAACAGATTTCATTGAACAAATATAACTGTTTACAACTGTTTCATACCGGCAGTTGATATTTCGTTATCAATCCAAGTAAATCTTTCTCGCAACCACAAGACCAAAGCATCAACAGCTTCATCAAAAGTTGTATATTCTCCTGTATAAAAATAGCTAGACATATCCTCCATGCGCCAACGTTTAAAATTATTTTTTGCCGATTGGTTCAAAAAAGCTCGATAAACACCAACAGAGTCAATCACAGATTCAACAACACTTCTTTTTTCTCGCCAAAAAGCATTAACCTCATCAAGAAAAGCCCTATTTCTAAATAGATATTTATTCCATCCACTACCTATAGTGTACCAATCTGTTGTTTTTTTTACATAGTTTTTTTGATGAAGTCCATAAGCAATATCAAAATCCCATACAGGTCCCATTCTAATCAACTCATTTTCATTCCATATAAAATAGACGCTCGTATAAAAACCAGCATCAGGATTTTTCGAAAATTCCTGAACCCAAAAATGCTTTATATAATCATCCAAAGAAATCCACTGATCTATTCCAAAAGTATTCGCATTTACAGCCCGTAAAAACTTTTCAAACGCATCCATATAATCGGTCACAATTCGCAAACATTCTCCAGAACAATCTTTGGGATTGTGAATACGCATCGGCAAAGAATCTCGAGATGTAAAAAAGACTATTTCATTTTTTTTGTATTTATGATCGACTTCAATTATATACGACTTATCTTTTTCAGGAACACTCACTCTATTTTCCGAAATTTTTATAGTTTCCGTAAGGAGATATACACCCAAATATTCCCCATTCAAATACAATTCCGCAAATTCACATCTCGGTGCATAATAAGCACCCAATTCAGCGGATAATCGATATGACATATAATTACGCATCAATGTCTTATCTGCATAATTAGCAATAAGCGCCCAGTCCTTATCCTTGGGCATGCCTAGCATGGACTGTTTCTTTTCAAATTCAATTTTATAGCTTTTTTTGGGCATATCCGTCCAGCTAGTATTTCCACGCCCTCGGATTGTCAAATCCAAGATTTCACTTTCAGCGGAAGACTCTCCCCAGATTTGCATTTTAGCAGGGATTTCCGTTTCACGGTCTTTGATTGCAATGCGATTTCTGGTTTCAATGACAATGCGAGGAATACCAGCATAGGGATATTCCTTATCTTGGGGCTTAAAGGAATCCGGATATTCAAGTTTCGATGACGAGCTATTCGTTTTCGACGATGATGACGTTTTTACACTCGACGAAGAACCTTTTGCGTTTGACGAAGACGACATTTTTGTGTTCGATGACGAGCTATTCGTTTTCGACGATGATGACGTTTTTACACTCGACGAAGAACCATTTGCGTTTGACGAAGACGACATTTTTGTGCTAGAGGACGAACTATTCGTTTTCGACGATGATGATGCTTTTATGCTTGACGAGCTACTTTTTGCACTCGAGGAGGAACTTTTAGCTTTTGAAGAAGAAGAGCTTTTGGCTTTCGAAGACGAGGATTTTACGCTTGACGAAGATTCTTCTTGAGTAGTTGCAACATCTTCATCGGCCTCTACACTATCACCGCAGGCACTAATCGCAAAAAAGGCAAATACAGCACATAAAAAGAGCATTACGCTCGCAATTAATTTATGCATGCAAGACAATCTCATATACAACCTTGGGTCAAAAGGTAGTTTTTTAAAAGACGTTTCAAAGACTTCAAGATAACGAATTTTGAACTTTTTTCTAAATTTGCGCGCATGGCAGAAAAAAAGAAAATCCTCGTAATGGTCGCAAGCCCGAAGAATGAACGCAGTGGCACTCTCATCCCGACGAAGGCTTTTGTCGAAGGGCTGGAGCAGAACGGCGACTACGAGACCGAGTACATTTTCATCGACAGGATGCACATCAAGCCGTGTCGCGGTTGCCTCAGCTGCTGGGGGCGCGAGGACGGTTCGTGCTTCATGAAAGACGACGACGTGCCGATGATCCGCGAAAAGCTCATCAATTCGGATATTGTCATCTGGAGTTTTCCGCTGTTCCTGTTCAGCATCCCTGGGCAGATGAAGGTCCTGATGGACCGCATCGTGGGCATGGTCCACCCGTACATGGGCCAGAAGCTCAAGGAAGGCGCCAATGCGATGAATTCGCACTTGCACGGGTTGCAATTCCAGAAGGAAGGGCAGAAGATTATTTTGCTTTCGAGCTGCGCCTGGATGGACATCGACGTAGTTTATGAACCGATCCGCAAGCAGTTCGACATCATCCTCGGGCACGAGGGTTACACGCTTATTGCCTGCCCGCAGATGCGCGCGCTCGACCACCGTGGCGGCCCGCGCCGCTTGAACATGCTCCGCGACAAGTACCGCAAGGGCGGTGCCGAACTAGCTACGACGGGAAAGCTCTCTCAAGAAGCAATCGACATGATGCAGAAGCCGATTTTCAGCGAAGACGCCTACGTGACACTCGTGACTGAATTCGTGACGCATATGTTCGACCGCGACGATAACTTTTAGTAGGAAGTTAGAAGTAGACTGTAGGAAGAGCTCCCGCAAAGCGGGAGCGTTTCTTTTTTGCAAAAGCAAAACGTGCCCGAACCGCATAAATACAGAAAAACCCTGGCAATTGCCAGGGTTTTCCGTAAAAGCAAAATCGCAGATTAGCGCTTGCTGAACTGGAAGTGCTTACGAGCCTTCTTGCGGCCGAACTTCTTACGTTCAACGGCACGTGCGTCACGAGTCATGAGGCCTTCCTTCTTGAGAGCCGGCTTCACTTCTGCGTCGTTAGCAACGAGTGCGCGGGAGATGCCGAGACGGACAGCGCCCATCTGGCCAGCGATGCCACCGCCACGAGCGGTAACTTCGACGTCCCATTCTTCAGCGTTGCCAAGGATGGCGAACGGAAGATTTGCAATCATGTCCTGCACTTCAGAATGGAAGTATTCCTTGAAATCACGACCATTGATTGTGCGCTTGCCGGAACCCGGCTTCAGAATCACAGCGGCGATGGCGTTCTTGCGACGGCCAGTGCCGCGGTAGATCTTCTTATTCTTTGCTGTAGCCATAGTTTTCTCCGTTCTAAATTAAAGTTCTACGACTTCGGGTTTCTGGGCAGCGAACGGATGTTCGGCACCTGCAAAAATCTTGAGCT
>Ga0265301_10001728_pt1 | contig 27491 bp, 48 predicted proteins | sample AusTroGonzalo_MG_2_FD_193488 | JGI IMG/M metagenome (GOLD analysis project Ga0265301, IMG submission 193488) | Bovine rumen microbial communities from tropical cattle in Woodstock, Queensland, Australia - Gonzalo_04 | ecosystem: Host-associated > Mammals > Digestive system > Stomach > Rumen ... | reverse complement strand
TTTCGACTATGGTTTTGCCAAGGATGGCAAGTGGCTTGACGGCCAGCACAGACGGGAGAAATATGAAGACGGGAAGCAGGCGTTTGCACGTTATATCCAGATTCAGCGTAATGGTAAGAATGCCGAGCGGGATCTCAAAGCCAAGAATATGCTCCCGGAAGGCAATCGTTTCTTATGCACGATAGATGTTTTCAATAATGGAGAATATAGTCTTGGCGCTTCTCTCGCATTCTTTGAAGATGCGTTTAATGTTCTGAAAGATAAACAGTAAATTTGATTAAAGAAAAATAAGTGAAATGAAAACAGATATAGAAATCCCTTTCGGGGCAAAAGACTCTGAGTTAAAGGGCTGGGAATATACGATTCCCGAGGGTATGGAGGCCGTTGTCAAGGACGGCAAGGTCATCGTCAGAGAGAAGGAGAACGAAGACGAGAGGATAAGGAAAGCGTTGATTTGTGGGCTTTCAGAAGGTTTGTCAGAACACAATTGGCAAGGTTTTGGGGGTGCTACAATAGACGAATGTCTCGCTTGGCTCGAAAAGCAAAAAGAAAAAGTTTCAGATGAATTTGATGAAAATTATAAAATTGGAGATTATCATTCTGGACTTATACTTGCCTGGGTAAATCAGCCATCTACACTACAGCCGGCACATAAATATCACGGGAAAAATGTTGTTGCAATTCATCTAAAGAAAGGTGGATTTAGATGTTGTTGTGTTGACGACCCAAGTCCAATAACTTTTGAAATTCCGGATGGAACGTTATCTCCGTTATGTGGTAAATGGCACAATGAAAAATCTGTAGAGAAAAAGCAGCAGCCCGCAGAGTATCTTGATAAAGATAAGGTTTATACAATCATGAACAAACTGCACGACCTTGCATTTAGCCACCTGATTCCAATTAACAGCAATGAATATAAGAAGATTGGTGAGATAACAGGTGATGTCCGCAGACTTCTTGATTATCCTATTGAGCAGAAGCCCGCAGAGTGGAGCGTTGAAAAAGAAAAAGCAGTTGAAGACTATGCCAATGAGATTATTAAATGGGAAGATGCTCATCCCGATTGGAATATGGAGGTCATTCGTGCAACCGCATATCATTTCTTCAATTTCCAGCCAAAACAAGAGTGGAGCGAAGAAGATGAGAAGATGATGCGAAATGTTTATGAGAGTCTTTACGCATACCAATGCGACATCCGCGCAGGGATAATGGATAAGAATTCCAGAGAACTTCTTGACGATGTGGAAAAGGAGAAACAATGGCTTAAATCCCTTCGCCCCCAGCGTCATTGAAAACCCAGCAACAAGCAGAAGAAGTAATATGAATAAAAATAGAAAAAGGAAGTTGTTTGAGAAACTAAAAACACAATTTGGGTTTCGAATATCGAATGAATGGGCATTACGACAAAAAAATAAAAACAAATTAAAATGCATTTCCCGTTAATACGATTTGAAAAAATTAATATTCCGGTCGAGGATTGGGATGTCAATGTAGATTATGACGATGCAAGGATTCGTGAACATACGGATTATTGCGGAGAGATATATAGTGAAGAAGAAAGAAAGCGAGTAATCAATTCTGAATGGTTGTCTGAATTATTCGATGGTATCGCAACTTTGGACAAAGAAAAAGAAACGATTACATTCTTGAATCCGGATACAATCGAAACAACATTGTCAAACTACTATATTCATCTTACTTCTGACCTACACATTGAAGCATTAAAGAAAAAGGTTAAGGCGTATAACCTATATTCGGCAGCTAATTATTATAAAGACTGTTGGAGCTTGTTTAATATCGGTGAGTGGTGGCAAACATCTATGGATTTTATGGATGATGCACATTGGCATGCCGGAGAAACCTGGAGAATTGGAAACATATTTGATGCACATATATGATACAGTACGATGAGCTTCCGTTTCTAACGGAAAATAAAGATGCGTCTGAGATTGCATTAATGTACGAAGACTTATGTGATAAACGAACTATATTCCGCGAATCATGCAAGAACTTCATTTTCGATTTTATTCCAGATTGGGCGTCAGAAGATGATCCATATGAATGCGACTTATGTTTTGAAACATGTTTAGAGTGTTGGAAAACACAAAGTATTAATGCAATATGGAGAGACGAAAATGGTAATTTAGCTTTTGACATCGATAATGGCGTTGGAGTTGATTACTTCCGTGATGAAGAACTATTACAAATCGTAGAACAACTCGATAAATCATAACAATATGAATTGGAAGTTTTTGTACGACGAAGAAGTTTTCGATGAGGCGCCCAATTATATGGGTATCATTTCCAACGGTGAAAAGGTTTTGTTCTATCACGGGCAGACGACAGATTTTGAAAATAATGTTGAGACATTCAATGTCTATGAATGCCTTCAAGATTTGTTTGTAACTGGGGAATCAATTCTTTCTTTTCATTGGAGCGCCGAGAATGAGGAGAAATTCATTAATTTCTTGAATTCACTTCCGGGAAATGGAAATTTATCTGAAATACGAAGGTTTAATCCAGATGATTGGAAATGAAAGATTATCTTGTGACATTGTATTACGAGACACATATTGATGTTTCCGTAAGAGCGAAAAACGAAGAAGAAGCAATCGCCAAAGCATATAAGAAAGTTGATGCAATGGAATATCAGAAAATGCTTCTTGAAAATTTAGAAACAGAGAATTCTCCTTATCCTGAAGTGGAAGAAATATAATTAATAAATTATGCCTAATTGGTGTGTAACTAACTGGAAAATCAAAGGCTCGGAAGAAGATGTCCGGGCCTTTGTTGATATTATAAATGATTTACCCAACCGTCCAGATGTTGAAGAGAACGGCTTTGGTAAATATTGGCTTAAGAATCTTGCCGTTGCTCTTGGTGTAGATCCTGATACGTGTGACAACCTTCGTGGTTGTATAGATACTGATTCTGGTCTATGTGCATCTTGGGTTTTTCCAGAATCGGACGAAATGGAAAAACTAGAATCAAATATTTTAGACGACGGAAATGCAATTGCTGCTTTTTCTACTTCTTCCGCTTGGAGTATGCCTGATTGGTTAGCGAATTATCTTGAAGACAGATTCGAAATTGGCTATTCCGCTACGGACGAATTCGGTAATTTCCATATCGTTTACAATACGAATCTCTTTCCGTGGGTTTATGAGTTGCATGCGGAAGATTTTTGGGAAGAATATAAGATTGGCGAAGAAGATAAAGTAATCAAAGACCTATGTCGTATTCTCGAGATTGACGAACCCGGGCAGAAAAACAGAAAAACGCTTAAAGAGCTTGTCAGCACGCATCAGGACGAAATTTATGATAAGGAAATCGAAATGATTATCTATGACATAGAATAATATGAAAATAGCGGTATTAAACCATATAGATGGGTCGGTTGATATTCTGGACACAGACATTCAGCCGACCTTTGAGTTTGATTGGGAACTTTGGTTGTCCAAGCAAGGCTATCATCTCTCTTCTTGTTCATGGATGATAGATGTTAAGAACCTTTCATTTCGAGATGTGAAAAATCAGTAAAACATTTTTGTTTTATATTCTGAAAATCACTATCTTTGAAAACGTGGAAGACTATAATGGAGCGCATTGCCCCATAGAATTTCCATTGATACAGATATGAACCAGATAGAGGATAAAACCAAATTCTGTATAAGGTACCTTATCGACAAAGGTATTGAACCTGATATATATCAAGCGCTATATAATGGCATAATTGAACCCAAACTCTCTTATGCCATTATAACGCTTGATGAGGACTTCTTTACGAAGGCGGCGCAAGGCTTGTGGAATCTTTGGCCCAGAGGCAAGAAAGATGGCAAATTTGACTGGAAAGAGAGCGTACCTGTATTGCGTGACAGATTGATGTTCATCTGGAAGGAAGAGAAAATTACTGATAACTATACCGTCGATGATATTCTCGAAGCCGGAAGGAAATACACGGCACAGTTTGAGCACGCCTCCACTAAGTTTATGCAACTTCTTAAGTATTTTATCTTCAAGCAAAAACCTATTGGCGTGAACGAAAAAGGTCTTATCAAGATGTCTTATGAATCTACGCTTGTAAAGATGCTTCAAGATAAAAAGCATGAAGAGAAACAAGAATCATTTGAAGACTTTGTAATATGACACAAGAAGAAAAACAACTACTACTAAAAGATCTTTGTGCAAGGTTGCCTTATTTAGAAAATTGGGTACAGCATGCTGATAAGGACTATGTTGTTACCGGCTATGGGCATGGTAGAGTTTCATTATTATCAAATATATTCTCATCTGCTGTTGGGCCTTGCCCTTTAATTGAAGAAATCAAGCCCTATCTCCGTCCAATGTCAAGTATGACTGAGGAAGAATACCTAAAATACAGCGAAACAAGAGATTGGAGGTATGTTGATGATGACCATTACGAATATTTTGACACACTTGAAACCTTTGATTGGCTTAATGAACATCATTTTGACTATCGTGGACTGATTCCTATGGGACTTGCTCTTGAAGCACCTGAAGGAATGTATAAAACTGAATAAAAATGATTTCAGAACATAATCCATCAACATTTGTTCAGATTACACAGGAAGAATATGAGGCTTATGGATTAGTGTTGGATGATTTGAAGAAGACTTCGGATGTAATCAATAATCTTGAAAAGCGCAGACAGAATGTGCTTAGAGGTGGTGTAAACTGTATCCCATTCCCATTCAAGAGATTCAGAAGCGAAGTGCCTGGCGTAGAACAAGGACAATATGTAGTTGTTACCGCAAATGCGAAATGCGGGAAGACACAGATAACTGATTTCTTGTATGTGTTCAACGTATTAGATTATTGTTTTGCACATCCTAAAGAATGTTCTGCCCATATTATGTATTTCGCCCTTGAAGAATCCGTCCAGCGAATCATAGAGAGATATATGTGTTATCTGCTCTATAAACTGGATGAGATTCGTGTTGCGCCTGCCGATCTTCGTTCTACATCATCCGATTTCCCTCTTGATGAGAAAGTAATAAAACTACTTAAGAGCGACAAGTATAAAGAACGCCTTGATTTCTTTGAGAAATGCGTAGAATTTGATACGGAAAATACGAATCCTACGGGCATTCTTCGAAGTTGTGAAGCCTATGCAAAGAAAGTCGGCAAGTATAAATCGCATAAAGAAAGGGCCAATGGAGGACTGTCTGATAAACTTGTAGATGTATTCGATTCTTATGAAGATAACGATCCGAATCATTACAAGATTGTCATCATTGACCATATTGGCTTGGTAGACAAGGAGCAGGGGTTCAAGACGAAAGATGCGGTAGATAAGATGAGTGAGTATTTCGTCAAGTATCTGCGCAACCGTTATCATTTTACTTGTGTGGCCATTCAGCAGCAGGCTTCGGACAGTGAAGGTCTTGAGGCTATCAAGGCAAAGAAGATGATGCCTACAGCCGCTACGTTGGGAGATTCAAAATACACTGCTCGAGATGCCAATCTCGTTCTTGGTCTGTTTGATCCGAGCAAATTCGGAATGAAAGACTTTGCAGGATATATAATACAGGATGAGAATGGTTATGGAGTCGGTTCAAACGGACGATTCATGAAAGTGATTGCAAATCGAGATGGCGAGATGGGGGGCATTTGTTCGTTGTTCTTCGACGGCGCGGTCTGTAATTTTGAAGAGCTACCCAGGCCCAATGATCCGGATATAGAAAAGTATTATAACAAAACCAAGGAGCTGAAAGCTAATCGGCTTCAGCGAGTAAATACAATCAAGAAAGTCTTATCATTTTTCATTTTAACACTATTCAAAAATAATTAGTATGCCCAAAAGAAAATTTGATCTTGCTCTCGTTAAGAAGATTCTCATGATGAAGCACAATGGCTACAAGTATTCTGAGATCGGTAAGGAACTGAATCTTACCAGCAAGCAGGTAGAAAACATCTGTACTCGTTATCGTATTTCAGAGATGAAGAATGCCGAAAAGAAGGCAGCGTCTAAAGAGAAAGAACCAAACTTCCCCGTCGAACTTAAAGTTGGCGATGTCGTTCTTGGTACGATTACGCCGGCGAAGGTCGACGAACCGGAAAAGAAGGAAGTCGTTAAGCCGGAGAAGACTCTTAACGATTTCTCCGTTCGTGAAATCCTGAAATTCCTCTATGAAAAAGGCTATCGCATTGAGAACAACTCTCTGTATTGCCTTATCAAGAAGCCTGTTCAGTTGAATGAAATTTTAGGTTTGTAATTATGGCAAAGACAATTCTTATTTGCGGAAAAACCGGTTCGTCTCCACCTCGACGTGCTTGCAAAAATGAGAAGGAACATCCTATCGAATATAAGGCTTGGAGAAACATGCGTTCAAGATGTAATTCAAAATCATATTACGAACGTAGAAATTATCAAAAGAAAGGAATCAAAGTTTGTGAAAGATGGAATTCTTTTGAAAACTTCTTTGCCGATATGGGGCCAAGGCCAGACAAATGTTCTTTAGACAGAATCGACAACAACGGTGATTATTGTCCAGAAAATTGCAGATGGGCCGATAATAAAACACAAAATCGCAATAAAGATTTGTTGGCTTATTATACGCATAATGGCAAAACGCAATGTTTAACTGCCTGGGCCGAAGAATATGGAATCCGCAAAAAGATTCTTATCCGAAGAAGAGAAGATCATCCGGACTATACTTTAGAACAGCTTCTCGCCTTAGAAGATTGGAGAAATAAACCAATAACTTGGAACGGGAATCAATATACTCGTTCTCAACTTGTGAAGAAGTATAATTTAACACAGAAAGCGTTTGATGCAAGACTTGAAAGGGGTTGGACATTAGAACGCGCATTATTAACACCAATACAAAAGAAAAATGGCAAGAACAATATTAGTGGCAGGTAAAACTGGCTCCGGCAAAACAACTGCCGCCAGAACGCTGAATCCGCAGGAGACCGTGATCCTGCGCGTAATCAATCGAACCCTTCCGTTCAAGTATGAAGGTATCTATAGCAAGGAGCAGAAGAACATGTTTTCTACGCCGAGCTATGATGAAGTCCTGAAGGCTCTTGCGTGGATCAATAAGCAGGAGAATGTCAAGAATGTAATCATTACCGACGGAACATACATTATTCGCCAGGAATATTTCAAGCTTGCCAACCAGAAGGGATATGACAAATATACTGGTTTCGCCATGCATATGCAGCAGATTCTGAAAGGAATTCAGGAACTCCGTGACGACATCAAAGTCTTCATGGAATACCATGTTGAGAATATCATGAACGAAAACGGTGTCATCGAATACAAGCCTTCTACCGTCGGAAAACTTTTAGACTCGCAGTATAACATCTTGGAGAATGTCGACATCGTTCTGTTTACGAATATGAAATACGAAGACAACGGAATCACTTATGGATTCGTAACGAATCGTATGCTTGACAGAAACGGCGCTGAAATTCCGGCCAAGTCCCCGATGGGTATGTTTGACGAGATGTTTATTCCCAACGACCTTGCTTTCGTGGCGAAGAAGATTGACGAATATTACGGATAGTATGACGCGTGATGAATTGCAAGTATCGGCGGCGCGTAGACTTTATCAAGACAAAAGACTTATATGTCAGTGGGCAACGGGATGTGGTAAGACTAATGTTGCGCTACAATTCCTGAAAGCTCTTCCAGGAAAGGCTCTGATTCTCGTGCCGGAACAAGATAATATCAAGAACTGGTATGCCGAATTCGAGAAATTCCACGTGGATTCAACTGATGTAGAAATCGCCTGCTATGCTTCAATTCATAAGTATCAGAAAACCTCATGGCATTTGTTGGTCGTTGACGAAGCGCCACATGTAGATACAATATTGAAAGAGGCATATCTGTCTACGATAAAGGCTACATATGTGCTCGCCTTGGGTGCTTATCTTCGGGATGAAGAGAAAGACACGCTGGAAAGAATCTACGGTAAGTTCACCATTTGGACGATAAACCTGAAAGCTGCCATCGGTGCCGGGTTTATTCCTACGCCATCTGTGCGAATTGTACATATGGAACTGGATAAACAGAATAGGAAGTATATGACCAAATTCGGCAAGGCTACTGCGTGGGAGTTATACAGCAAAATCGATGATCAGGTTAAGAATGCAGTAAATGCATATAACAACCAGGCATCCGAATGGGCGAAGATTGCCATGCAGAGAGCAGGATCAGAACGCAAGAGAGTGTTAGGTATGTTGAAGGAAGATTGCGTTGGTATTGTCTGCGAAAAGTTGAAAGAGAAAGGCAAACGATTCATCTGTTTCTGCTCTTCGATTGCATCGGCAAAGAAGCTGGGCGGTGAGTTGGCTTATACATCCATGACTCCGAAGTCACAGAAGATTCTGGAGCGATTCAACAACCACGAAATCGACCAGCTTTATGTGGTCGGCAAGCTCATCGAAGGACAGAACCTGAATGACATCGAATGCGGCATTCTTGGAAGTATCGGCAATTCAAATCGAATTACGATTCAGTCCATCGGACGAGTTCTTCGAAGCAATAATCCGATTATCTATGTGCCCATAATCGACAATACAAAAGACGAGAGTTTTCTGTACACCGTAACTAACAATGTTCCAAAGGAATACATTCAACATTATAAATTATAAGTAAATCATTTAAATATTAGTACCAAAATGTTTGAAGCTGATAATAAAGAGAATCCGATTGTGAAAGGAATTCTTGATAATCTGTCAAGCGCAATCGATACGTTGAAAAACGAAATCGCTAATATCGAAGAAAGCTATAAGAAGAAGCTCGAAGTAGCCAAAGCGCACCTTGCCGCTTGTCTGGAAGAGACCGAGAAGCAGTATGAATATTGGTCTAATCTCGGTGAGGGTAATATGCCGGTTGCCGCCCCCAAGAAGCGTCGTTCCCGCAAGACTGCGGTAGAGACCATTCTGGAATCCGAACCGGTAGAGGAGAAGGAAGATGTCGTTGTTGACGAAGAGGCTCCTGTCGCAGAAGAGAAGCTCGTTGACGATCTTCCGTTCGCCGAGGAGGAAGCTGTTATTGATACGGAGGCTGTCGCCGAGAGCGAAGAAGTCAAAGTAGATGCTGCTGACGACTGGGAAGAGAACACCGAGGCAGAAGCCCAGGAAGATAAGTCCGATGATAATGATGGCTGGGGCGATTTCCCCGCAGAGTGGAAGTAATTATGGGATATTATACTGATTATTCGCTCTATATCGAAGGCGACGAGAACTTGCAAAAACAGTTCGGCAAGGAGTTGTTCGAGATGAGCAATAATGATTCTGATATTAAATCGCTTCTTGACGGGTATTCTGTAAACGCCAAGCTGTATGATATTTGTGATTGGATTGATGCGCTTGCGCCAAAGTATCCCGAATTGTTAATCTGTCTTAGAGGTAATGGCGAAGGCGACGACGATTCATGGGAAACGCGATGGAAGGGCGATGAGGAAGAAACGCAAACGGCTATAATCCCTCCGTTTGAAAATCCAAATTTGTTTAATAAATACGATAAAGTATAAAATTATGATCGAGAATTACAATGAAAGCAAAACTACCGAAGCCGTAGAATACAAGAAGTATATCGGTGTCGGTTCTGTGAATGTTCTGTGTGTCAATCCGAACAATGCCAAGCTTGCGATGTATGGTTGGAACGTTCCGGATGGAGCTGACGAGCCGCAGTATATCTTTGTCAGGGAGCGTGATGGAAAACCCACGACGTCCACGAAGATTCGTCTGCTGGTTCAGCTTCAGGATCTGGAAGACAAACCTATCGTTCCGCTTGATTTCTGGATTAGTAACGAGGTTTCCCAGAATGCTGATGGTACGAAGGGCAAGGTAATTGATTCCTTTGGTCGTACCGCATGGGGAACTCGCGAGGAAATCAAGGCCCATCAGATTCCGAGGTATAAGAACGGCGAAGCTAATATCAGTTCTGATTACCGGATGTGTCATCGTGGCGAAGACAAGCTCGTGACCTTTATCTTCAAGTATCTCAATATTACGCCGCTTCAGGTCTACAGTCAGACCGCAAATGGCTATGTGGATACCAAGAATCCCGGTAAGTTCGCGTTCGATAACTGGCAGAAGCTCTGCGATGGTGATGTGTCCGAGCTTGAAGGCTATCTGCGTCTCCAGCCCAAGAATCAGGTCAAGGTTGTCTTCGGCGTTCGCACCAATGATGAGAACAAGACTTATCAGACATTCATTGACGACAAGTTCATCGGTAACAATTCCAAGCCGGACAAGAATACCGGTGAGTATAACATCGCCAAAAACATTATGCAGAAATATTTCGAGAGTCATCCGAATTCTACAGATACCTTCAGCGCAGCGCCCGTCAAGGAATGGACGCAAACTGCTACTGTAGACATTAAGGATAATTCCGGAAGCATGTTCGATGACGACGGTAATTTCGCTGCCGATAGCAAAGATCCTTGGGATGATTTGCCTTTGTAGCAAATGATTACCTCAACGCATGCAACAGAGATTCCGATATATCGTGAGGATATTTCATTATCTGACAAGGACATTCTTACGAGATATTTGGACATCACAAAGGTTCCGTGCTCCATTTCCTCTCCGCTCAGGGATGACGACCACAACCCGTCGTTCTCCCTGACGGAATGGAATGGAAAAGTCTTCTGGTATGATTTCGGAACCGGAGAGCACGGGACGACCATAGATTTGATGATGCGGCTGTGGGACTGTGATTATAAAGAAGCGTTGATGAAGATGAAGTTGGACGAGGGAGAGAGAATACCGCACTTCAATCTGGTCAGGAAATATAAGGGCAAGGTACACATCACTAGCAATTCCAAGATTAAAGTCAAAGTAAGAGAGTGGAGAGCATGGGATTTGGAATACTGGTCTTCTTATGGAATCTCCCAGAAGATGTGTATCTGGTGTAATGTCTATCCGATCTCACACGCCTTCTTTACACACGATGATGAGAACGGAATTGAACAGACTATCTGCGTCCCGATGGATAAATATGCTTATGCCTATTTCGAATGGAAAGACGGAATCGAGAGCGTCAAGCTCTATCAGCCGTTCTCCCAGAAGATGAAATGGCTGTCCAAGCATGACCATTCCGTCTGGGATTTATGGAAGCAGGCATTCGCTTATGCCGAGAACAAAGACGATTCATGCTGCATCATCACGTCATCCCGCAAGGATGCGATGTGTCTGTGGCAAAATCTCGGAGTACCGGCAATGAGTCTTCAAGGCGAAGGATATATCCCCAAGCCGCAGGTCATGAAACAAGTTCTTGAACGATTCAAAGCGGTTTATTTGTGGTATGACAATGATTTTACTCATACCAACGATAATCCTGGTCAGGATAACGCAAAGAAACTCATAGAGCTTTATCCTGCGCTAAAAAACATTTGCATTCCAGAACAATTTCAGAGCAAAGATCCAAGTGACTTATTTAAGAACTGGGGTAAGGTGGCAATTAAAGATGTGTGGAATTTACAAAAGTAGATTATGGCAAAGACAGAATATGAAGTTCGTGTGAATTTTACGGTGACATATACCACAGATGTCAGGGCAAGTAACCAGGAAGAAGCGCGTGAAAAAGCAGAACACTATCTTACCGAAGAATTTCGTAAGGAGTTGGATACTGGCTATCTCGGTGTAAGTGATTTTGTATATGAATCAGAAATAGTTAGACAATGACACAAAAGGAATTTAAGACACACGACTGGAGGATCGGTGAGACGTTATATAGAATCAGATATAACACATATAAACATTTCGAGATTCCGTGGAAGATTGAGAAGGTCAAAGTCAGCATACCATCCGATGGATGGATCAACCTTGAGACAAAGCACGCGCCATTTGCTTTTTCCAGCAAATGTACCGACCTCAAAGATTACTTCTTTGATTATAAATCTGCGAAACAGGCATTCGAAAGATGCAAAGAAGAATTCAAGAATGTTAGAGCGATGGTTGTCTTAGGATTGCGCATGGAATTATATGATGTTTATCGGAGATGTATCTACGATTCAAATAAGATTTTTGGCTTGTTACGAATGAATATAATGCAGTAATGGACTTTGAAAAGATATGTATGATGTTTTCCATGCAGGAACCGTTCTACGGAATTATCCTATCAAGCATGGACAAAGTTGCTGAGCCGAGATGTAGCACTATCGCCGTTGGTCGCAGGAACAATGTGTTTAAGCTGTATTATAATCCTGATTTCATCGATAAGTTCAATGTTGATACGGTTCTTGAGCTTCTGAAGCATGAGTGCTTGCATTTGGTTCTCAATCATTTCACGGCGATGAAAGACAAGGAAGAAGCCGGAGAGTCGCATGAACTATGTAATATCGCCATTGATTTGGAAGCTAATTGTTATCTTGACAGAGATAAGATGCAGAAAGAAGTTGGCGGTTGCTGGTGCGAAGATTTTGGATTCAAAAAGGAAGAAGGTTCCAGAGAGTATTTCAATCTTCTGAAGAAGAGGCTTCAGGATGAGAAACAACAGGCGCAGGCCCAGCAGCCCCAACAGCCGTGTAATGGCGGAATGGGCGGAATTCAGGAACAGAACAAGAATAAACCTCAACAGCAGAATAATAATCAAAATAAAAATGAAGAAGAACAAGAAGGACAGCAACAAGAACAGTCTGGGAATGATGCTGATGCGTTCGGGAGCGATGTTCCCGGTCAGCCTCAGCCAACGTCATCGATTACGGATGATGATTGTAAATCTCTTCCGCAAGGATTTGATGATCATTCCCAGTGGCCCACTTGCGACTCTGAGCAGCAGGCGCAGGAACTTCAGGAAGTAATCGATGCAATGCTCATTGATGCGGCTGAGGAGGTAGAGAAGAAACGGGGTACGATACCGGGCGAGGTCAGGATACGGATTGAGAAGACGAAAAAGAAACCTAAGCCGGTTGCAGATTGGCGTCGGTATGTCCGCAGATATGCGAGCCATGAATATACGGAGATTATCCGCAAATCCAAAAAGCGCGAATCTCGTCGTTTCCCCGACGCAGCGGGCAACAGACATCAGCGCAAGAGCCACATCCTCGTGGCAATTGACACGTCCGGTTCCGTATGTATGTCAGAATATCGTGAGTTCTTCGGACAGATTCTGACGCTGAAAGAAAAAGCGTCGTTTCGCGTTCTGGAATGTGATACGATTATTCAGCATGAATATGATTTTAATGGTCGGATTCCGGAAATTCTTCATGGACATGGTGGAACCAACTTTCAGCCGCCGATAGATTATTTTAATAAGCATCGAAGAGAATATGATGCGCTCATCTATTTCACCGACGGCGGAGCGCCTATCCCTAACAATACACCTAAAGAAACGCTTTGGGTCATTTCTTCGCAGGGAGACCACGACAGGAAGCGTTATCAAGTAAATGGAGCAAAAGTAGTATTTATTAAACCAACAACCAATTAAATAAATGAGAGCAGTAGAACTATCTCTCGCACACATTTGTTATCGTGTCGATGTCGATTCCATTAAGGAGGAAGAAATAGACAGTCTGATTATGTATGATAATCGTAGGCAGATTCGTGTCACCTTCTTCGGAGACAAGAAGTTGTATTTCCCGAAATGCAATGCCAAGAATATCTATAACACTATTTATTTCTCCAAGGAAGAGGCGGAGGCAGCACAAAAAGACAAACGACTGAAGATGCTCATTGCAGCGAACAAGAAAATGCAGAAGTCGCGTCTAGAGTATAATACATTACAGAATAAATATGGAACAGAATAATTTGGAACAGGAACTCTATGTTTTAGTTGGTTGGCCAGAAGTGCGGGATCTCATGGACAAGGAAGGCTTTGATGACAATGCTTTCTTTCGTGGTGATGTTGCGTTTCCAGCATATTTCGTGAATAAAAATTGGTACGATTTAGTTTGTTATCAGGATTATGCAGAGACAGTACATTAAGATTTACGATTTTGAAGCAAATGATTTGGAGGAGTTTGATGATTTTGCTGATAACGCTTATCAGATTTATGAAGATGAGGTCAGGTATTTCTATCTCGTTTCAGTAGAGTGGCTAAAACGGAATTATCAGGATTATTTAGATTTAGTAAACGAGTAATTTATGTCCGCAAATACAATTTCTATGAGTCAGGTAAAGAACCTGATTAACTATACGATTGACAATAACTTAAAACTCGCAGAAGAAGGCAAGACCCCTATTGCAGTAGGCATCGAAGCGGCTGCAGGCATTGGAAAGACCAGTATTCTTGAGCAGATTGCACAGGAGCGTAACATGAATTTCGTCAAGATTTCTCTTCATGAAATGGAGGAGGCGGGAGACCTGATTGGTTATCCAATGACCGAGTATGAGTGCCAGATTCTTCAGCGCCAGAAAGACGAGAACGGAGAATTTAAGGTTGTTGTACTTCCGAGGACCGTCTGGATTAATGCCAAGCAGCTTGAAGAGGGGCCCGGCGCAAATATGAAATTCAAGCAGACTGGCAAAACGCGGATGTCTTATGCCAAGCCCGCATGGGTTCCTGAATATAATGAGAATGGAACTCTTGTGGTCCTGGATGATTATGTGCGTAAATAATTTTTATAGTCGTCAAGAAATTATTATCTTTGTTGTGAAATGCGGATAATATGAAACGATATTGCCTTAAAGATTATATTCCTAAAGAGTTAGAGGTTTCTGGAGTTTATATGATTCAGATTGCTTCTCATATTTATATTGGAAGTTCTAAAAATATTAGAACGCGAATTGTGTGTCATCGCAAGATGTTGCGAGAACAACGGCATGTTGTCAATATGCAGTCTCAATATAATAAATATGGAGAATCGGAATTGTATGCTTCAGTTCTTGAAATTTGTGACGAATCGGCTCGTTTGCAACGAGAAGAATTTTGGATCAAAGCCTTGTCTCCCGACATGAACAGAGATAAGAAGCCAACAAGAAGACCAATATATGAGCCTTGGAATAATCCTGGAATTTCTAAAACTGTTTACAGATATAAACTTTCTGGCGAATATCTTGATTCGTTTCCTTCCGTAAAGGAAGCGCAGCGACAACTCGAAGTGAAAAGTTCTGTTCTGATTGCCGCAGCAGCAAATCCGAATAATAAAACATTCAAGTCTGCATATGGTTATCTCTGGTCATATACTAAAGTCGACAATATGCCAGTATATGAGAATCATAGTAAAGATGCGAAAAAGGTTTTGGTAATTATCAAGAACACTGAAACCAACGAGGAATTTGAATTTCATAGTATCGCAGAGGCTGTTCGAACTTTATTTCCGAATACGGATAAATTCAATAGTCTATGTGCTACGATTTCAAGTTGTGCTGGCGGAAAAGGAAAACGAGTCAATAAAATCTATACTGCAAAATATAAGCGCTAGGGATTCGATGCGCACATTAAACTCCGTGAATCTGGGAAACTCTTCTGAAATGAAGACAACCCTAATCCAAGCTTCGCAGAAATGCGTCGAAGGATCAACGACTAAATATAGTAACCTGACCGAGCGGTGTCGAAGGCGAAATATTCACGAGTGCGGAGAATGTTTTTATGCCTACCAGGACTAAACGAAACATTAAGATATAGTCTGAACTCTATGGTGACATAGAGAAGCAAAAGATAAAGAGCTTTTGCGATAACATTTTGGCGAATCCCCAGCTTCTTCAGGCATGTATGGAGCTTATCTTAACTCAGAGATATGGTCCGTCGTGGAAGTTTCCTGACAAGACTACCATTTGTCTGACCAATAATCCCGATGACGGAACTAATAATGTCAACTCTCTGGATGAAGCGCAGCGTACTCGCTTCATGAACTTTGAATTGACTTATGACCTTAACTCCTGGATGACCTGGGCAGAGAAGAATAATATTGATGGTCGTTGCATTAATTTCGTTGCATCTTATTCTGATGAGTTGTTCAACGCGGATGATGAAGGCAATCGAATCTGTAATCCGCGTTCCTTCGTGATGTTCGCCAACATGATTTCGGGTATCAAGGATTGGGACGATGCGGACAGCCTGTCCTTCATCAATACCATCGCTCGTGGCTGCTTCAAGGATAACGGACGATTCTCTCAGATGTTCACTCTGTTCCTGCGCAACAAGATGCATTTGCTTATCCAGCCCAAGAAGATGCTTCTGGGCGATTGGAACGAAATTAAGAATACGCTCGACCAGACTTTATATGATTCTAACGGTCAATATCGTCCGGACATTGCTTCCCTTCTGGAGCGTCGTTTCGTGTCCTATGTGGATGCATGGCTGGATTCGCCCGACAAGACGCCTATTGAGAAGGTCAAGAAACGCATCATCGATTTCCTTGACGTGGATCAGAACGGTGGTCGCCGGTTCTTTACCAAAGACCAGTTCTATCACATGATCAAGACTATCACTTCGGAGCATAAGCGTCAGACAAGTCAACTTCTGTATGAACCCAAGATTGCAAAAATTATCAGCTAATGACATATTTCAGAGCAATTCATTTTGACCGACTCTTTTCTGGCTCGGTTGGTATTGACTATCAAGGCGACATCAATATTCGAAGCTGGGAAGAGAAGTCAAGAGATATCAAGGGGAGGGTGGCGTACCTTCCCCTTGATTATTATTCCAGACAGAGCGTCAAGGAATGTCTGGCAGCAGAAGATAATTCATCAGCCGTATGGCCCAAGACGGGAAAGAAACTCTGGATCTGTAAGGAAAGCCGCATTCCGCGTGCGCTGCTTCGTAATTCGGATTATAAGATTACGATTGACAAAGAGAATGCAGATTACATTGTTGTTCCCGAACTGACGGATGATGAAGTGTCGCAACGCGTAGACGATTTAATTTATATCAGAACGAATTCTGTCGGAACGTCCTTGTTCTATCTCACATTCAACCGCGGATATGAGTATCAGAACAGCAAAGAGAAGACCGATGAGATACTGCCCAAGATTGAAGCGGCGCTTAAGGAAAAGTTCTGCATATTCGAAGATGAAGATGTCCTGGAGCTGATTCATCATCCGGAATATGACATGACAACCGTGTATTTCGTTAAAAATACTCCGGAGATCGAGCAGATTCTGACAGGGAATATGGTGAAAGACTATATCGTGGATACCCGAATCAGGATTACCGCACCTACGGAGATGACTGCGGAAGCGCTTCAGATTTGGAGCAAGATGGAAGATGGACGAGAGATGATGGCAAAAGCAGTCATTGCAAGCGATTGGCAGAATCATCCTGTTACGACTTGTGTTTTCCTGAACGCCTATAATCTGCGGTACTATGGCGGAGAGCAGTTGAGATACGTTCAGAAATGCGTCAATTATGCATATTATGAGCGTAACAGCACTTTCCCGGCAGAACTGATTGTTCAGCCGGAAGACTGGAACCTGCTTCAAGACTGGCTGATGCTTCGTGCGGGGATGGGCCCTGAAGGGGGATTCAAAGTCCAGCGCGGAGAAGGTGATACAAAATTCATCCGATACGCCGAATGCATCAAGCCGTTACATATCTCGGAGCCCATGCAATTCCAGGATATTGAAGCCAGATTGAAAATTTAACAGATTTTTCTTGCACAAATGAAACATTGTTGTTACATTTGCTAAGAATCAATGATTTAACACACATAAAACAGATAAATAAGGGGGAGAGAAATCAAAAAATCGTTTATAGCTGCCAATTCTTGGATACAAACTCACTGGTTTAAGTCTGACCTAATTCAAATAGCCTCTCCCCCTTTTTATTAATAACTACACAATGAAATCACTGAAAGATTATTCCCTAAATATGTCCGAAAAGGACTATCACGCGTATCCTGCGTGGTCATATTCCATGATTGCGCGTTATGCCCGTGAGGGATTTGGCGCGATTGCGACGCTGCATAATCCTGTTGAACAGAATGATTCCATGCGTTTTGGTTCTCTGTTTGACTGTATGTTAACGCGTCCGAAAGACGTCATGAATGAATTCACGGTTGGGACGAAGGTGCCCCCTGCAGAAAAAGCCGTTCTTGATGCGCTTGTGCAGATTTCCAGCGCTGACAAATATATTGAAGTAACGGACAATGAGCTTGAAGCAGCTATTGCTGCCGCCAATTATCAACCTCGATGGAAATTCCAAACGCAGAAAGAACATATCGACGAGTTCGGAAGCTATTATGACATCTGCAAATCCGGTAAGATAATTGTGTCCGAAGAAGATTGGCGCGATGCAGTTGATATGTATAACGCCATCAAGAACGATGAATATCTGTCGCAGCATTTCTGTCGTAAATCTACGGAAGATGTGGAATTCATCTATCAGTCTCAGTTCAAGATTGATTATATGACCGGTGATCACGGTATGATCGAACTCAAGATTATGCCCGATTTGCTGGAAGTAAATCATACCGAGAAGACTATTCAGCCCTGGGATGTCAAGACCAGCTCTGTGCCGGCTTATGATTTTGTTCAGCATTTCGTGAAATTTCGTTATGACATTCAGGCGTCGCTGTACTCAGACGTGCTTCAGGCGATTATCAATAAGATTCCCGAATATAAAGACTATAAGATTTTACCCTATCTATTTATGGATATCAGCCGCACAGACAAAGTCCCCGTGACTTATGAATATGACCCGCATTCTGATACGCAGGATGGAGGGCTCTCCTTTGAATCCAACGGACGCACACTTAAGTATAAAGGTTATCGCCAGCTTCTGGATGAGATTCTGGAGTATGAAATTACGATGACCAAAGTACCAAGTTATATCACTACCGTCGGTCCGAATGATTTGATTTCGCTCTTAAACACCAGGTAATAATAAAACTTATACCAATGGATGTAAAGATGCCAGTATATTGCCGAATCAAAGGCAAAGAATATTTCGGATGGACGCTCTATTCCAGCTGTAAGTCATGGACCTATGAGCGTATCGAACATAAAGAGAATCTGATTGCTGTTGGAACAGACATGATTGAGCAGATGGCAAATCTGGATTCCAGGTTACTTGATGATACTTTTGTTCCGCAGCATGGTTCGGAGATCCATCTTGTTCCGGGCTGTCCCGTTGGCGTCGCAGATGTACGTAAGAATTATAAACTGAAACGCAAGGCAGACGAAGGAACATGTAATGTGTTCTCGCCATATAAAGGTCAGTATGGACATTTCTGGAATACAGGCTATGCTATCATTCCTTCGGAGAAAGCAATTGTACTTTCCAATCGGACTATATACAGTATGGACGAGATGGACATCTATCAGGCGTTACAGCATTTCTTCCCGAACAAATGGAAAGTAAATCCCTGCCCCGGAATGCCTGACGTAGATATATATGCAAAAGATCTCCCGATAAGCTATACGGATCTTCCGGAGTCATGGTTCAAGCTGATTACCGGACAGCTCCAGAAGCCCTGCATTTCGTATAAGAAGTTGGAGTTCAAGACGGATAACGAGGTTAATACCGACATTCTGTATCTTGTTTACAAGACCGGAAAGCAGCGGTTCAGCGCCGATGCCCAGAAAGCATTCCACATCCAGCTCTGTGCTTTGAACGAGCACAACTGGCGGGATTATCCAGGCACACTGAGCATTCTGATGAAGGATATGCTGTATACAAAATATAATTCATCGTATTGCTATAACGATTTGTCGTCGAAGTCGGGCTTGCCAAAAGCCGTTCAAGAGATGGTAAGAACAGGAATGCAGTCAGACGTACCGTTCGCTTCGAGCAAAGACGCGCAGATGGCCCAGAAACTAATCAAGATGGTTGTCGAAATCCCGGAAGACAAACAGTTCAGTACGATTCAGGAACTCGCCATGAAGTTCAACGAACGGAAAATCAACTTCAACTGTTTCTATAAGGCTTTCGATAACATCGTAAAGTTCAGACCTAAAGAATTTAAGAATGAGAGTTAAGATTGAAGAGAAACATTCTTTACCATTAATCAGCATATCGGGAGCGGGAGGGCGCTATGCCCTCCTCGACACCGGTTGTGACAACACTATCGTATCTGCAGATAGTGATAATATAGATGCCAAGATTTCAGTAGTCGGATTTGGCGGAGACAACAAATGGCCTGCAGAAGCCGGAAAGATAACAATCACATTAATAGACGAGAATGACGTGCCCTTCGATGTTGAGTGTAACGCATATCAAGTGAGTTCGGACTGCTTTAAGCCGATGAAAGACAATGACCTTTCAGATGTGATTATGATTCTTGGCGCCAACTTCTTTAATAAGTATAACGCCAAGATTGACTTTGAGAATAAGATACTGACATTAAACGACTGACAGATGATATACGTCACATATGAAGATTTGTGTAGAGACGTGCGCGAGAATCTGAATAAGATTCCGCGTGACATATGTGGCGTTATCGGATGTCCCAGAAGTGGAATGATAGCGGCGACCATGATTGCCGAATATCTCAATGTCGGGCTTTCTGCGCCGGATGCCGTGATTGATTCCGGATCTGTTCGTAACGCTCTTTCCGCTCATGGACGAAGAGGACTTCGGGAGATAGGCAGTAATAAGCTGCTTGTCGTTGATGACACCTGCTGTCGTGGAGGATCGCTTGCTGCAGTCAAGCAGAAATTAAGACATTCCGCGTTTAACAGTTATCAACTTATCTATCTCGTAGTCTATCTCGAAGGCAAATGCGACAAGGACAGACCGGATATTTGGTTGCGCGACATCCGTGAAGAGGCGAAGGACGGACCCTTTGGCTGGGCTATTTATGAATGGAATCTGTTTGCACATGGCAGATTGACGGAAAGAACATTATTCGACCTTGATGGGGTGATATGCGAAGAACCGCCAGATGAGCGCAAAGTAGATGAGTATGAGGCATACATACAGAAGCCTATACAAAAATATTTGCCAACGGGAGACATTCATATATGTACTTATAGGCTGGAGAAATACCGGAACTATACATTAGCCGGACTTGCTACGCTTGGTATTAATAAATGCAACTGCAAGATGGCGACAGGACGGGACATTCCGTCTTGGAAGTTTAAGGCGGATATATATATGGATAGTCAATGGTTGCTCTTTGTTGAGTCTTCAGACGGACAGGCAAAGAGAATTGCAGAAGCAACTGGAAAGCCGGTTATATGTATTGAAACAAATAAAATGTATTAATATGGACACTTACAAAGAGAAATACGAAGCTATTATGAGCGACATTGATGCCGCGATTTTGGGCGCAAGAGATGAGAAAACTAAAATAACTCTTGAGAACATAAAGTCCCGGAATACCGAGAGCGAGGACGATAGGATAAGGAAGATGCTTTTTGAATTCTTCAGTATTAAAAATGGCGAAGAATTTAAGTGGAACGGCTTTTATATAAAGGACATTCTCGCTTGGCTCGAAAAGCAGAAACATAATCAAATTTCTGATGAGATTAAAACTAAAAGGTCAGAACGAGTCTTTTTTTACCAAGGGAAAGAATGCTCTTGGGAAGAGATGCCCATCAAAGAGAGAAAACACAATTATCCGTATTATTTTGATGGCGATATAGATTGTTACCCATTTGTTCCCAAAAAGCAGAAAGAGCGCCAGGATAATCCTGACGCTCACGAAGACTCTTGGCAGGGCGAGATTTCTTCGTCACGCAAAGATACGAAATTTGATGACTATCTCAAAGCGACACCAGCCGAAAGGAGAAAGATGAAGATGACAGAGATTCTCGACGAGCAGAAGCCCGCAGAGTGTCTAAAGCCCGAAAAAGGTTACTGGTATGTCTGTATAAAAGATTTTTATTGTGGCGGTAAAAAGCAAAATTCAAAGGGTGATTTAGTGCAGGCTAAAGGTGGTATGTATATGATGGGTAGAGAAGATATTTCGGAATGGTTTAGAAAAGCATACTATGATGAAATTAAGACCGCAGAGTGGAGCGAGGAGGATGAAAAACGGATTCAACGCATCTGTGACTTCTTATGGAAGAATCGGAAAGGAGATACTGATACCATTTACCAAATTGAAAAGGATGCTGACTGGCTCAAATCCCTCCGTCCCGACAGTTACAAAAAATGTAATAGTCGATGGAAGCCCAGCGAGGAGCAGATGGATACTTTGAAAGAAATCTTAGAGATGAGAGATTACTATCTTCCATATAGGAAGGCTCTATCGTCGCTTTTCGAAGACCTCAAAACGCTACTGAAAGATGGTACCAGATAAGATTTATACAACACCAGTCGGGACTTATGATACGAAACATATCCCGGATTTACAGGATAAAATCTACATCCGCAAGGACTTCCTGCTGGAGTGGGCGAAAGAGAAGAATGCCCGACTCGACGGAACGGGAGGTGATTATACTGAAGGGTATCTTCACGCGATGATTGATTTAATTGACAAACTCGAATCAATATGAGATGTAGAAAAACAACGAGCATCCTTGTCAAGCACATATACTTGCTTCCCTGTATTGAATACCTAATCGACTACAATTTACGATTCTTGATAATTCGTTTTATCGTATGGGAAATAACATTCAGATTATAACAACAGCACACGAAGCAATAGCCGCGATTAAGGCCGAGGTTAAACGGCGGATGGATGCCTACAATGTGTCCATTGAAAAGTACGCAAGAAAGCAGAAATCTTTAAAGTCAGAAAGGGATTCGTGGAAGTGGGCTGAATGTAAATCTTTTCTCGCCTTCCTTGACACTATCGAATCGGAAGAGAAAGCGGTGGACATAGCGGATGCATATTCTGACTATATGGATGACAAAGATGATTTTTTGTGGAATGGAGAACAACTGTATGACCTTGCTCTTCATTTCTACGACCTCGGATGCCGTCATACTGCCGTGATGTACGATGAAATCGAGTACAACAGGCAGAGGTCGGAAGAAGCGGGGAATGAGGAGTTCGAAAAAGAGTTACACCAATATTGGTTAGAGCAAAAGCAAAAGGGAGTAATAGTTGATGGTAGTATAGACGACTATATCACCGTACAAGAAGTCGCCCGCCACTTCGCGGAGTGGGGAGCAAAACACCAAAAAAAGTAAGAATATGGATTGGACAAACTTTTGGCTATTCATGATTGTCCTTGCCTTATGGGGCGTTGCATCCGAGATACACGGGACGAGAGGGAAAAATGAAAATAACTCTGATGAACAGAACACTTAAAACGATAGAGAGATGAAATGGGAATATTACACTGTTGCGATTATAGGAAGCGCTGTTGATGTTGAACAGAAACTCGACGAGTTTGGAGAGAAGGGATGGGAACTATTTGAGAGGGAGGGTAATGATTTCTTGTTCAAGAGACCTGTTCCAGAACTCCCCGAAGGTCTGGAGGAAGCGGCAAAGGAATATCGAGATTTTCGAGAGAAATGTGGCGTCAATGACCCGGTAATGCTGGATGAAATTGAGGAAGCGCACTACGCCGGATCGGAGTGGATGGCAGAGCATGGGGAAAGCCATGAAGGTGTTGTTACTGATGACGGAATGTTCATTAAGTTCAAGGATGACAAGTGGATGGAAATGATTGCCCTTGACCCAACACTTGGGCTCAAACCTCCATTCAAACTTAAAGATGGTGACAAAGTAATCGTACAAATCAGACGCAAGATATGACAGATCAAGACAAGAAACTACTTCAGCAGTTCCCAGTGTATGACGGGAAGCCCGAACATCTTGTCGGCTCAAGAAAGTATTGGGAGTATGTGTTCGAATCCGAGACCAACCGTGACCCAGAACTCCACACCGCCTTTGATGAGTTACACCACAGGATTGTGAACGAGGTCATCCAGTTCTGCAAAGAACACAACCTCGATGTGGATGAGTTCAGCATCAAGGCCGACGGATTGTTAAACAGCCGAGACTTCGGGAAATGGGGGCCGGGAACCGATAGTTCAATGGCCATGTGGCAAGAAGATAGAGACAAACCATTTCTGTACGAGATATGAGCAAGAGAATCACCATCACCCACACCGAAGATGTCAGTTGTCTGGACGCGGTAAAAATGGTCAAACTCGCTATCGAGAATGGCATAGAAAAAGGCGAATGTATAACATTCTCCAACGACCTCGCGGTGGATATGTCGAAGGACACGAAGTTCCCGTCCTATTATGTATGGAAAATTAAAAACCATTGAGATATGAGCAAGAGAGCAGAAAAAGCCGCGTTGAAACTATTCCCTATCCAGATGGGACTTGTGCCGCTGCAAGACGGAGACACCGTTGAAGAAGATGTCAATCGTTGGAAACGAGTGTTTGCCAAGATTGGCTACGAGCAGGCAGAGAAAGATGTCTGGGATAGAATCGAAAAGTATCTCTCCAATCGCAATCCAACTGATTATGCTACCGTAGGGTGGATTCTAAAGAACATTGAAGAATACAAGAAGAAAATAATGGAGGAAGAATAATGAAAGAAGGAGAACCGCTTATTAAAGGCAAAGAAGCCTTAGCAGATGCGTATGCAGATAGTCGTAGCAACTATCCATTAGACAGGTGGGAAGCTCTTCATGATGGATATTTACAAGGGTATAAAGATGCCGAGAAAGACATCAAAGAACGCATACTTGAACTCATCGAAGAGGAAGAAAAGTTCTGGGATGATGGGGAAATGATTTTTCGTAAGTTAAAAAAAGAACTGAATGAGATATGAGCAAAGCAGAAATACTTAAAAAAGTTCGGAATCGCGTAGAAACTACTGCGGTAAATCGAATGGGCTGTTCGGAAGACTGGTATGATCCGTTCTATGCCATGAAGGAAGTCTTCGGGATAGAAGAACTTGAAGACATGTCCGAGAAGGAACTGAATGACCTTGTTCGGCTTGGAGGCGGAATCTCGGCTGCACTATATTAAGATTAAGAACATGAGCAAGAAAGCAATAGAAGCCTCATTAAAGGCTTATCCGCAAAAAATGCAAAGCATCGGTTCGTCTTGGATTGATCTAAATGAAAGCGATAGGATGAAGTATCAAGCTGGTTATGAACGAGCAGAAGCACATGCCCGATTGGATATAGCCAAAAACAGGGCGGAGAGCTGGTGTAATGGCTATGACGAGGGGTACAAAACAGCAAAAATAAACCTTGGCTGGCACTCCGTGGAGGAATGTCTGCCGGAGATTGACGAGGAAGTGATCGTGCTGACTGATGAGTTAAATACTGCACCAATCTACAAGATTGCTTTCGGGCATATCGTAAACACGGAAAGGTGCATTGATTACAACGGCTGGAACATCCCAGGGGTTCGCTACTGGATGCCCTGCCCTAAAATACCGGAGGAGTAGATATGAAATGGGAAACAATAAAATACGAGTTGCGAGAATTCCAAGAAGATCTCGCCATAGAGGGTGACATGTATTTTTACCATAACGGGAAGTTGGAATTTGTATATAGTGCCATGGTAGAGCCTGGGAGGAAGAACCTTATCTCGAAGATACGGTCATTCTTCTGGCGCAAAAGAAACGGTGGCATTGTCTCCATCAACAGAAGGACGCTTGAATACATCTACAATGTCTGCAAGGGTATTATGCCGACAAGCAAAGGAGAGTTCGTTAAATGCGTCATGAGTACCATCCCTAACCACGAATAGTTATGGAACACAGAGACGAAATAGACAAGTGGCTCTACGAAGAGATGCAACTGATACCTGGAAGCTGCTCTTCGATCAGCACCTTGCAGTACAATACCGCAAGGGCGGTAGCCGAGAAGCTATGGCTGAAATGGGAAGAGCCGAACCCGGAGGTCGTTTCTCCATTCACCGGCGGCAAGGCGACCATCGAAACCGAGGATGCGAAGGCGACATTCCGTGGTGAGGAAGTGACCTATCAGCACAAGAATTATCTCTGCCACGACACGGGGAATAAGTACGCCGACACGGAGATGGAGAGCCAATCCGTTTGGTCTATGTTCCGCGCCTACTGGGAGAAGAAGAGGTTTGATGGTTTCCAGAAAGACCCCCTGACCCCGGATGACATCAAGAAGATCGTGGACATCTATGACGAGTGCCTGAGCCTGACCTTCGAGGAAGGCAAGCCAGCTTACGAAAGCGAGGCGTTCTACAAGGAAGTGCTGGACAGATTCTTAAAATCAAAACAGAAATGATAGCAACTACTGAAGAACAGGGCAAGAAACTGCTTGCTGCAGGCATTGACCCGAAAAGCGCAGACATGTACTGGGACAGAAGCGATATGTCTAACTACACCGGATTCGAATGGCTTAGGGAAGAACCTCATCCAATGCTCTCGATGAACGAAAAGTATGTGTATGAGCAACCCGATCACTTTCCCTTGGCTTGGTCGCTCCCCGCTCTCATCACCCTCTGTCCCGAGCATGTCCCCTACCGGATCATCAGAACGAGGGGCAAGGACATCGAGGGAATCTTCGAGGATTTAGTTGAATTTTTATGCAGAAAGAAATGAAATACGAAAAAATACCAAATCATTATCAAGTCGGCGGGCAAGAAATGGAAGTCCGCCGAGTAGAAAGGTGTGATGATGACACTATCGGTTCTTGCTACATAGCGGGAGGATACATTGAAATTGCTGAGAAATACAGTAAGGACAGCATTCAATCACAGTCCAGCAAAGAAAATACATTCTATCACGAACTCGTTCATTCCATTCTTAGAACAATGGGGGAGACCGAATTGAACGATAAAGAAAACTTCGTGTGCTGCTTCTCGGGATTCCTGACCGAAGCAATGAAAGATGCTTATTTCAAAATTGAAGAAGAAATAAAAATAGAGGACGAGAAATGAAACGATTAGCACCCGGAGTTGAATACTACGAAGATACCAACGATTTGCTCTTGCTTCGCTGCCCCAAATGTGGCAAAGAGAACTATTCTATGAATGTGGCAAGAGGTATCTGTACTTGGTGTGGATATGATGCTCATGAATTATTGGAGAACAAGAAATGAATGATAAATATAAGATGTTTAAAAATTTCATGTTCAACGAACTTGGAATTACAAGAGAAGATATTCGGATGTGGGTAGTAGATGCGGTGCGGGACGAAGCAAGAAAAGTTGTATCTAAAACATATGACGACTTTGACGTCGAAAAAGAACTGCGCTCCGCGATTACTAATTCGTATAGTCCGATACGGCAAGACATGACATCTCGAGCCGTAAGAGAACTACTTGGGAAATTTGATATTAATATCATTGAAAAGAAATGAGATGCGCTGAATGTGGATATTATGAATGCTGTATGCGGACTTCGCTTGGCGGATGTACTGGCTGGAATTATCTGGAAAGGATCAAAGAGAAATACAAGACAGAGATCGAGAAATACGATAAGCGGCAGAATGATATGGAAAAGGCAATTAAGGCTATTCTCTTCCTTACGGAGAGGAGCTGGTCTTGTATCGCCCCTGGAGGAATAGATCCGATAGCATTGAAGAAAGCCGCCTCCGACCTCGCAGATGCCGTGGAGAGATATGTCAAGCAGGGTTGTTTACGAAGTGAATTGCTGAACAAGAAAAACGCCTTAAAGAAGTTGTTATGAAAGCTGAGGAGTTAATGCTGGGAGATTATGTCCAGAACACCGCCGGTATTATCGGTAAGGTGATAGGCATCAAGCCTACAGAGATAATTATGCAGT
>Ga0265301_10001727_pt1 | contig 27508 bp, 27 predicted proteins | sample AusTroGonzalo_MG_2_FD_193488 | JGI IMG/M metagenome (GOLD analysis project Ga0265301, IMG submission 193488) | Bovine rumen microbial communities from tropical cattle in Woodstock, Queensland, Australia - Gonzalo_04 | ecosystem: Host-associated > Mammals > Digestive system > Stomach > Rumen ... | reverse complement strand
CGACTCCGTGAAGCTGGATTCGCTAGTAATCGCGCATCAGCCATGGCGCGGTGAATACGTTCCCGGGCCTTGTACACACCGCCCGTCAAGCCATGAAAGCCGGGGGTGCCTGAAGTTCGTGACCGCAAGGAGCGACCTAGGGCAAAACTGGTAATTGGGGCTAAGTCGTAACAAGGTAGCCGTACCGGAAGGTGTGGCTGGAACACCTCCTTTTTGGAGCGAGACCTTGACACGAGCTCGCGGTTGCTCAAGGCACGGTAGCCTTGTGCTTATCTTTTCCTTATTATATACAGGCTCGTAGCTCAGTTGGTTAGAGCGCCACACTGATAATGTGGAGGTCCGCGGTTCAACTCCGCGCGGGCCTACTTTTTTTCTTCGGGGGTATAGCTCAGCTGGTAGAGCACATGCTTTGCAAGCATGGGGTCAGGAGTTCGAATCTCCTTATCTCCACCCAAAAAATTTGCTGGTCATCCGACCAGCAATTTTTGTGATATAATAGACATTTCTGGTTGGTAAATCGTCTATAATTTGCTGATTTTTTGAGTTTTACTCAAATTAGATGAAAATCGTTTCATCTAATGAGTGATAAAGCCAAAATAAGGAGGCGTCTCAGGTGCCCTCAGTGCGGTTCGTTAGACAATATAAAATGGGGCATACGCAACGAGATCCAGAGGTATAAGTGCAATGAATGTGGATACCTGTTTTCTGGTCGGAGAAAGGATATCACCACATCTAACAGGTTTGTCTGGTTCCAGAAGTGGGTGTCTGGAAAGATGAGTCTGGATGAGATAGCGGCCCGAAGTGGATACAGCACACGTCAACTACACCGGTGGTTTGATGAATATCTTGACACGTCCCCATTCTGGACGATGACAACATCCACGCCCATATACCTGCTCATTGATGGAACGTATTATTCTGATGATCATTGCCTTATCGTGTATCGTGCCGAGAACCTGAAAAGAACTATCTTCTATAGGTTTACCACACATGAGGACGATGATGAGATTGCCTCTGATTTACTCAATATCAGAGATCTGGGTTATAACGTCATAGGGATTACCACGGATGGTGGAGACAACATCGTCCGTGCTGTACAATACGTATTCCCGCATGTTCCCAGACAACGTTGTGTCGTACACGTACAACGTGAGTGCATCGCTTCGATAACACAAAGACCTCGTTATCCGGAGACAAGGCTTTTCAAGAGCCTTGTAGAGCAACTCAGCATTGTACGTACGACCAATGACAAGCTGTGGTGGCTAAACCAGTATAATCTATGGGTAGAGGAAAATGAGGAGTATGTCTTTCAAAAAGGCATTGTCTCATACTCACACAAAGAATACTACATACATAACGACTTGAGGAAGGCCTATATACACTTGAAACGAGCTCTCCCCTATCTCTTTACATACATTGATTATCCAGGATTTCCAAAGACAACAAATGCTTTGGAAGCCTTCTTTGGGCATATTAAAGATCAAATACGGTTACACCGAGGGTTAGCCGAGTCTCGGATTGATAACTTTATCAAATGGTTCCTCTTTTTCAATGACCAGAAAAAGAAGAAAGAATAAGGTGACGCCGCCTCGCATTACGCGGCTCGGCGGCTACGGCTCGCCGCTGCGGGGGGCTCTGCTAAATGGCCCTCCTCGCGGCGGCCGTCACCAACCACAAATGTCACAATCACCAACCATTTTTGTCAATTATACCATTTTTGTTTCCACACATCCCGATTATCAACCCCTTACCGTTTTTGACCTGGTGAAAATCAACCAGGTCAGGATGCGTAAGTGGCTTATACTAAGTCACCGAGGGTGGAGGAGTCGGCGTGGGGGAACCAGGAGAGCATTTTTTCCTTGGCTTTGGATTTGCTTTCGGGGGTGATGGCGCGGAAGACGTAGGAGACGGCGGCGATGAGGGCGGCCCAGTCGTCCGCCAGGCCGGCAAACGGCAGGAAGTCCGGGAGGACATCCAGGGGAAGGATGAAGTATCCCAGTGCGCCGGCTATGACGGCCTTGTATTTCATCGGCGTTGAGGGATCTGCCAGGGTGTAATAGAGCACAAGGGCGTAATAAACCGCTTTTGCCCCTGCCTTGGAGGCGAACTTCTTAAGCTTTTTCCAGAATTCTTCCTCGGAGTATTTCTTCTGGTACTTAACCAGCTGCTGTGAGGTTGGTGTCTTGTCTGCCATAATACTTGCTTTTTTAATGCGGCCTCGTGAGCGCCCCTCAAAATTACAGTTTTTTCTACGGATTCACAATCATCATCCAATTATACCTATATTTGCAGAGACATGACGGTCCGGGAGAAAATAGAGCTGCTGCCGCATCAGCCGGGGGTTTATCGCTATTACGACGATAAGGGGACGGTGATATATGTGGGCAAGGCGAAGGACCTTTTCAAGCGGGTGCATCAGTACTTCGTGCCGCCGGAGAGGCTGAACACCAAGACGCGCCTGCTGGTGGGAAAAATCGCCGATGTACAGTACTCCGTCGTGGATACCGAGGCGGACGCCCTGCTGCTGGAGAACAACCTCATCAAGCAGTACAAGCCCCGATACAACATACTTCTGAAGGACAGCAAGACCTACCCCTGGATATGCGTCACCGCAGAGCCTTTCCCCCGTGTTTTCCTTACCCGTCGGGTGGAGAAGAACGGCTCCCGCTACTTCGGGCCCTACAGCTCGGTGTATCACGCCAGGGCGCTGCTGGAGCTGTTCGAGGCAAACTGGCCCCTGCGCAGCTGCCGCCTGAAGATCGACTCCGACGCCATACTGCGCGGCAAGTACCGCCCCTGTCTGGACTACCATATAGGCCGTTGCCGCGGTTGCTGTGTGGGCAAGGTCTCGCAGGAGGAGTACAACGACTGGATAGAGGAGATCGTCCGTCTGCTCAAAGGAGGTGTGTCCGAAGTGATCGGCCAGTACAAGTCGGCCATGCTTAAGGCGTCTGAGGAACTCGATTTCGAGACCGCTCAGGCCTGCAAGCAGCGCATGGAGGCACTCCAGCGGCATTATGCCAAATCCATCATCAGTTCCGCAGCGGACCGCGACCTGGATGTCTTCTGCCTGATTTTCGACGGCCCCGACGCCTTCGGCAGCTTCCTGAGGGTGCGCGGAGGGGCCATAGTCCAGAGCCTGAACCTTGGTTTCAAGATGCAGATCGAGGAGGAGCAGGCCAGCGTGCTCAGCAGTTTCATAGCGGCGATTGAAGACAAGTTCGGAGAGCTCTCGCGCGAGGCCGTGGTGCCTTTCCTGCCGGATGTCGAGTTGCCCGGCGTCACGTTTACGATTCCCTCCCGAGGGGACAAGCTGTCACTGCTGGAGCTGAGCGCCCGCAACGCAAAGGAGTTCCACCTCAATTCCCTCAAACAGCGCGAGCACACCAACCCCGACGAATACCGCCAGGGAGTGATGGAAGATCTGCAGAAAGCGCTGGGAATGAAAGAGTTGCCCAGGCATATCGAGTGCTTCGACAACTCCAACCTTCAGGGGACGAACCCTGTAGCCTCGTGCGTAGTGTTCCGGGATGCCGAGCCCAGCAAGAAGGATTACCGCCGCTTCAAGATAAAGACGGTTATCGGGGCCAACGACTATGCCTCCATGAAGGAGGTGGTGAACCGCCGCTACGCCCGTATGCTGGAGGAGGCTCCGGATGACTTGCCGCAGCTGGTGGTCATCGACGGTGGCGCAGGGCAGCTGAACTTTGCCTGGCAGGCCGTGTGCGAGCTCGGCCTTCAGGACCGGCTCTTTGTGGTGGGCCTGGCAAAACGGCTGGAGGAGGTGATAAGGGTAGGCGACCCGTACCCTCTTTTCATCGACCGCAATTCGCGTGCGTTAAAGGTGTTGCAGCAGATTCGCGACGAGGCCCACCGCTTCGGAATAACCTTCCACCGTTCGCTCCGCAGCAAGGCCTCGCTCCACAGCGCCCTGCGCGATATTCCCGGAATCGGCCCCAGGACGGAGGAGCGGCTGATGCTGCATTTCGGCTCGCTCCAGCGAATTATGGCCGCTTCGGAGGAGGAGTTGGCGGCCCTGGTGGGGCCTTCCCTGGCTGCCCGGATTGCCCGGAAGTGAGGCCGTCCGGAGTTTGCATATTAAAAAGATTTTTCCTACTTTTGCACGTTGAATTTTGAACGAAAGTACTAATTAAATAAACCAATATTTTTTATGGAATACGAAGAGATCGTAAAAAAAGTTAAGGCTATCATCGTCGACAAGCTTGGCGTAGAGCCTTCCGAGGTTACCGAGTCTGCCAATTTCACCAATGACCTTGGCGCTGATTCTCTGGACACCGTCGAGCTCCTTATGGAATTTGAGAAGGTCTTTGGCATTAAGATTCCCGATGAGGAGACCAGCAACATTGCAACTGTTAAGGATGCAGTTGACAAAGTAGCAGAAAAGCTCGCTTAATTCGAGACTTTATAGTTTTAGCGGGTGGACCCCAATCGGAGTCCACCCGCTTTTTTTCTGTAGCGAAGGCCGCTGCCCGTCTATGTAACGCCATTACATCGGCCCGACCGAGCGCAGGCTCAGGCCGAAGCCTCCGGAACGTGCCATCTGGACCGTCAGGACATCCGAGGCGGTGACGACTGACTTGGTGATGGTATAGGACTGCGGCGCAGTCTCGTAGTCGGCGTCGGGGCCGTCGGCATAGAGCGTAGCCTCGTAGCGGACTCCGGGCTTAAGGAAGTCAAGCGCCACCCGGGCCTCGTGCCGGTTCTCGCCGCATACACCGCCGACAAACCAGACGTCGTGCGCCTTGCCGCCGGAGTACACGAACTCCCAGGCCCCGGACCTGCCCGCGAGCCGTCCGGAATTGAGCGTCTCCAGACGGGGCTTGCGAGCCGTAACGATGTACTCTCCCGGCTCCGCCTCCAAGTAAAGCGTTTTCTCCCAGTCAACGGCAACGTCCCTGATGAACTGGAAAGCGTCCGGGAAGCGCTCGTAGTTCTCCGGCAGGTCGGCGGCCATCTGCAGAGGGGAGTAGAAGGTTACGTAAAGCCCCAGTTGATTGCCTATGGTGTGCCTCATTTTGCCGTGCTGCCCCGGAGCCGTCACGGCCATATCCTGCTCGAAAATACCCGGCGTATAATCCATCGGGCCGCCCTGCAGGCGCGTAAAGGGCAGAATACAGGTGTGCCCCGGATTAATAAGGGAACGGTATTCCGTGCCCATGGCGCTCTCGTTGCCGATCAGGTTAGGCCATGTTCGGCAAAGGCCGGTGGGGCGTACCGCTTCGTGAGCGTTGACCATAATATGATGCGCAGCCGCCTCCTTCAGCGCGTACAGGTAATGGTTGATGATGGGCTGACTGTAGTGATGCTCTCCGTAAGGGATGATATTGCCCACGTAGCCGCTCTTCACGGCGTCGTAGCCATACTTGTTCATAAGGGCGTACGCGGCCTCCATGTGACGCTCGTAGTTAATTGTAGATGAGGAGGTTTCGTGGTGCATCACAAGGCGTATCCCCTTGCTGTGGGCGTAAGCGTTCAGCGCAGGAAGGTCGAAATCGGGATAAGGCGTCACGAAGTCGAACACATAGTCCTTCTGGCAGCCGAACCAGTCCTCCCATCCCTCGTTCCAGCCTTCTATAAGCAGGGCGTCGAAGCCGTTTGCCGCAGCAAAATCTATGTAACGACGTACGTTTTCGTTGTTGGCGCCGTGCTGCCCGTGAGTCTTAAGCGCACTGTAGTCGGTCACTCCGAGCTGCACCGACGGCACATCCCATGTATAGCTCCACTGAGTCTTGCCGGTAATCATCTCCCACCATACGCCCATATACTTCACCGGGTGAATCCAGCTAACGTCGTCGATGGCGCAGGGTTCGTTAAGGTTGAGGATAAGCCTGGATGCCAGCACGTCGGTGGCCTTTTCGCAGACCTGAACGGTACGCCAGGGCGTCACGCAGGGAGCCTGCAGGCGGCCTTTGACTCCTTCCGCGTCAGGTGTCAGCCATGTGCGGAACATAAGCCTGCCGTCGTCGAGCAGGAGATTGGCGGTAGGATAATCTACGACCGCCGCCTCGTGGATGTTGATGTAGAGCCCGTCGTCGGTTTTCATCTGAAGGGCCGTCTGCACGCCGATATCGCTGAATCCGGTTGCTGAAGCGTTGCTGAGGCGTGTTGATTGCGAATGTGCCCTGATCTCGCTCAGGCGGCTGCGGGTATAGTTATACTCCTGGGTGTCGTAGTCGCCGCTGATCCACCACGCGATGTGGTCGCCTGTCATGGCGAACTCCGTAAGTTCCTCTGCTATATTGAAATAGCGCAGCTTGTTGGCCTGCGGAAACTCGTAGCGGAAGCCCAGTCCGTCATCGTACAGCCGGAACCTCACTACCATGACCGCACCTTTGCCGGAAGCATTGCCCGTATCGCCGGTGTAATCCGGGTCTGTCACGCTTACTCCGCTCTGCGGCGCCCTCACGCCCTCGGGCATCTGCTCCAGCGTTACGCTCATTTCGTTGTAATGGTTACGGATGTCCCTCTCCTCTCCCCATACCGGTTGCCATATCTCGTCGGCGCTGTCGAAAGCTATATCGGTGATAACGAAGTCCTTAATCAACGATGTGCCGTCCGTCAGCTCGAATCCCAGGCGCGAAGGGGCCACCACTTCGACATCGCCTCGGCACAGGCGGTAGAACGGCGTGCCTTCGGCATTGATTCCTACACTGACAACAAGTTTCCCGTCCGGGCTGGAGAGAGTTTGCTGGAAGGTGGGCTCGGCCGTACGGCCACAGGCTGCGAGAAGTAGAACTCCCGCAGCAAATACGGCAATATGCAGAGGTTTCATAATCGATTATTGCTGGAATACTACGGAAGAGGAAGCGCCCAGGGTTACGGAGCTGCCGGACACAGAGACCTTGCCAAGCGACACAACCTGCTTGTTAAGTTTGTCGCCGCTCAGGTCGAGTGTAAAGTCGGAGCTGCCCACGTTGTGAAGCACAAGTACCTTGTCGCCGCTTGAGGCGGTCATGTACCACGCCGCTATGCTCTTGTCTGTAGTATTGTTGCTGTTGTACTTGTCGTGAGCGGACATTTTGCCGGCAGCGAGCGACGTGTTGCGGTTGCGTGCCTCCGTCCATCTGAAATATGTAGACAGCAGGGATTCGGGATCGGCTTTTTGTTTCTCCACGGAGATTTCGTCTGTCATCAGACTGCTGTCTATGTGCCCGCCGAGCGCGCCCGTCGCGGCCTGTGAGGCCTTATCCCATATCATAGGTGTGCGAACCAGTTCGTCGCGGCCGCCGTCGTCGCTGTCTTTACCCCAGTAGCCGAGTTCTTCGCCCTGATAAATGTAGGGCTCTCCTTCGGCGGTCATGAGGAAAGCGACGGCCTGTTTGAGCTTGGAAATGTCGCCGCCCAATATGGTCGATGCTCGGGTTTCGTCATGATTCGTAAGCTTGGTGGCGGGAATAGCATTAGCGCTGTTGCCCGCATAAAGCTTGCGGTAGCCAATCAAGTCATTGGCAAAATAGCAGCCTATCCTCTGGTTGAGCACCCATTTCAGCCTCTCCCAGAAGTCGAATTCGAAGCATGCAGGAAGGGCCTTGTAGTAGGGAGCTACGCTGGAGGCGTCCATCCAAACCTCGGCGACCATATAGAAGTCTTCGTCGTGCTGCTTGCGGTAACTGCTGTTACAGCGGTCGTACCATTTCTTAAGGAAGGTCACGTTGTTGGAGTTGTTGAATGAGGACATGCCGCCGCAGATGTGCTTGACGGCGTCCAGACGCAGCCCGTCGACCCCCATCCCTATCCATTTGTCAACTGAGGAAGCGAGAGCCCGGAAGCAGGCGTTGCTTTCGGCCTTGGAGACGTCTCCGTAATTGAAATCCGGCATCCAGCTGCCGAAGGCGCCCATATAGTAGACAGTCTGGGTAGTAAGATTGGAGATTTCGACCTTATATCGTCCGTTGCCGGTGAAATAGATGTCGGCACCGTCTCCTACCAGGTTCAGGGTGGTGCCCTCGGTGATGTTCGTCGGCTCCGAAGCGCCGAACTTTGAACCGGGGTCCCAGTTCGGGTACTTCCTTACCAGAAATCCGGTCTTGCCGTTGATTTCCACCACGGCATAGTAGGAATCCTCCCCGTTGCCCTTCATTTTGACTTCCCGGCCGTCCTTTCCTTCTGGCCACATCCACAGGTTCCAGGATGCATTGCCGCTGGTGACGGCTTCGGTAGTCGAACTTATTTTAAATTTCGGCGAGCCGCTGGTCGCAGAGTGCCACTCGTCCTTGTTATAATTGTATCCGCTGAGCATGGGGTAGTTCCTATAGTCGGCGGACGGATTGGAGCTGATGAAGTAATAGTCCCTGTAGGGGCTGGAGGCGTCGGAGATGGCTTCCGTGAACCAGGGATTGCCCTTGCCGCTGTGGTTAAGGACATAATCCATATAGATCTTTATGCCCTTCTGGTGGGCTTTGTCTATAAGGTCCTTGAAGTCCGCCTCTGTACCGTACTGGGGGTTGAGTGCGTTGTAGTCGGTAACGTCGTAGCCGTGATATGAGTCGGCGGGATGGGCAGGGGACAGCCAGATCGCGGAAACCCCCAGCGCATCAAGATAGTCGAGCTTTGAGCTGATGCCTTTGAAGTCGCCGATTCCGTCGCCGTCGCTGTCGGCAAAGCTGTATATAAGAAGCTGGTAGCTGATCCTGCCCTGCTTTTCGCCTGAGGCGTAAGAGGGTACGATAACCTTGTCGTTATCGGGATTCAGATTATTCGGATCGCAGCAGAAGGCCAGCATTCCTGTTACCGCCAGAAATAGTATGGAAAACCGTTTCATATAATCAAATACAGTAATTACACAATAATAGCAATTCCGCCGCGGATTTCCAAATCTGCAACGCCCTATTGCATGCGGGCAACCAGTTGTTCCGGAGATATAAGGAGCATACCATCTTCTTCTTCCCGGGCCAGAATTCCTTTGTCATGTGTAACGAAACAATGACATCCTGCGTCCTCGGCAAGTACAATCTGGGCATTATCTTCTACGTCCGGATCAGGTGACGATACAGCCTTCTTCATGTCGAAGCAATCGATAGCGCGGACATTAAAATGATCCATCATCCAATTTGCCAGAGTGTCTATTTCTGCTTTTGGTACGCCAAAATTGCCTCCTATGTAATAGGAATCAATAATGCTCTGGGTAGATACAAATACTTCTATCTGTCTTCCCTGTGCCAACTGATAAATGATGGCGGAAGACTCAGCCCCCGGCCTTTCGGGTTCCAGGAGATCAAGAATGACGTTGGTATCCAAAAAAATTTTCATAGTCCGTATTTATTAGCAAGGTATTTTAGTTTAGGGTCGGAATCAATTACCTCCTGCGGGGGACGTTTAAAACCGGAGCCCCTCAGTGCCAGTATCTCGTCCGAGATCTTGAAGTCCGGCCCCAGTTTGGGGAACTCCAGTGCAGTAGCCCGGTCCAGAACTTCTTCTACGTAGCTGTTGAAGGAGCGGTGCTGCGCCTTTGCATTGCGCTTTACGCGCTGGTAAAGTTCATTGGGAAGACGGATAACCGTCTGTGTGCGTGGTGTAGCAGTGACCATAAATGATATCATTTTTATGCAAATGTAATCACTTTTTCGAATAATGCAAAAAAACGGCCCCCGGATGTCCGGAAGCCGTTGATAAAACAGGGAGAGAACTACTAGAGGGCTACAACCTGGTAACCTGCGAAGTAGTAGTCATAGCTTGCGCCAATCTGAATCTCACCTGAAGGCAGTGCGAGAGCCGACTTGGGGATGCTGACCTCAAGATAGATGTTGGAGCTGTCGCTGCTGAGATCAGAACCGTCATCGTAAGCAAAGGCTGAAACGACACCTACTGTCTCTGTACCTGCGGTAGAATACACCTTGGAATCACCAATCACGCCATTTACACCAACCGGAGCTGCGCCGGATGCATTGGTGAACGGGATGATCTTCTGAACAAGAGCCTCGCAGCCCTTCATGTTGTTGTCGTCGGTGTATTTGCCGGTAGAGGCATCTTTGTCGGTATTGAAGCCAATGGTGAGCTTCCTGCCGCTGTCAGCCCTGTTCTTGCGCATGGCAAGGAGAACATAGACGTTCTTGGAGTCAGAAGCGACCTTCCAGGTCCTGATTCTGGAAGTGGCCTCGCTCGTGAATTCAGCGATGTCGGCCCAGTCGCTAATGTCGCCGTCGACCTTGATGACTTCAGCTGCGCCGCTGCCAACCTCTACGGTTCCGTTGTTGAAGTCGATGGTGATCACCTGGCCAGCCTCAACAGCAACCCTTTCCTGGTCGCCGCCGGCGCCACGGTATGCGATCTTGCCGTCGAAGTAAACGAACTCGGTCTTCCACCAGTCGATCCAGCCGTTTCCGGTAGTTACACCATCGATAGGAGCGGAAGGAAGAACCTTGGAGGCGAGACGTACAGCGCTGCTGTTGTTGGTGACGGTGGCCTTCATGACCTGGCCGTCAGGTACAAACTTGACTGCCTCGGGAGCGTTGAAGTCCCATGCGTCGCCGCCCCATGCATCACCGATACCATAAACCTCGGCGGGCATGATTTCAACCTTTCTGTCGTTACCGTCTACGAATACAGTGTAGAAGCCGCTTTCGGAGACCTTGCAGTTATTGCCGTTGTCGCCGAAGTCGCCGTTCCATGCCTTGACTGCGCAGAACTTGAACTCCTGGCTAGCGTCGAACCAGCGGGTGCACCAGAACAGGCCGGGTGCGGAAGGAATGCCGGAGAGCTCTACGATGCCGGGAGCACTCCAATCCCAGGAAGAGCCGCCCCACTGGCCGCCGTTCATGTACATGGTCTCGGGAGCGGAAGACTCCTGGGTGCAGACTGCGCTGTAAGTGAAGCTCTTGTCGAAGGAACCCTGAGCGAGCTTGAAGTTAAGGGTGATGTCGTACAGGCCGCCCTTGTCAACGACGATGTTGTTGTCGTTCCTGCCGGGGCCGTTTGCCAGGCCGAGGCCGGAACCGGTCTCACCGAGGGAAACCTCTGCCTTTACCTTACCGGCGTCGTCGAGAGTGACTTTCCAGTAGTTGCCGGTCGAGAACTTGAACTCACCGTTCTTTGCCAGAGTCTGGTTCTTGAAGGTGAAGGTGATGCCGTCGTTGGTGAAGTTGGTGACAGCGGGATCGGAGGAGGTGAAGCCCCAGCTGTTCATACCGCCGCGGACACCGAAGTCGCTGGCGTCGAGGAGCAGGATCTGTGCCTCCTTGAGGTCGCCAAGCTTGTTGTTGTCGAGCACGATGTGGTACAGACCGGTCTTGCTGACCTTCATTGCAGGGGCGTTCTCGCCGATGACGAGCTTACCCTTGAGCACCTTCTCGGGGTTGTCTCCGTAGGCCTCTTCAGCAGGAGTCACGAACTCTTCGAGAGTTGCGCTGTAACGGGACTTGTTGCCACCGTCATTGAAGAGCAGGAAGAAATCCTTATCGGCCTGGAGAACGATGTATTTCTCATACATGCCCTCGCGGACGGGCTTGCCATCAGCAGCCTCGTTGACGCCGGCGGCCATGATGCACTCGGGCCTGATGTCATCGGAACCGGTAGCAGGACCTGCTACATAGAAGCCGTCCACTGTTACCTTGTCCCAGTCAATCTTTTCTTTCGGCTCGCAGGAAACTGCGACGAGCGCGAAAGCAGCAATTGCAAATAAAAGAACTTTTTTCATAATGAAATTTTAAAAATGGTTAATTAATAATGTGGGATAATTCAATTAATTAATATATCCTGGATTCTGAGTCCAGACGGGATTTCCGTTCTCGTCGAGTACGGACTTCTCAAGTATCTTGTAAGGGATGGGGAACCACTTGCGGTAGTCATCCTTGGCGGTTACGAACTGCACGTAGCTGTCGTCGTTGAACTTGCCGAAGCGGATAAGGTCTCTGCGGCGCATGTTCTCCCAGGAGAACTCGCGGCCGCGTTCGTCGATTATGCCGTTCAGGGAAAGGGCGTTGGGATAGGCGGCCTCGTAGGCGGCCTCAGGGTCGCTGTCGTAGGCGAAAGCCCTCTTGCGCAGGGTGCGGAAGTCGGCGGAATCCCAGCCGGAAACACCGGTGCCGCCGCGCAGAATGGCCTCTTCCTTCATCCACAGCACATCGGCATAGCGGAAGAGCACGAAGTCGTTCTCGCTGTACTTGTATTTGCCGGCCTTGTCAATCTCATACTTGATGTTACGGGCTCCGTCGAGGTCAGTGGCCTCGGTGAGGGAAGTCACATCCTTCACTATGATTGCAGGAGACTGGGCTTCGTCCTTATCTTTTGTAAGATTGCCGTTGGCGTCGTAAATCGGGCCAAGGAACCATCCCCACTGCTTGGTGTCATTGGTGCCCTGTCCTTCGTTGCCGGGGCCGCGGACGTCGCTGGCCGCAAAGCGGTCGATGAACGAAGGCCTGGCGCAGAAGCCGTTCCAGGGCGTTTCGATCATGTTGTAGGTCTTCTGGTGGTTGTAGTTGAGTGTCAGCAGGGCGATACGGAGTTTGTTCAGCATCATGCCGTCGCCTCCGGAACGTTCGTCAATGTTAGCCTCACCATTCTCTACGATTACGAAGATGTTCTCCTTGGAGCCGGAGTTGTCTATCTTGAAGTTAGTAAAGTAATCCGGCTCAATGGTGTAAGACTTGGCGTCGATGATGGCGTCGCAGCAGCGGATGGCGTTTGTATAGAAGTCAGCCGGTGACTTGATGGCACTGGTGTGTGCATTGGAAAGGCTTATGTTGGCCGGAGTGCAGCCAAAGGACTCCGCGTTCAGGTAGAGGCGGGCCAGCAGGGCGTACGCAAGTCCCTGTGTGGCACGGCCGTAGTTGAGCGCGCGGCTTGCATCGTCGGTAACCTTCGGCAGGTTGGGAGCGTTCTTCTCCAGGCAGTCAACCAGCTTGGACCATACCACATTGGGTTCCATAAGGGGATCGCTTGCCCTGTCGACATATTCCTCCAGATAAGGGATACGGCCGAAGCAGTCGAAGAGCATGTAGTAATAGTAGCTGCGCATGACCTCAAGCTCTCCGGTGTACTGGGCATAGATGTTCTCCGAAATGGAAGAACGGTAAGTATCCAGAGTGGAGAGAAGCTTGTTGCAGAGTATCGCGCCAGCGATAGTAGTGTCCCAGATGTTGCGGAAAGCACCTCCCATCGAGTTCCAGTCGTGGGTGTTGAGTTTGCGCCAGTAGCCTCCGTCCAGCCAGTCTTTGTCCGGCATACGGGTGGGGTTGAGTCCTTCGTCTGCAGTGAGGGTAACAACTCCCCAGTAGCCCCAGTGGTCGTGCAGCCACTTGATTTCCGCATAACACTGGCCGACCAGCAGGGGAACGTTGGCGTCGTTTGTCATCATGTCCGCAGTGGTGGGGTTGCCGTAATTAATTTCTTCCAGCATCCGGTCGCAGGAACTCAGGAGTACGGCGGCCAGGGCGGCACCAATAATTGCAATGACTATCTTTTTCATGATTGTTCCGCTTTAAGATTAGTACAGACTGATGTTTACGCCCACCAGGAAAGTTGCCACGGGCGGGTAGAACGAGCAGTAGTCTATACCGCCGTTCCATACGGAGGTGGTGTTGACTTCGGGATCCTGGCCGCTGTAGGCGGTAAGGGTAAGCAGATTCTGGCCGGTCAGATAGACACGTGCAGAATGGATGTACTTGTTTTCCTTGATAGGGAAGGTGTAGCCTACTGTGAGGTTGTCGACCTTCATATAGGTGCCGTCCTCCAGGTAGTAGTCGGAGAACTGGCCCTTCTGGCAGAGGACGGTATTGGCGCCGTTTACGTCTTTCATGAAGACGTTCTTGCTGTTGGCACTCATGGGACCGTAGGCCCAGCGGGTTACGTTGAGTATCTTGTTGCCCACCACTCCGCGCAGGAACAGGGTAGCATCCAGATTGCCCCAGCGGAAGGTGTTGTTCCAACCGAAGGTGAAGATGGGCTGGGCGTTGCCCAGAACCTGGCGGTCGCCTTCGACGCAGGTGCTTTCGTCGCAGTAGCGGTCTACGCCGTCTCCCTGGTCGGGCTTAAGATAAGTCCAGATGCCCGAGTTGGGGTTGATGCCCAGGAACTTGTAGCCGTAGAAGCTTCCCACGGCTTCGCCTTCCACCAGTATCTGGGTGTCGGTATTCATGATACCGTTCTCACCGACGCCGCCGGAAGTGGTCTGGGTGTAGTTGAAGCCCTTGGACGGGTCTGACAGAGAGGTGATCTTATTGCGGTTGAAGGAGATGGTGGGAGTCGTTACCCAGGTGAACGCCTTGTTCTGGACGGCCACATAGCTGACGGAAAGTTCGGCGCCGTAGCTGTCCATCTTGCCGGCGTTGGCAAGCAGGGTAGGGTACTGGTAAGGAGGTGTAGGAACCTCATAGTCCCACAGCAGGTCGGTGGTGTGACGGTAGTAGAGGTCGAAACTTCCGTACAGGCGGTCCTTCAGCAGGGAGAAGTCCACACCAAGGTTGTACTCATACTTCTTCTCCCAGCGAATGTCGGGATTGACGTTCTGGCTGACGGTGTAGGTATAAATGTAAGCTCCGTTGTACCAGAAGGTTCCGCCGTTGGACAGGAGCTCCACGCTGCGCAGGTCGCTGCCTAGGTCGTTACCCGTGACGCCGAAGCCCAGACGCAGTTTGAGGTCGTCCACCCATGTGGCGTCCTTCATGAAGTCCTCGCCGCTGATTCGCCAGCCGGCGCTCACTGCAGGGAACCATCCCCACTTGTTATTGGGGCCGAAGCGGGAAGAGCCCTCCCGGCGGAGCGATGCGGACAGGAGGTATTTCTCCTTGTAGTTATAGTTGGCTCGGGCAAACTGGGCTATGAGCGTATGCTGGCTGGTGCCGGAGCTCATCTCCATATATTTCTTTGAAGCGTCGCCGTCGCCCATCTTGTAGTACTTCATCACCTTGGGAACGGCGTAGCCCTTGTTGGACATGCTGTCGGAGTCGGTGAAGAAGTTCTGGTACGATACGCCGGCCACCACCGCGATGTTGTGCCCGTCGAAGTTGCGGGTCCAGTCTGCGGTAAGTTCGAAGAGCTTGTTGAGGCTGAGGTCGCTGCCGCGTCCGGATTTCTCGGAACCGGCCGCATCGGTATTGACGACGTCGGTGTACCAGTAATTCTTGTTGTCGCCCTCTTCCATGGCCGCGAAACCGCTTACGCGCAGGCCCTGTACGGGCTTGATGTTGACGGTTGCCTTGATGCTGCCGCGGAAGTAGTTGCCGGTGCCGTAGGACTCCTTCTGGTTCATGTTCTCCACGGGATTCACGAATCCGGTCTCCTCGGAGCGCCAGTAGTAGCCGTTGGGCGATGTTTCGTCATAAATGGGATAAGTGGGATTCAGCAGGGCCGCGTTTTTGAAGTCACCGCAGAAGAAATCGTTGCGGTAACGCATGTAGCTGAGGTCATACTGCAGGTCCAGCCAACCGTCGAGGGCCTTTTGTCCTGCGGCCAACTTTGCCATTATTTCGTTGCGGTTGGTGGTCTTGGCTATACCTTCCGCGTTCTTGTAGTTGATGGCTGCACGGTAGTTGAATTTGCCGGAGGAGCCCACTATGGCCACGTTGTGGTTGTGCGCGATGGCGGCAGGGCGGCAGACCTCGGAGAGCCAGTCGGTGTTGTACTCCTCGCCGTTGGGGCCGGTGTAGATGTTTGGCATGGCAAGGCCGCCGGAAAGCTCGGCCAGATTGCGGAACTGGGCCGCTGTGGCCATACCGGTGCTGGCATTGCGTACCGATGCGGAGGCGTAGCCGCTGTATTCCACCCTTGTGTGCGCGACATCCGAGAAGGCGTCGCCGCGCTTGGTGGTGATGATGATGACACCGTTGGTGCCTCGGGTACCGTAGATAGCTGCCGCGGAACCGTCCTTCAGGACGTCCATGGAGGCGATTTCGTCCGGAGAGATGTTGTCGATGTTGCTCACGGGCACGCCGTCAACGATAAACAGGGGGCTGGTGCCGGTACCCTTGTCCAGAGTGGAGAAACCACGGATCTGGATGTTGTAGCCGGTCTGCGTAGGGTCGGAGGTGGTCTTGATGATGTTCAGGCCCGCCACTTTGCCCTGGAGCAGTCCCATGGGGTTGGTCTTGACGCCGGCGTTGAAGTCTTCGCTCTTGATGGAGGCCACCGAACCGGTGACTTCCTTCTTTTTCTGCGAACCGTAACCGATGACTACAACGTCGTTGAGGAATTCGGAATCTTCTGTAATCAGGATGCTGGCAGGGACTTCGGAAGCCTTGAAAACGCGGCTCGCGTAGCCCATACAGCTGATTTCCACCATGGCGTCGGGGCCGGAGACCTTAAGGACAAAGTCGCCGTCCAGGCCGGTGGAAGTGCCGTTGGTCGTGCCCTGCTCCAGAACCGTGGCTCCGATTACCGGACCGAGAGCGTCTTCTACGACACCCTGGATCTGGTAGCCCTGGGCTTGCGCCGCAAGGCCGAGGCCAAGGAAGAGGATGATGGTACTGAGTATTCTTTTCATATTTGGTTTATTAGTTGTTGGTTTTAATCTTGACGAGGCTCACGCTGCAGGCTCCGAGCACCAGGAAGACGCCGGCGAGAAGGAGCATGGCGCCCTGGCTTCCGCCCACGAGGCTGATTACAGCTCCGCCGGTGGCTGCGGCCACTATCTGCGGCAGGCAGATGGTGCAGTTGAAGAGGCCCAGGTAGCTGCCCATGTAGGGGTTGCCCTCCAGGGAGTTGGTGAGGAAAGTGAACGGCAGGGCAAGCATCGCCGCCCATGCGAAACCGATCAGGAAGTAGCTGCCGAAGAGCAGGTACTGATTATGGATGAACATCACCGAAGCGAATCCCGCGGCTCCCGCAAGCAGGCTTACCACGTAAGCGAGCTTGAGGTTCTTGAAGCGGGGGATCACCAGGGCCCAGAGGATGGAGCCTACCGCCTGCACTGCGAAGAGGACTCCTACCCAGTTGCCTGCCGCCTGATATTCTGCGGAAGCGACGTCGGTGGTACCCCAGCAGTTGCGGGCGATGGCGCCGTTGGTGTAGGTCCACATGTAGAGGAATGCGGCCCAGCAGAAGAACTGTACCAGACCGACGGTCCAGAAGGTCCTGGGGGCCTTGACCAGCAGCTTCAGTAGGCCCTCATGCTTTTGCTCTTCCGCTTCCGCCTTGATACCGTGGAACTCGGCATATTCCTTCGGCGGCATCTCCTTAACCTTAAGGAAGGTGTAGAGTACGCAGACTATCAGAACCGCGGCGCCGCAGTAGAAGCTGTAGATTACGCTGTCCGGCACCATCCCTTCGGGCGCAGTGTTGGCGATGCCTATCCAGGTGAAGAAGATGGGGAAGAGGTAGCCTACAAGGCTTCCTGCGTTGCACAGGAAACTCTGGATGCTGTATGCGGTGGCTTTCTGCTTCTCGTTAACCATGTCGCCCACCATCATCTTGAACGGCTGCATCGCCACGTTGATGGAGGTGTCCAGGAATATGAGGGAGAAGAGTCCGAACCACATGGCGGCGTTCAGGCCCAGGAAGACATAAGCGGTCGAGAGCTTAAGGCTGCCGGCGTTGGGCAGGAAGGCCATGACCAGCACGGCCACGATGGCTCCCACTAGCAGATAGGGCTTGCGGCGGCCCATCCTGCACCAGGTGCGGTCCGACCATTTGCCTATCAGAGGCTGCACGATCATGCCCATCAGCGGAGGAAGTATCCAGAAGAAAGACAGCTGGTGAGGGTCTGCGCCGAGGGTGGCGAAGATTCGGCTGATATTCGCGCTCTGCAGAGCATAAGCTATCTGAACTCCGAAAAATCCAAAGCTCAGGTTAAACATCTGCCAGAACGAAAGTTCTTTGCTATTGGTCATTAATTTATAAGCGTTTTGCGGTTGCCCGTGGTAAAAGGGCAACCGCAAAAATAGCAATATTTTCCTAATATTATATTATTGGGCTTTATTTTTCTATGTTGGGCAGGGAGAAAGTAAGCTTCAGCGACGGGCGCAGAGACGCGTCGGCGCAGCGCGGGCCGTACAGTACTGCATTGTAGTAACGGTCCTTATCCAGCAGATCCTGAGCGCTTTCCGTGGTTCCGGAGTTCGCGTACATGCTGGCCATCATGTAGTAGTTGTAGTAATTGGAATAGGGGTCATAGCCGTAACTGCCGTAGCCGTATCCGTAGCCGCCGTAACCGTATCCTCCGTAGTACATGCTGTTGTAGTACTGCTGGTACATCAGGTACTGATAATAGTCGCTGAGGGAGGAGTCGGAACTGCTGCTGCTCGTCGTGACCTCGTGGGCCGTGATTATCAGCCAGATATCGTATTCGCCGCCCAGCAGCTTTTCGCGCTTGAGCTTGTCGTTCGAGGATTTGTCTTCGGCGGGGTTCTCCTTGATCTTAAGGAGCTCCTGCAGATGGTAGGTGATATCGGGCTCGTAGCGCAGCGTACTGCGGTTTACTACCCCCTGGTTCTCGTCCGAGGAGCTGGCGTCGGTGAGGCTGGCGAACACCATGGTGGTATCGTTCTGACGTATCCTGCAGGTGGGCGAGAGGATGTAGGGATACTTGTCCATGTCCCTATAGTCGTCCGGGAAGCGGAAGGGGAAGATCAGGCTCGCCTTGTTGATGACGGCCTCTTCCGGATTGCCTCCCTCCTTTGCTATCATGGATTCGGCCAGATGCTTGAGCTCCAATGCGGAAATGACCGGCTTGAGGCCGCCTCCGCCCTCTATCGCCACCTCTTCGTCCGCCAGTCCGGCCATGGTCCTGGACTCGTGCCCAGTGAGGTTGAGGCTGAACTCAGGATACTGCCCGCGGGTGGAGTTGGTGAAAAGGGAGTCGACATCGGTGAAGTCCATGAGGCCGAAGATGAAGAAGAATGCCGTATCCTTCTCCGGCTTGCCGTCGCGGTCGAAGTCGCACTTGAGAGACAGTTTGGCGTAGTTTCCGGTCACGTACTCCACGTCCTTGTCGTAACCGACCTGGAGTTCGAAAATGTTGATCCGTCCGCCGTTGCCTATAGGGGCGTCGGTGGAAATGTGGATGCCGGGAATCTTGCTCGTGTATTTCCTGAAGTCGCTCAGGTCGTCCTGCGTGATGCTGAGGAAGCGGCGGGCGTACTCTTCCGTGAAGTCGAAACTGAGGGAGTCGCTGCCGTTGATTACGGGAACGCCCTTCACGATGGATTTGCTGTAATCCACATCGACGGTGTTGCCGTTGCAGTCGTAATCGCGTCCGGGGCGCATGGCCTGACCGAGCGAATGGACCCTTACGTTCTGAAGGATGCGCGTCTGGCTGGCCTCGGCTACGGATACGGTGTCGCAGGCAGCGGCAAAATGGAAGCCGAGCACCTGGGCTGCAGAGGCGTTGCCGAAGTCTATGTCCTGCCTGACGGGCACCAGAGTGATTACGCTGGAGCGGGTGGTGAGTCCGAATTTGTCGTCGCGTACCGCGCCTATGGTGACGCGGGTCTGGGAAAATCCGGAGAGGGAATCGGCGCTCTGCTGGGAGATGGTGCCGTAGGGCATCTTCTCCTCCGTGGGGTGAATGGTATACGTCTGGTCGCTCGGAATCAGGTTTCCGCCCAGTTCCGAATCTATTTCCACACAAGACAGGCAGCAGATCATCGCCGCCGCTATGGCAGGAAAGGTGAATTTCATCGTCTTAGATAGTGTCGTAAAAAGCGTTGTACGCGTCGACGTATGTTCCGTTCTCGATAGCCTGCTCATCGTAGGCAAGCGTGGGAATCTTGCTCGCCTTGCAGAATTTCACAAGTTTGGAATCGATTCCGGGCGAGCCGAAAATGACGCCGTCGGCGTACTGGATGGCGGTTTTAGCAAGATTTATGCCATCCGGCTTCTTGAGGAAGGGCAGATCGTCCTCCGTCAAACCAGCGCCCGTGGCCCTTGCGGCGAAGTCCGGACGGAAGTCTGTCTGGGGCATGTCGTCGTAGAGCGAGAGCACTATTTTGCTGGCGGAGAATATGGGGTCGTCCTTATAGGCTTTTTTGAGGTATGCAGGGACCAGATGCGATATCCAGCCCTGGCAGTGAATGATATCCGGCGCCCAGCGGAGCTTCTTGGTGGTTTCCAGTACGCCGCGGGCGAAGAAGACGGCACGCTCGTCGTTGTCCTCGAAGAACTTTCCGTCGGCGTCGCAGAACATCTGCTTGCGGCGGAAATAGTCCTCATTGTCAATAAAATAGACCTGAATGTGCGCAGACGAAATGGAGGCCACCTTGATGATGAGGGGATGATCGACGTCGGAAATGATGATGTTCATTCCGGAGAGGCGTATGACTTCGTGCAGCTGATTCTTGCGCTCGTTGATGAAACCGTAGCGCGGCATGAAGCACCGTATCTCCTTTTTACGTTCCTGTATGCACTGCGGCAGTTGCCTGGCAATACCGGCAATAGGGGACTCCGGGACGTATGGAAGCATCTCGGAATTGACAAACAGGACTCTATTTACGTTTTGTGCCATTTTTACAAAGGTAAGAATATTTTTTGAAATATCGATAATTCACTATCTTTGAAGTCAGAAACCGTTTTGAAATGATTGCTCTCTTTTCTTACGACGTCTTGCCGGTCCGTTTCCCCGTTGTCATCAGTCACGTAGTATCTACTACGCTCCTTCTTTCAACGGAAAAACGTCCTCAGCAATCCACCATAATAAAATTCGGCAACCATTTCAAAACAGTTTCTCAATTTGGGAGATTATGGCTAAAGAGGAAAATAAAATAATCCGCCGCCGTCTGCGGAACGCTTACGCCTCCAGCATCATCAGCATCAGCCTTGTGCTCCTGCTCATCGGAGTGGCCGCCCTGCTGATAGTCAACGCCCGCTCGGTTTCCGATTATTTCAAGGAGAATATGCAGCTCTCGGTGCTGCTGAAGCAGGATGTGACAGAAGATCAGGCGCTGCAGTACCAGAAGTCCGTGAACGCCATGACCTTTATAAAAAGCTCGCATCTGGTGACCCGCGAAGAGGGCACCGCGGAGCTTGAAGAGATGCTGGGAAAAGACTTCCTTTCGGTGTTCGAGACCTCGCCGGTTCCGCTGTCTCTGGAAATATCTCTCAAGGCCGATTATGTGTCGGCGGACAGCGTGGCGGTGGTGCGCCGTGCACTTGAGGCTTCGCCGGTGGTGGAAGAGGTTGAGTATCAGCAGAGTCTGGTGGAAACCCTGAACGAGAACCTGGCCCGTATCTCACTGGTGCTGGGAGTGTTCATCCTGCTTATGCTCTTTATCTCTTTTGTGCTGATTAACAATACGGTACGCCTGAATGTCTTCTCCCGCCGCTTCACCGTTCACACCATGCAGCTGGTAGGCGCGACGAGGGCTTTCATCCGGCGTCCTTTCATGAAGGGGGCGCTCGCTCAGGGGCTTATCTCATCGGTGCTTGCGCTCGGTGTCCTGGCCGGCGTCCTTGCCCTGCTCCGCCGCTCCTTCCCTCAGCTGTTCTCCGTCTTCGACATGCGTTCCATGCTAATCGTCGCAGGAACGGTGGTGGTATGCGGCGTGCTCATCTGCGTATTGAGCACATATTTTGTGGTAAACAAACTGGTCTCTCTGGACAAGGACCAACTTTATTATTGATATGAACAAGAAAATGGCAATGTCCCGCAAGGGCGTCAGGCTCCTGCTTGCAGGCGTGATAGTGATGGCTGCGGGTTATATCCTTATGATGGGAGGCGTCAGCCCGGATCCCAATGTTTTCAACTACGATATGTTCGACTGGCGCCGCCTGGTGGCCGCTCCGCTGGTAATCATCGCCGGCATTGTGGTCGAAGTGGTGGCTATTATGGGCAAGTTCGAAGACAAGGAGGAGAAATAGGATATGGAGTGGTTTCAGGCTTTGCTTCTTGGTCTGGTTCAGGGACTTACCGAATTTCTGCCGGTCAGCAGCAGCGGCCACCTGGCCATAGGCCGGGCGCTGTTGGGAGTCGAGGCGTCTGGCGACCTGATGTTCGAAGTCACCGTTCACGCGGCCACGGTTCTGGCCACCATAGTCGTCTTCCGCAAGGAAATCTGGAAGCTGCTCTGCGGCCTGTTCAAGTTCAAGTACAACGACGAGACGGATTACGTGGCCAAGCTTTGCGTGTCCATGATTCCGGTCCTTGTCGTGGGGGTGTTTTTCAAGGATGCGGTGGAGTCGGCTTTCGAGTCCATGCTGATAGTCGGCCTTGCGCTGATAGTCACCGCGGCGCTGCTGACTTTTTCCGACTGGAAGGCGAAGCGCCCCTCCGGCCAGCCGGTTGCGGAGGCACCCGGTGCGCGTAACGGAATATCCTTCTGGCAGGCGCTGGTAGTTGGTATCGGCCAGGCATTTGCGGTTATCCCCGGCCTGTCCCGTTCCGGCACGACCATCAGTACCGGTCTGATTTGCGGAGTGCGCCGTGAATCCATGGCCCAGTTCTCCTTCCTCATGGTGCTGGTTCCCATTTTGGGCGAGGCTTTCCTGGATATCGTAGGGGGCGATTTTGCCTCCTCTTCCATAGGCGTTGGGCCGCTGCTGCTGGGTTTCGTGGCGGCTTTTGTCTCTGGTCTCTTTGCCTGTAAGGTCATGATAGCGCTGGTTCGCCGGGCACAGCTTAAGTGGTTCGGATTATACTGTGCGCTCGTCGGTCTGGCGGTGCTGATTTTCCTGGTCTGATGGAGGCTCGCTCGCTGGTCTGGTTTGTGTCCGATGTGCACCTGGGGCTGCGCAGCGCCGACCCTGCCGAACGGGAGGCGCGTTTCGTGGCCTTCCTGAAGGGAATACCGCGGGATTCCCTTGCCCTGTATCTGTTGGGCGACATCTGGGATTTCTGGTATGAATACAGGGACGTGGTGCCCCGTGAGGGGGCGCGTGTAGTTGCCGAACTGGTATCTCTGATGGATGCCGGAGTGCAGGTGTTTTTCTTCCCCGGTAATCACGACCAGTGGTGTTTCTCTTTCTTCGAGAGTCTGGGCATGAAGCGTTGCACTCAGCCGATGCTGGTAGAGATGGGGGGCAAGTCTTTTTGCCTGGGGCACGGCGACGGGCTGGGCGGCGGAAGTTTCAGCTACCGCTTCCTTAACTGCCTGTTCAGCAGCCGTTTCGTGCAGTGGCTCTTCAGCCTGCTGCACCCCTGGCTGGCCTATCGCCTGGGCAACGGGTGGTCCGGGAGCAAGCGGGAGGCTCACGACGCCTATCATTTCAAAGGGGAGTCGGAGCCGCTCTACCGCTTTGCGCTGGAGCAGTCGTCACAGGTGCATGTAGATTATTTCGTGTTCGGGCACTTCCACGACGCGGTGGATATGTCGCTGCCTTCGGGGGCGCGGCTCGTGGTGCTGGAAGACTGGATTCGCGGCGGTACTCCGCACGCGGTTTTCGATTCTGCTACCGGCGCTTTTTCTGTTTTTCCGGCTGCTTCTTGACCTCGGAGTTGAGGTGGTCGCTCTTGATGACGGTCTTGGTGGGGGCTTCCCAGAATATCGAATAGTAGAACTGGTCCCATTTGCCGCTATCCCAGATCTGGACTAGTTCCTCGATCTTTTTGTCTCTGCCGGTGGGATCGTATCTGGTCTTGAGGTCATGGTCGAACAGCTTGGCTATTACCTGCCAGAAGTTGGCTGCAAGGCCTCCCTCGTACTCTTTTATTATTCCGTAGGGACTCATTCCGCACTCTCTGTCCACCAGGCGCATAAGGACCATTCCCTGTGAGATGGTCATGTGCTTGATATCGTTGGAGAAGAGGCGCAGGAGTTCTTTTTCGACGCTTTTAATATATTGGGTGCGCTGGGAGCGTTTGGTGACGTCTGCGGCTATCGTGCTGTCTACCTGCGCTATCAATTTGCGGCCTACGAGTGCGTAGGGATATACTTTGTTGAAGTTGTATACGAGGCGGAACTCTTTGCGCCAGTCGCCGCTTTTGAAGCCTTTGCCGCGGGGGAATACCCATATCGGCTCCAGGGTGTCGAAGAATGTGGTGTCGCTGCCTTCCACCTGGTAGTACATCGGGTACCCTTTGGGTGTCGGGGTGGTCTGCGCACCGGCCGGCAGCGCATTCAGCGCCGCGGCTGCCGCCAGAGTCATCAGTATTGCAGCGAATCGTTTCACGGCCACAAATATAAACAAAATCTGCGCCAATGCAGATTTTGTTTACCGGCTGGCGCCGCTAAACTTCCTACCCCCGTCGCTTCCGCGACTGCCCCCAGGGGCATTTCGGCCTTCCGGCCGTTCGCTTATTAGCCTCGCGCCACGCGAATTTTGTTTACCGGCTGGCGCCGTTAAACTTCCAACCCCCGTCGCTTCCGCGACTGCCCCCAGGGGCATTTCGGCCTTCCGGCCGTTCGCCTATTAGCCTCGCGCCACGCGAATTTTGGGAGGAAAAGAATCTTGAAAACTCCGTGTCGAAAATGTTGGAAAGAAATTTGGGGCGGATGTCGTAACTTGCCAGAAAACCGGGTAGTTAGCTGAAAAATTTTGTGTCGAAAATGTTTGAAAAATTTTCAAAAGACTATTGCGGATTGCAGAAAAATTACTATCTTTGCAGTCCCAATTTTTGGCTTGATGTCAGCTACCGCGTTGATAATCAGCCAATTAGGGTTTTTAGGAAAATTATTTTTAAAGTAATACTACAATGTTACAACCTAAGAGAACAAAATTTAGAAGGGAACAGAAGAACCGCATGAAGGGTAACTCCCAGCGCGGCAACCAGCTCGCGTTCGGTTCCTTCGGAATCAAGACCCTTGAAAATTGTTGGCTCACTGCGCAGCAGATTGAAGCTGCCCGCCAGGCTATCTCTCGTAGAATGAATCGTGAAGGACAGATCTGGATCCGCGTCTTCCCTGTGAAGCCGATCACCAAGAAGCCTCTCGATACTCGTATGGGTAAAGGTAAGGGCGATCCCTATGCATTCGTCGCTCCCATCACTCCCGGCCGCATCATCTTCGAGGCCGAGGGCGTTTCCCTCGAGACTGCCAAGGAAGCTATGCGCCTGGGCGCCAACAAGCTCCCTATCGCGACCAAGTTCGTTGTCCGCAGGGATTATGTCGAATAATTAAATGGAGAAAAGAAAATGAAAGCAGCTGAAGCACGCGAAATGTCTGTAGCAGACCTGCGCGACCGCATCCAGATCGAGAAGAGCAATCTCGACACAATGAAGATCAATCACGCCATTTCTCCACTGGAGGATACCTCCAAATTCAGGAAGACCCGCAAGGATATCGCTCTTATGATCACTATCCTCGCTGAAAAAGAAAAACAGAACTAAAGCAAAAGTCTTATGGAAAGAAATCTTCGTAAGGAAAGAATAGGAGTAGTGGTCAGCAGCAAGATGGACAAGACCATTGTCGTGGCCGTCGAGCGTAAGGAGAAGCATCCCCTTTATGGCAAGTTTGTCAAGAAGACCACCAAGTTCGTTGCCCAGGACGATAAGAACGAGTGCGGAGAGGGTGATACCGTCCGCATCATGGAAACCCGTCCTCTGAGCAAGACCAAGAACTGGAGATTAGTTGAAATCGTAGAAAAAGCCAAGTAGTTATGATACAGCAGGAAACACGTTTACAGGTGGCCGACAACAGCGGTGCTAAGGAAGTCCTTTGCATCCGTGTCCTTGGCGGAACCAACCACCGTTATGCGACAGTCGGCGACAAGATCGTCGTCACCGTCAAGAGCGCTATCCCCGGATCGGACGCCAAGAAGGGTACCGTTTCGAGGGCCGTCGTCGTGCGCACCAAGAAGGAAATCCGCCGCGCAGACGGTTCCTACATCCGCTTTGACGACAATGCCTGCGTTCTTCTGAACAACGCCGGCGAACTTCGTGGAACCCGTATTTTCGGCCCCGTGGCCCGCGAGCTCCGCGAGAATTATATGAAGATCGTTTCACTGGCACCGGAGGTCCTTTAATCTATTATTATTATGAACAGAATCAAGAAAGGTGACACCGTGTATGTAAATGCCGGTAACGATAAAGGAAAGACTGGCAAGGTGCTCTCCGTAGATATCGCAAAGCAGCGCGTTATCGTGGAAGGCGTCAATATGGTCAGCAAGCACACCAAGCCCAATGCAAAGCAGCCCCAGGGCGGCATCATCAAGCAGGAGGCTCCCGTTCATGTGTCCAACCTCAATCTCATTGATCCCAAGAGCGGCAAGCCCACTCGCGTAGGTTTCAAGGTGGAGGACGGCAAGAAAGTCCGTATTGCTAAAAAATCTGGAGAGGAGATCAAGTAATTATGGCAAAGAAAGAAGCAAAAGTTGAGGTCAAGGCTCTGCCTACAGGATATGTTCCTACCCTCAAGAAGGTTTATAAAGAGGAAATCATAGAGAAGCTCACCAAGCAGTTCGGTTACACCACCGTCATGCAGGTCCCCAAGCTCGTGAAGATCACTCTCAACGAGGGTGTCGGACAGGGTACCCAGGACCGCAAGGTCGTGGAAGAGGCCGCAGAGGAGCTCTCCCTCATCACCGGCCAGAAGGCCCTCATCACCAATTCCAAGAAAGACGTCTCCAACTTCAAGCTCCGTAAGGGCATGTCCATCGGTACGAAGGTCACCCTCCGCGACGTGAAGATGTACGAATTCCTTGAGAAGCTCATCCGTGTGGCTCTTCCCCGTATCCGCGACTTCAACGGCATCGCCGAGAAGATGGACGGCCAGGGCAACTACACCCTCGGACTCAAGGAGCAGATCATTTTCCCTGAGATCGACATCGACAAGAACCCCCGTATCCACGGTCTTGAGATTACTTTCGTCACTACGGCCCGCACCGACCAGGAGTGCCACGCACTTCTCGCCGCGTTCGGTCTGCCTTTCAAGAAACATAACAAATAAGATACTATGGCAAAAGAATCAATGAAAGCCCGCGAAGTAAAGCGCGCGAAACTGGTTGCTAAGTACGCAGAAAAGAGAAAGGCACTCAAGGAGGCCGGTGACTGGGCTGCTCTCGACAAGCTCCCCAAGAACGCTTCCCCTGTCCGTCTTCACAACCGCTGCTCCCTCACCGGCCGTCCCAAGGGCTATATGAGGGCGTTCGGCCTGAGCCGTATCCAGTTCCGTGAGATGGCCAGCAACGGCCTGATCCCGGGTGTTAAGAAGGCAAGTTGGTAAAAATTAAAAATTCAACGATATGACAGATCCTATTGCAGATTACCTCACCAGGGTTCGCAACGCCTATTCAGCAGGCAACAAGGTCGTGGAGATTCCTTCTTCCAAGATGAAGGTCGCCATCACCCAGATCCTTTGTGAGAAGGGCTACATCCTCAGCTACAAGGTAGTTGAAGGTACCCCTTACAATACAATCAAAATAGCCCTCAAGTACCACCCTCAGACCAAGACCGCCGCTATCAAGAACATTGAGCGCGTCAGCCGTCCGGGTCTGCGTCAGTACACCGATGTGGAGAACATGCCCCGCGTCCTCAACGGACTCGGCATCGCCATCCTCTCTACGTCCAAGGGCATCATCACCGACAAGGAAGCCAAGGAGCTCGGCGTCGGCGGTGAAGTCATTTGCTACGTATATTAATTAAACAAAACAGTACATTCAAATGTCAAGAATTGGTAAATTGCCTGTAAGCCTTCCGTCCGGGGTCAGCGTTGAGCTGCTCGACGGCAACGTGATGAAGGTTAAAGGACCT
>Ga0265301_10001722_pt1 | contig 27555 bp, 23 predicted proteins | sample AusTroGonzalo_MG_2_FD_193488 | JGI IMG/M metagenome (GOLD analysis project Ga0265301, IMG submission 193488) | Bovine rumen microbial communities from tropical cattle in Woodstock, Queensland, Australia - Gonzalo_04 | ecosystem: Host-associated > Mammals > Digestive system > Stomach > Rumen ... | reverse complement strand
CCACTACTGCGTGACCGAGGAGGGGGTCGTCTACCGCATCGTCGACCGGGACCGCGAGGCCTTCCACGCGGGGCGCTCGATGTGGAACGGGAAGGAGGACGTCGACAAGTTCTCCATCGGAATAGAGTGCGTCGGCTACCACGACAAGGCGATGGGGTCCGTCCAGCTGAAGGCGATCCGCGAACTCGTCAAGGAGCTCCAGAGGATGTACCGCATTCCCGACGAGCGCGTGGTCTGCCACAGCCACGTCGCCTACGGCGCCCCGAACAAGTGGCAGAAGTGCAAGCACCGCGGCCGCAAGCGCTGCGGCATGCTCTTCGCGATGCCGTCCGTCCGCGCCGTCCTCGGGCTCAAGAGCCGCCCGTCGGTCGACGCGGACGTCCGCGCGAAGCGACTCGCGGTCGGCGACGACTACCTGCGGCGCGTCCTCTATGGAAACGTCGACACGATGAAGGGGAAGTGCCCTGCGGGGGGGCCGCCCGCGCCGGAGAGGCCGTCGGGGATCTTCGCGTGGCTCAAGGGAGGGCGGACGCCCGAGCCGGCGGAGGCGACACGGTCCGCGACATCGCCCCGTACGCCGCCCCCCCGTACGCCGCCGCCCCCCGCCGCGCCGCCGAAGTCGATTGACGAGCTGAAGTCGCGCGGCTATGTGATGAAGGGGTCCGTCTCGGCGGGGACGACCGCCAGCAAGATCGCCGGAGGGCGCTGGAACGCCGCCGACACCTACTACACCATCCGGAACAAGGTGATTCCCGGCAGCGCGATCGATCCGGCCCATATCGAAAAGGGCATGAGCGTCTGGATGAAAAAATGATATAATATTCGCCAATGTCCAAGATCAAGCTCACGAAGACGGAACTCAAGGCGCAGACGGACGCGCTCAAGCGCTACCAGCGCTTCCTGCCGATGCTGCAGCTGAAGCAGCAGCAGCTTCAGGGCGAGATCGCCGGCATTGTCGCGAAGGCCGAGTCCGCCAGCGCGAAGGAGCGCGCCGTGCGCGAGGGCATGAACGGGTGGGTCGGTCTCCTCGCGACGGACGAGCGGGCGCTCGAGGGCCTCGTCACGGTGAGGAAGGTCAACACGGGGAGGGCGAACATCGCGGGCGTGGAGATCCCGACCTTCGAATCGGTCGACGCGGACGTCCGCGAGATCGACGCCTGGTCGACGCCCGCGTGGGTCGACGACGCCGTCAAGGCGGCGACGCAGGTGATCTCCCTCCAGTGCGAACGGGCCGTGTACGAGGAGCAGAGGCGGCTCGTCGCCGAGGAGCTTCGCCAGACTTCCCAGCGCGTCAACCTCTTCGAGAAGGTCAAGATCCCCCAGTGCAAGGAGGCGATCCGCGTTATCAAGATCGCGCTTGGCGACGAGCAGACCGCCGCCGTCACGCGCGGCAAGATCGCGAAGTCGCGCGTTCCCGAAAGCGAGGTGGCGGCATGATAGTGAAGATGCACCATCTCGACCTGGTGTGCCTCGCCTCGGAAAAGACGGCGACGCTCGAGAAGCTGCGCGAACTTGGCGCCGTGCATCTCGATCTCGCATCCGCGCAGGGCGCGTCCGTCGCTGCCGCGAAGGGCGAAGCGGCGGACGCGGAACAGGCGGTCCGTCTCATACTCAAGGCGCGCGGCAAGTCGACGGACTTCGACATCCACGAGCGTTCGGTGGCGGAGGTGCTGTCGATCGACGCCGATCGCGAGACGCTGAAGGGCGCCAAGGAAGAGCTCGAGCGCGAGATACGCGTCTACGAACCCTACGGAGACTTCGATCCGGCGCTCGCCGAGAAGCTTCTGAAGGAAGTCGACGGGCTTCGCGACGTCGCCAGGCTTCCTGAGACGCTTCCGTCCATGCGGCTTTCGAAGATGCACGAGAAGCTCGACCGCATCGAGAACCGCATCCGCATCGACGACGCGAGGCTGGCCGGATGCGACGAGAAGTCCATCTTGAGGAGATTCCCCGCGATTGCGGACAAGATTGCGTTCGAGTCTGCCAGGGAGCTTGTCGGCGAGAAGGGGGAGCTTGCGTTCCTCTCCGGCTGGATTCCCGTCACGCGCCGCGACGCGCTTTCGGAAGCCGTCCGCGCAAACGGCTGGGGCGCGCTTCTGCGCGAACCCGCCGAGGGCGAGACGCCGCCGACCCTGGTCGAGCCGCCGAAGATGTTCCGTCCGATGAAGGTGCTTTTCGACGGACTCGGCATCGCACCCGCCTACACCGAGGCGGACGTGTCGGTTCCGTTCATGTGCTATTTCTCGCTCTTCTTCGCGATGCTCGTCGGCGACGGCGCGTATGGCGCGATCTTCCTCGCGGGCACGCTCGCGATGAGGAAGAAGCTTCCGAAGAGCTGGTTCACGCTGCTCACGGTGTTCTCGCTCGCGACGATTGCGTGGGGCGTCCTCTCCAACACGTGGTTCGGCGCGGGAATACCCGCGTGCGCCGACTGGCCGACGGTGAAGTGGCTCGGCGACGTCACCTACAAGAACATTATGCTCGTCTGCTTCACGATCGGGGCCTCGCACCTGATGCTGGCGAGAATCTGGAACGGCGTGTGCCGGCTGCCAGACACGACGGCGATCGCGGAGTTCGGATGGGCCGGGGTGCTGCTCTTCATGTACTTCGTGACGAATTCGCTCGTTGGCATCTTCCCGTCGATCCCCTCGTTCATGACCTGGGTGTTCGGCGTCTCGCTCGCCTGCGTGTTCCTCTTCTCGGTGAAGCCGAAGGACCTCAAGAAGAACGGAATCACCCTCGGCATGCTGCCGCTCAACATCATGTCGTCCCTTGGCGACATCATCAGCTACGTGCGCCTTTTCGCCGTCGGACTCGCGTCCGTCAAGGTCGCCGAGAACTTCAACTCGATGGCGCTGGGGCTTCTTTCCGGCGACAAGCCGCTGTGGTTCAACGCGCTGATGTTCGTCGGGACTGTGCTCATCCTCGTCGCCGGGCATGCGCTCAACCTCGCGATGGCGGCGCTTTCGATTCTCGTCCACGCGGTGCGACTCAACACGCTCGAGTTCTCGAACCACAAGGGCGTCAGCTGGTCGGGCTATGCGTTCAGGCCGTTCCGCCGAACGACCGCCTGACTACTTGACCACCGAACCACTTAACCAGAAGGAAGGAAACGACAAATGAGTGATGCTGCAATGATCGTCGCGGGCGCAATCGCCTGCATGGGACTCGCCGGAGCCGGAAGCGCGTTTGGCACGGGATTCGCCTCCGCGGCGGCTGTCGGCGCCTGGAAGAAGTGCTACGCCGCGAACAAGCCGGCACCGTTCCTGCTGCTGACGTTCGTCGGCGCGCCGATCACCCAGGTGCTGTACGGGATGATCGTGATGAACAAGATGCTCGACTTCCTCGCGACGCCCGAGAAGATCGCCGGACTCGGCGCGCCGTTCCTCGTCGCGGGCATCTTTGCCGGACTCGCCATCGGCCTTTCCGCGCTCTTCCAGGGGCGCGCGGGCGCGGCTGCGTGCGACTCGCAGGCCGAGACCAACCAGGGCTTCTCCCTCTACTTGGCCGCGCTCGGCATCGTCGAGACGGTGGCCATCTTCGCGCTCGTCTTCGCGTACCTCGCCATTGGCAAGATCGCGTAAATGACCCTGAATAAACCAAAGGTCATTTGGCTTGCGGCGTTCACGGCAGTCTTTGCCGTGTGCGCCGCGTTCGTTTTCTGGGGAACGTGGAGTCCTGAGATGGCGCCGGTCATGCCCGACTGTGCGACGTCTTATTCCACATACTGGTTCCGCGACTGGCTGCGCGGCTGGCTCGAAAACGGCAAGTTTGCGCCGGCCGAGGCGATCAACTGGATCGGCAGCCCCTATCTCTGGACGGAGTTCCAGTACGCGTTCGCCGCCTACATGTCCGCGCTCGGCCTCGCGTATTTCCTGCGCGGAAGGGGACTTCCCCGCGTCGCGGCTTACGGCGCGGGGCTTTTGCTTGCGTTCTCGGGCTACTGGTTCACGCTGTTTTCCGCCGGACACCTCGGCTGGTTCCAGTGGATGACCTACGGCGTCTTCGTCTTCGGACTTATCGACCGCGCCCTCGAGAAGGGCAAGCCGCGCCACTGGCTTCTGCTCGGCGCGTGCCTTGCGTGGGGCTCGATGCGCCAGCCGGACCTATGGCTGCTCTTCTCGGCTTTTTCGGGGGTCTACTTTGTCTTTAGGCTGGTTGTCGTTCTTCTTGGCACGTCTCACGACATGCGCCGCGCGACTATTGTCAAATGGACGAAGGGCGCTCTTCTTGCTCTTGCAGCGCTTCTCGCGATTGGCGGGGCGAGCTTCAGGAACGCGTTCGTGAACGACCTTGCTGGACGCGACAAGCAGATTGAGGAAGGGCAGACCGTCGCTTCAAGCGCTACGAAGGATGACGCCGAGAAGCGCTGGGTATTCGTCACGAACTGGTCGATGCCGCCTGAAGCGACAAAGGAGTTTTGGCACGCCGGCATCGAAGGCGATACGAGCTGCCCGTTTACGCTTGCGATAGGGCAGAAGCACGGCAATGGCATTCGTCAGTATGTTGGACGTCTTGGCCGACCGCTTGGCGCGACGCAGGGCAACTACCGCCAGCACTCGCTCTATGTCGGGTGGGTGACGTGCTTTCTTGCGGTTCTTGGACTTCTCTCGGCGCTGCTGCCCTGGTTGCGAGACGCTGGACACGAGACTCGCGCGACAGGCGATGGCCGACAGTCGACAATGGACAGCCCGTCTAACACTAATAATTCGGCAATCATCTTTTTCGCCGTTTCGGCCGTTGTTTTCTGGTTGTTCTCGATGGGGCGCTACTGCGAGCCTGTCTACCGTCTTGTCTATGCGCTGCCCTTCGGCGACTACTTGAGAGCGCCGGTCAAGTGGCATCACCTCACCGAGTTCTGCCTTTGCGTCCTGGCGGGGTATGGGCTTGCCATGCTGCGCTTCCGTTTTGTGCCGTCTGCCCTGCGCAAAGCATCGCCAGATTCTTCGCCTGCTGCCAATCGTGCGGCGCTCATCGCTACAAGTCTGGTCGCCATGTGGGTTGTTATCGGGTTGACTCATCTTGTTCCGAATGCCCGCCTCTATTGCGCGCCGCATCGCGCCGACGCGGACATGCAGTTTGTCGACGGGCGCATGTTGCAGGATCCGCGCGGTGTCGCGCAGCTCAACCAGATGCGTGCTCGCGTCCTTGGCACATATCAGGGCGCGGCGCTTATCGAGATTCCGAAGAAGAAGCAGAAGGACGACCCTAAACCGGAGCTGCCAAGCCCGCAGCCGATCACTCTTGCGCTTGGCATCCTCTCGCTCGTCGGCACTCTTGCCGTTGGCGCCTACGGGGTGAAGAAGTCATGACGCCGAAGGAGGCCTTTGCGAATTCTGCGCGGCGCGAGGAGTTTTTCGAGCTCGCCGCGCGCATCTTCGGCGTTGACCGCGCGTCGCTCGACGGCACGACCGCCTACGAGTCGATTCCGGGCTGGGACAGCGTGAACCACCTTCGCCTCGTGATGGAAGCGGAGCGCGCGTTCGGCGTTCGCTATCCCCTCGAGCGCATACCTTTTCTGTCCTCGCTGGGTGATTTTTTGGTATAATAGTCTTCCGTTCAAGGCAAGAACCCCTCATTGAAAGCTGAACGGCGATGTGGAATTACTCTGAGAAGATGATGGACCACTTCCGGAACCCCCGGAACGTGGGCAAGATCGAGAATCCGGACGGGACGGCGACAGTCGGTTCGCTTGCATGCGGCGACGCGCTCCAGTTTCAGTTCAAGCTCGGCCCCGACGGGCGGATAGCCGAGGCGAAGTTCCAGACGTTCGGGTGCGCGAGCGCGATCGCGAGCTCGTCGGCGCTCACCGAGATGGTGATCGGCAAGACGCTCGAGGAGGCGAAGACGATCACGAACCAGCAGATCGCGGACTACCTCGGGGGGCTGCCGCCGCAGAAGATGCACTGCTCGGTGATGGGCCGCGAGGCGATGGAGGCGGCGATCAAGAACTACGAGACGGGCGAGAACGCCGACCGCAACCTCGAGGACGCGGTCCTCTGCACGTGCTACGGCGTCTCGGAGAACGAGGTGCGGCGCGTCGTGACCGAAAACCAGCTGACGTCCGTCGAGGAGGTGACGAACTACACGAAGGCGGGCGGCGGCTGCGGGCGCTGCAAGGCGAAGATACAGGCCGTCCTGGACGAGCTCAACGGAGGCGCAAGGTGAAGGCCGGCTTCGACAACGAGAAGTACCTGAAGGAGCAGTCGGAGGAGATCCGCCGCCGCGCGAGCAGGTACGGGCGGCTCTATCTCGAGTTCGGCGGGAAGCTGATGAACGACTTCCACGCGGCGCGGTGCCTGCCGGGGTACCATCCGAACGTGAAGCTGCGGCTCCTGCAGTCGCTCAAGGACCAGGCGGAGGTCGTCCTCTGCATCTACTCGGGCGACATCGAGAAGAAGAAGATGCGCGCGGACTTCGGCATCTCCTACGCCGACGACGCGCTGAAGCTCATCGACGACCTCACGTCGCTGGGGCTCCCCGTGAGGGGCGTCGTCATCACGCGCTACGAGGGGCAGCTTGCCGCGCAGCAGTTCAGCCAGAAGCTCGAGTCGCGCGGGGTCAAGTGCTACTTCCACGGCAAGACGCTCGGCTATCCGGCCGACATCGACACGGTCGTCTCCGACCAGGGCTACGGGAAGAACCCGTTCGTCCCCGTCGAGCGGCCCATCGTCGTCGTGACGGCGCCGGGCCCTGGCTCGGGCAAGTTCGCGACGTGCCTCAACCAGATCTACCACGAGTACCGCCAGGGCAAGGTCGCGGGCTACTCGAAGTTCGAGAGCTTCCCGGTGTGGAACCTGCCGCTGCACCATCCGCTCAACATCGCCTACGAGGCGGCGACGATCGACCTGAACGACAAGAACATGATCGACCCGTACCACCTCGCGGCGTACGGCAAGACGACGGTGAACTACAACCGCGACGTCGACGCGTATCCGCTCCTGAAGGCGATCTGGGAGAGGATGACGAAGGGCGAGTGCCCGTACAAGTCGCCGACGGACATGGGCGTCAACCGCATCGGCTTCGGCATCGTCGACGACGCGGTCGTCCAGGAGGCGTCGCGGCAGGAGGTGATCCGCCGCTACCTGCGCTACCAGTGCCTGTACGCGGAGGGCGCGACCGACCTCGACTCGCTGAACCGGGCGAAGATGCTGATGGACTCCCTCGGGCTCAGGACCGAGAACCGCCTTGTCGCGCTTGCGGCGCGTGGGGCGGCCGAGACGGCGCGCCAGCTCGGGAAGGGAAAGGCGGGCGGGACGGTCGTCTCCGCGGCCGCGCTCCAGCTCCGTTCGGGAGAGATCGTGACGGGCCGCAACTCGGACGAGCTTCACGCCTGCTCGGCGGTGATCCTGAACGCGGTGAAGAAGCTCGCCGGCATCCCCGACCGCCTGCCGCTCATCGCGCCGACGATCCTGCAGTCGATCGCGCACATGAAGCACGACATCCTGAAGGGCGGCTACACGTCGCTCAACCTCGACGAGGCGCTGATCGCGCTGGCGATTTCCGCGACGACGAATCCGGCGGCCCAGCTCGCGATGGAGCAGCTCGGGGAGCTCGCGACGTGCGAGGTGCACATGACGCACATGGTGACGCCGGGCGACGAGGCGGGCCTGAGGCGACTGGCGTGCCGCTATACGTCCGACCCCTACTACGCGTCGACCCAGCTCTTCACCGGCGGGGAGCAGTAGGGCCGGCTACCAGTCGGCGGGCTTGTGGACCCTGAAGTTGGGGTTCGCGGCCTTGTGCTTCTTGAGGATCACCTTCCCCGTCTCCGGGTCTTTCTGGAGGAGGGGTTCCTTTTTCCTGCCCTGGTGCCCCTTGAAGAGGCGGAGGACGCGCTGCTTCGGCTGGGGGACGGGCTTGAGTTCGGGCATCGTGTTCGTCCCCGCGCGAGCCGAGGGCTTGAAGGCGGGAAGCTCCTCGTCGGACGGCATCTGGAAGTTCGGCTCCGTCGGGAGGGGGGACGCCGTGATGAGCTGCATCGACGAGACGGTCCCCTTGCGCGGCTTGAAGGCGACTCCCTGCTCGATCGCGAGGCACATCTTGCAGACGTCCTGCCAGGACGGCAGCCGGTATTCGCGGTTCTTCACGAGCATCGCCTCGAGAAGCTGGCAGAAGCCCTCCGAGAGCTCCGGGCGGTAGAAGCGGGGGTCGCGGGCGCGGCAGTTCTCGTCGCAGTGGGCGCGCATCATGTCCTCGCTGCCGAGCCCGGGGAAGAGCATGCGCCCCGTCGCGAGATGGTAGAGCGAGGCGGCGAGCGAGTAGATGTCGGCCCTGCAGTCGGGCTCGACGTCGCCGTAGACCTGCTCGGGCGAGATGTAGGCGGGCGTCCCCATCACATGGTCGGGGACGTCCTGCATCCCGTCCTGGAGGTGCTGGAAGGTGTGGCAGAGCCCGAGGTCGGTCAGCTTCACGACGCCGTCGGAGTTGATCATGATGTTGTCGGGCTTGATGTCGCAGTGGACGACGCCGAAGTCGTTCCAGGCGTAGTCGAGCGCGACGGCGATCGACTCGCAGATCAGGAGGCAGTCGGCCTCGGAGAGGTGTTGCTTGCGGTCGAGGAGGGCGCTGAAGTTGTACCCGTCGACGTATTCCATCGTGTAGTACCAGACGCCGGCGTAGCAGTTGAGCGAGTAGCTGCGGACGATCCCGACGTGGTGGATGTCGCTCATCGTCCGCGCCTCGGCGCGGAAGAGCTCGATGTCCTCGGCGTTCTCGGTGAGCTCGTGGTTCAGGATCTTGACGGCGACGATCTCGTCGCGCTGGAGGTCGTGGGCCTTCCAGACGGACGACATGCCGCCTTCGCCGAGCTTTTCGATGAACTCGAGGCTGGGGAGGATGGGCGGTGTGTTCACAGGGATCCTTTCGTCTTGATGCCCAGCCCGTTGCATTTCGAGCACGGGTGCGCGCGGCGCCCCCCGCACTCGGGGCAGACGACGAAGCGCGCGCCGCCGCAGACGGGGCAGGGCGTGACGGTGACCTTCGTCTCCTTCCGGCTGGTGCGGCGCGACCCGCCGCTGGAGCGGAAGCCGCCGTTCGAACGGAGCCCGGACGACGAGCCGCCCGACTTCGTCACGGTCGACTCGGTCGTCGTCTTGACGACGGACCATCCGCCCTTGCAGTCGGGGTTCGTGCACTTCACGAGGCCGTTCCCGCTGCATTTCCGGCACGCCTCGATGCCGGTCCAGGTGCATTTCCTGCAGGGCTGCCCGTAGGCGTTCTCGACGAGCTTGAGCCGGTCCTTGTCGAGCGTCGAGTAGACCGCGTTCGGGACGAACGCCTCTCCGACGGCGATCTCGCCGCGGCCCTGGTGCTCGGCGGCGAAGGCCGCGCGGTCCGTCGCGACCTGGAGCGCGAGCTCGGCGGGGTTCATGAACGACTGGATCTTGCCCTTGCCGGAGCAGAGCGGGCACTGCCGGCGGACCTTCCGCGCGACGCCGATCCGGCCGGAGGCCTGGCCGTAGTCCGGCTCCTCGAGGACGAGCTCGCCCTTCCCCTCGCAGCCCGGGCAGGGGTCGCGGACGACGAGGTTCGGGAGCTCGGGCTTGACGCTCGTGCCCTCGGGGGGAGGCGAGACGACGAAATTGGCGACCTGGTTCCTCGCTTCGAAGAACTGGAGGAAAGATACGGCGACCAGGACGGCAAGGCAGTTCATGCGGACCTCCATTCGTTGAGCTTGCGGTGAAGCGTGCGGCGGGAGATGCCGAGCGCCTCGGCTGCGCGCGACTTGTTGCCCCCGCACGACGCGAGTACGGAAAGGATCTTGGCCTTTTCGGTCTCCTCCAGCGTCTGCGCCGCGGCGACGGCGGGCGGCGCGTCGGTACGCCGGAGTATCTCGACCGGCACGTCGCCGAGCGTGAGCCTGCCGCCCGACGAGAGGACGCACATCTTCTCGACGACGTTCCTGAGCTGGCGGACGTTGCCCGGCCACGAGTAGTCTTCGAGCGCCTTCACGGCGTCCCTGTCGATCCCCGTTGCGGCGCTTCCGTTCTTCTCGGCGAACTCCTTCATGAACCGCGCGACGAGGAGGGCGATGTCCTCCCTGTGGTCCTTGAGCGCCGGGGTCTTGAGGTCGATGACGTTGAGCCGGTAGTAGAGGTCTTCGCGGAAGTCCCCCTCCGCGACCATCTTCGCGAGGTCGCGGTTGGTGGCGGCGACGAGGCGGAAGTCCACGGGCCGCTCCATCGCGTCCCCGAGCCGCCTCACCTTGCGCGACTCGAGCGTCCTGAGGAGCGCGATCTGCGTCGCCATGTCGATCTCGCCGATCTCGTCGAGGAAGAGCGTCCCCCCGTCCGCCGCCTCGAAGCACCCCGCCTTGCCCTCCTTCAGCGCGCCGGTGAACGTGCCCGCCACGTAGCCGAAGAGCTCTGACTTCAGCAGCTCGCCCTCGAAGGCCGAGCACTCGAGCGCGACGAACGGCCCGTTGGCGCGCCGCGAGAGGTTGTGGATCGCGCGCGCGGCGAGCTCCTTGCCGGATCCGCTCGGCCCCTCGATGAGCACCGTCGCGTTCGTCGGCGCGACCTTGCGGATCATCTGGTAGACCTTTTCCATCGCGGGGGACTTCCCGGTGAAGCTCTCGAGCTCGCCGGCGAGCTTTTCCTTGAGCGACGCCACCTCCCGCTCGAGCCCCGCGGTCTTGATCGCGTTCGCGACCCTGAGCTCGAGCTGGCCGAGGTCCGTCACCGGCTTGGTGAGGAAGTCGTCCGCGCCGTCCTTCATCGCCTCCACGGCGAGGTCGACGGTGCCGTAGGCGGTGAGCAGGATGCACGCGAGCGAGGGGTTGGCCTTCTTCGCCTTCTTCACGAGCTCGACGCCGCTTTCGCCCGGCATCCGGACGTCGGATATCATCAGCGCGAGGTCGGGGTTCGCCGCGATCGCCGCCATCGCCTGCTCGGCGTCGGGGGCGGTGAGGCAGTCGTACGTCCCGCCAAGCGCCCGCGCCATCACGTCGCGGGTCGGCTTCTCGTCGTCGACGATGAGTATCTTGCGCTTCGTCATTTAAGGGTCCTGATCCTTCTTTCGAGCCGCGGGATGCGGACGGTGAACGTCGTGCCCTTGCCCGGGGCGGACTCCGCGTCGATCGTCCCGCCGTGGTCGCGCACGATGCGCTCCGTCACCATGAGCCCGAGCCCCGTGCCCCTCTCCTTCGTCGTCCGGTACGGCTCGAAGAGGTGCGCGAGCCGCTCGGGCGACATCCCCTCGCCGCTGTCGCGGAAGGCGACCGTTACGTCGTCGTCGTCCGAGCCGATCGCGATCTCGACGCAGCCCCCGTCCTTCATCGCCTCGAGCGCGTTCTTCAGCAGGTTGAAGTACACCTGCTCCATCTGGCCCGGGTCGAGCGCGACCGCGGGAAGGGCGGAGGGGATCTCGAGCGTGAGCTTTATCCTGCGCTCCTCGAACTGCGGCCCCAGCGTCGCCAGGCACGACTTGAGGGGGTCCGCCACCGAGCCCGGCCTCAGGTCGGGCTTCTGCGGCCTCAGCGCCTGCAGGAAGCCGCGGACGATCCCGTCGAGGCGCGCGACCTGCGCGCGGCATTCGGCGATGGACGGGTCGCCGCGGTACGTGCGCTCGAGGAGCTGGAGGTTGAGCGAAAGGGCGTTCAGGGGGTTGCCGATCTCGTGCGCGACGCCGGCGGCGAGGTCCATGACCGCGCGCGACGCCCCGGCGCGCAGCTCCTCCTCGGTCCGCTCCTTCTCGGCCGTGACGTCCCGCACGTAGACGATCGTCTCCTCGCCGAACGGGATGGTCTGTATCTCCAGGTCGCGCTTTTCCGGATACGTCACCGAGACCTCGCGCCGCGAGGACTTGCCGAGCGGGAGCGACAGGGTCGGGAGCATCTCCTCGGGCGCCATGCCGAGGAGCTCGCGCGCGGCCGGGTTGCTCTGCACGACCTGGCCCCGCTCGTCGAGCCGGACGAGGCCCTCCTTCAGCGCGCTGAAGAGCGTCTCGGAGCGTTCGAGCGCGTCGGCGACCCTGCCGAACTGCTCCCTGAGCCGTTCGGCGTCCATCTTGCCGATGTGCTTGCGCACGCTCCTGAAGAACTCCTTCATTTCCTCCTGTTGTCGATCACGCGCCTGATCTTGCCTTCGCTCCGCGGCAGCGTGCCGGGCGCGACGAGGGTGATCTTCGGCGAGAGGCCGACGATTTCCTTGATGGACGCGGCGACGCGCCTCCTTATCGCCTCCATGGCGGAGATCGTGTCGGAGAACGCCTCGGCCGTGACCTCGACCTTGATCTCGAAGCGGTCCATCGTGTCCGTCGACGACAGCTCGATGAGGTAGTGCGGCGCGACCTCCGGAACCTTCATGAGGCACGCCTCGATCTGGCTCGGGAAGACGTTGACGCCGTGGATGATGAGCATGTCGTCGCTTCTCGCGTGGACGCGGTCCATGACGCGCATGGTGCGCCCGCACGGGCACTCGCCGACCTGGAGGCGCGAGAGGTCGCGCGTCCTGTAGCGCACCATCGGCGTCCCGCGGCGGTCGAGCGTCGTGAAGACGAGCTCGCCCTCCTCTCCGTCGGGAAGGACCTCGAGCGTGTCCGGGTCGACGATCTCGGGGTAGAAGTGGTCCTCCCAGACGTGGAGCCCGTGGCAGTGGGGGCAGTTGCCCGCGACGCCCGGCCCGGCGATCTCGGTGAGCCCGTAGATGTCGTGGGCCTGGATGCCGGAGATCTGCTCGATGCGCTCGCGGATCTCGTCCGTCCACGGCTCGGCGCCGAAGACGCCGTGCCTGAGCTTCGTGTCGCGGCGGAAGTCGACGCCGAGCTTCTCGGCGACGGTGGCGAGGTGGAGGAAGTAGCTCGGCGTGCAGCAGATGACGGTGACGCCGAGGTCCTTCATCAGCATGATCTGCTTCTCGGTGTTGCCGGCGCCGGTCGGGAGGACTGCGCAGCCGAGCCTTTCGGCGCCGTAGTGCGCGCCAAGCCCGCCGGTGAAGAGCCCGTAGCCGTAGGAGACCTGAACGACGTCGTCCTTCGTGATGCCGTACATCGCCATGCAGCGCGCGACGCCGTCTGTCCAGATCGCGACGTCCTCGGCGGTCTGAGGGATGCAGATCGGCTTGCCGGTCGTGCCGGACGAGCAGTGGAAGCGGTTGATCTCCGACATCGGCGCGGCGGTGAGCCCGAGCGGGTACTCGTCGCGGAGGTCGGTCTTCTTCATGAAGGGGAACTTCGCGAGGTCGGCGAGCGCAACGAGGTCGCGCGGCTTGACGCCTTTCTCGTCGCAGCGGCGTCGGAAGAGCGCGACGTGCTCGTATTCGTAGGGGATGAGCTCTTGAAGCTTCGCAAGCTGCAGCTTCCTGAGCTCGTCGACCGGCATGAAGTCTGGTTTTGAGATCGGGTTCATAGGGGTTGAGGAATTTTCTACGTATTATACCAAATTATCGGCCAGACGGACGGTGCAGATGCTTTTTTGTCGGAAGCCTGGATCCCTCGGGGAATCTAGCGGAAGCCGCCCGCCAGATGGGCGCTTCGCGCGAACGCGAACGCGGCCCTCGGCCGACATGGGAAGCCGCATCGGGCATTCGATGGCGGCCATCGACCGACGGCGTCGAACGACCTTGACGGGCGACGGGCCGACTGTCCGCGCCCCGTGTGGACTTGCCTGCTGCCAATGCGGCGCGCGAGGGCGCGTGCGGACGGGGGTCAGCGGCCGAAGAGGCGGCGGACGGCTTCCGCTGCCTGCGCGGCCAGAAGCGCGGGACGCGAGGTGACGCCGTACTTCTCCATCTTGCGCTTGAGCCGCCTGTCGCGCCACTTTTGCGCCTTGCGCCGCTCGAACTCCCTCTTCTCGGCCTCCGAGCGCGGATCGGCGACGCGGACGCCCAGCTCCAGGATCGCGCGGACCGCGTCGTCGATCATGACGTCGCGCTTCGGGTCGCGGTAGTCGAAGACGATTTGCGTGACGCCCTCCGAGAGGTCGCGCACGAGACGGTCCTTGAACGGACGCCCCTCCTCGCAGGACAGGTGGACGAGGTCGAAGGTCGCGTTCGGATACGCGTCGGCGAGCGTCTTCCGGCAGCGCGCGAGTTCGTCCGGCGCGACGTCGGGCCCGGCCGGACGCGAGATGTAGACGCAGAGGACGCGGCGGGCGCGGCCGAGCGCCCCGCAAAGCCGCTCTTCGCGGCGCCGGAACTTCTCGCGGACCTCGTCGAAGGACTCCTCGATGGGCCGGTCGGGGAAGTCGTGGAGATGCTGGAAGCCGGTGCGCCTGTTCACGAAGACGCCGAGCCCGTTCATCGGATTCGTCCCCTCGTAGACGAAGTCCTCCTTCTCGAGCCATCCGGCGAAGCGCGACGCGACCAGGCCCGCGCGGAGCGAGATGGATCCGCGCGCAATCCAGTCGAGTGGAAACGACGCGAACTGCAGATTCGCAGTCCGCAGCACGAGGGAGCACGCGCAGGCCTGCCCGAGGCTGAACGCCAAGTCGTATGACGCGGTAACCATAATTTCGACCTATTATCCCATAGTTATGGTATAATTGTCAAATCGGCGTGGCTTAGGAGTCGTGCATGGTAAAATTCATGGTCAAGGTCGTTCTTCAGCTTTTCTTCTGGAAGCCGAAGAAGTGGCGAAAGGGGCTCAAGGCGAACCTTGAGTCGCGCCTTTATTCCGTCGCAATCCGCCGGCGCGCGAAGTCGTGCGGGCGAAACCTCTACATCCTCGGGCCCGGCGTGAACGTGACCGCCAACACGACGATCGGCGACGGCGCGGGCTTCGGGAAGGGCGTCAAGGTCTACGGGGACGGTCCCGTCTTCATCGGCCGGCGCGCGGCCCTCGCCGAGGACACGCTCGTCTACACCCAGGTGCACGACTACGACCATTCCGACGTCCTTCCGTTCGGATGGGGCTTCACCTATCCCGAGACGCGCATCGACGACTACGCGTGGATCGGCGTCCGTTGCATCGTCCTTCCCGGCGCGCACATCGGCGAGGGCGCGGTCGTGCAGGCCGGGAGCGTCGTGATGGGGAAGGTGCCCCCGTGCGCGGTCGTGGCGGGCAATCCAGCGAAGGTCATCGGCTGGCGCGACGTCGACCACTACAACAAGCTCAAGGTCGCCGCGGGGGAGAAGCCGGTTGAGGCGCCAGGAGTCAGGGGACAGGAGTCAGGGGACAGGAGTCAAGGGTCAGGTGGTGGTGATTCGCTACTTGACGACGTCTTCTGCAGCGTGTTCTCCGTTACGCCCGAAGAGGCGCGGTCGATGACGTACAAGGGCCATCCCGCGTGGGACTCCGCCGGACAGATGGCGCTCGTCGCGGCGCTCGAGCGCGAGTACGCGATGAGCATCTCCCCCGAGCAGATGTATCGCCTCCGCTCGTATTCCGACGCCCTTGACATCGTAAATCCCCCGCGCGAACCACGACCCGCGAACCACGAACCGCGAATCACGAACCACGAACCGCGAATCTTCAACCTCGACCGCGACGGCGTTGCCGTTGCGTTTGACGGGCGCGAGGTGACATTCCGCGAGCTGAAGGCAATGGGCGAGGAACTTGTCGCTGGCATTGCGCCTCGCACCGTGCGGCTGATAAAGGCCGCGAACACGCCCGAGACCGTGGCGCTCTTCGCCGCATGCATAAACTATGGCATTGTGCCGCTGATGCTTCCGGAGAAGATCGACGCCGCGCTTTACGAAAAGCTGCGGACGACCTACGAGGGGGCGAAGGTGCACGAGGACCTCGCGCTCCTTCTCTCGACAAGCGGCTCCACGGGGAGCCCGAAGCTCGTGCGCACGTCGTACGCGAACCTCGAGGCCGACTGCCGCGCCGCCGCGGAGGACCATCGGCTCTCGAAGGGCGACGTGTTTCTCGTGCCGCTTCCGCTCTGCTATGCGTTCGGCGTCCAGGTGATGAGCGCGTGCCTCCATTCCGGCGTGACGATGGTGCTGAGCTCGAAGACGGTGATGGACCCCGGTTTCGCGGATCTGATTGAATCCTCCGGCGCCACGCACTTCGTCGGCGTGCCGTACATGTACGAGATGATGGACAGGCTCGACTACTTCTCGCGCGCCTTCCCGAAGCTGAGGAACCTGTCGATTTCCGGCGGGGCGCTCGGTCCGGCGCTGCGGAGGAAGTACGCGGAGTGGGCGCGCGGCGCGGGCAAGGTGTTCTGCGAGATCTACGGGCAGACCGAGACGCTCGCGTACATGGCGAAGCTCGAGACGAGCGAGGAGCCCGGCCGCGTCGGCTCCATCGGCAAGGCGTCGTCCGGCGGACGCTTCTCGCTGAAGGAGGGCGGCGAGCTCGTCTACGAGGGTCCGATCGTCGCGATGGGCTATGCGACGTGCGCCGAGGATCTTCTCAAGGGCGACGAGTGGAAGGGCGTGCGCGAGACGGGCGACATGGCGATGATCGACGCCGACGGCTACGTCACGCTCACGGGGCGCTCGTCGCGCTTCGTCAAGATCTTCGGCAACCGCGTCTCGCTGCAGGAAGTGGAGGACATCCTCAAGGACGCGTTCCCGTCTTCGTCGATCGCGGCGACGGGCGCGGACAACGACCTGCACGTCTTCGCCACGTCGGTCTCCGCGGACGAAGTCGAGAGGCTGCTCGTCGCGAAGCTCCACTTCAACGCGACGGTCATGAAGGTGCACGTCCTTGACTCCCTGCCGCTCAACGCCAACGGCAAGACGGACTACCAGAAGCTGAAGGGGATGTGCGCGTGATACCGAAGGTCATCCACTATGTCTGGGTCGGGGACGCGCCGAAGCCGCCGCAGGCGCTTGCGTGCATCGAGAGCTGGCGGCGGAACTGCCCAGGGTGGGAGATACGCGAATGGGGCGGGGAGCTTGCGCGCGCCTCCGGGAACCGCTACGCGCTCGAGGCCCTCGGACGCCGCAAGTGGGCGTTCGTCTCCGACTGGATGCGGCTCGCCGTCCTTGCGCGCCACGGCGGATTCTACCTCGACACGGACGTCGAGGTGAACCGTCCGCTCGACCCGCTGTGCGACAGGAACTTCGTCGCCGGATGGGAGCGGCAGAACGGGGCGACGCTCGTCGGCTCCGGCGTCCTTGGCAGCGTCGCCGGCGGCGAGGTCGTGCGCGGGCTTCTCGCGCTCTACGACGGCCTGTCCTTCGTGAAGCCCGACGGCGAGCTCGACCAGACGCCGAACACCGTGCGCTTCCTCGACTACTTCGCGACGGCGTGGGGCGTGCGCCCGACGGACGGCAACGACGCCGCCGGCTTCGGCGACGGCGGGGTGATCCTCCCGTGCTCGGCGTTCGTCTCGCGCGAGGGATACGCGCTGCACCACTTCAGCGCGACCTGGCTCGACGCGTGGCTTCGCAAGGTGTGGTTCAGGGCGGGGCCGTACAAGCTGGTCCGATTCAAGCGGCGCAAGGAGGCGTCGGACGCGGCCCCGCGCCTCTACGACGGCGAACGCGCGCTCTTTTCGCTTCCGCTCGGACGGCGCAAGCGCGTCGTGCTGGTAAGGGGCTCAGGGCGCGAAGGAGGTGCCAATGGCTGACAAGCAGGCGAACGGCGAGCGCGGCCTGGACGAGCGGCAGGAGTGGGACAAGATGGTGTCGGGGGCGGAGTGCTTCCGCAAGAACAACGTCCGCCTGCTGGGCGGACTCCGGCTCCTCCGGTTCAAGGTCGGGAAGGACAGGAACTGCCCGCTTTCGTTCCACGAGCGGGAGACTCCGCTCCGCACGCTGCGCATCGGCCGCGTCGCCTGGGCGCTTGTCCGGCAGGACGGCGAGATCGCCGACGGACAGGTGCCGATCGTGAGCGACCGCAACGCGCTTGTCCGGGCGCGCCTTGCGCTTCGGCGCGCGTTCCAGGCCCCCCTGCTTTTCATCGCGGGGCTTTTCGTCAGGCGCCGCAAGTACGCGCACTTCCTCATGCTCGGGTACAACTGCGAGATGGCGTACCGCTTCATCAAGGCGAACGGGTTCCTCGATTCGACCTTCTTCGCCTGGGCCGGCGGGCTCGACGGCGACGGGATGGTCAACGCGCTCCGCCATTTCGACGAGCTGTTCGTCGGGGAGATGGAGCTCGCCCACGGGATGCGCGACGTGTTCAGGGACGTGGCCACGGGGGTCAAGATGCATTCGCACTACAACGCGCAGGCGTTCGACCTCTCGAAGGGCGAGTCCTTCGACATCGAGGCCGCCAAGGAGGAGGTCCGCTCGCGCGCGGCCTACCTGCGCGGGAAGTTCTACCGCCAGCTGCGCGACGACGAGCCGACGCTCGTCCTGATGAAGATGATGTCGCGCGACTGTCCGGACGGCGACGCGAAGGCGCGCGCGTTCGTGGAGCAGCTGCGGGCGATGGGCGGGCGCAACTTCGACTTCCTCGTGGTGTGCCAGAAGGCGGACGCGCGCCACTTCCCCGCGGAGCATCCCGACTACTTCCTCCGGACCGTCTCGCGCTACAACCCCGACGTCCACGCAGCGACCGAGCAGTTCGGGGACAGGTTCGGGTGGAACATGATCTGGAAGGAGTTCTGCCCCGTGCGCAAGATCGTCCAGAACAAGACGTACAAGTTCGACGCAAAGGCGGGAGGCAATGGCTAGCAGAAGGGTGCTCTGCGTCGTGCACTGCTACTATCCGGAGTTCGTCAGGGAGCTCGCGGACTGCGTCGCCAACGTCTCGGAGCCGCGCGACGTCGTCGTCACGTACTCCGCCCCCGCCGCGCTTGACGAGGCGAAGAGGCGCTTCCCCGGGGCGCGGTTCGTCGCGTGCGAGAACGTCGGGTTCGACATCTGGCCGTTCGTCAAGGTGCTGAACGAGGTCGACCTCGGGAGCTACGACTACGTCCTCAAGCTGCACACCAAGTGCGACCGTCCGGCGGACGTGCCCTTCAGGATGAACCACGCGGACTTCTCGGGCAGCCGCTGGCGCGAGTACCTCCTCGAGTTCGTCCGGACGCGCGAGAGCTGGGAGGCCTCTCTCGCGCGCATGGAGTCCGACCCGTCCGTGAACATGGTGGCGGGCCTCAGGTGCATCCTCCGCCGCGAGGACACGCCGTGGCGTCCCGAGCAGGCCGGATTCGACACCGCGCTCGAGATGGCGAAGGGGCTGGGCGTCAACCCCGCCTCGCCCGAGTTCGTCGCGGGCACGATGTTCGTCGCGCGGAGCTCCGCCCTTGCGCGGCTGAAGGGCGTCTTCCGCGCCTCGGACTTCGGGGAGGAGCGCGTGCACACCACGACGACGCGCGGACACTACCTCGAGCGCATCCTCGGCTTCGCGGCGTGCGACGGCGGCGGACGGATCTCCGATCCCCACGGGCGCCTCGCGGCCTGGCGGCGGCGCGGGCGCGTCATGGGCGCGCTGGAGGCGCTTGCGCACGTCTTCTTCCAGCGCAAGCGCACCGCGGACGGCGGCGAGATCGTCAAGGTGCTCAAGGTCCCGGTCTATCGCCGCGCCGGCACGTGGCGCAGCGGCCGCGCGGACTCGGCGGGCTGCGTGTTCGTGACCGTGGTGAGGGACCGTGCGATGTACGAGCGGCTCGTGAGGGATAACCCGAACAACGCGCGCGGCGAATTCGCCGCGTTCGACAACAACGCCGAGAACGTGCCGGTGACGGTCCGCTACAATTCGTTCCTCGACGGATGGGACTACTCGCGGAAGGCGTGGTTCGTGTTCCTCCACGAGGACTACGAGTTCCTCGAGCCCCTCGGTTCGGTTCTCGACCGCGTCGACCCGCGCTGCATCTACGGCACGGTCGGCGCGCGCTCGACGCGTCCGGGAGACGACGCGCTGTGGGCGCTCAACTCGAACAGGGACGGATCGGACCTCGGGCTGTACGGCAGGCCGATCTCGGCGCCGGTTCCGGTCTTGACGGCGGACTGCAACTGCCTGATCGCGCACTCGGACCTGGTGCGGGACTACCGCCTCCGCTTCGACGAAAGGCTGACGTTCGACCTGTACGCGGAGGACTTCGAGATCGGCGCCTTCGAGCGCTACGGCGTGAGGACCAAGGTGCTCGGCGTCCTGAACCACCACTACTCCTTCGGGCACGTCGGAAAGCGCTTCTTCGGGCAGCGGCGCTACCTGATGGAGAAGTGGAGCGGCGCGGGACGCGTCTACGGAACGACGACGAAGCAGCTGATCGGTCCGCTGCCGCTCGTCGCGGCCGCGATGCGGCGGAACCGGCGCTGGCGGCGCCTGGCGTGGCTGCGGTCCATCGGAAGGTTCTTCTGGTACAGGAAATACTCGCGTGACGGATTCCTGCGCGTCAGGCTGCTCGGCTTCCGCCTGAAGCGCCCCGTCCGCTACGGAGCCAATTGCCCGGCCACGGGCGGAAAGGGTGAAAGGCCATGCTGACGTCCGGAAAGTACGACTTCTGCATTTCCTTCGGGGCCTGCTGCGCGGGCGCGATGCAGCTTACGCGGCGGAACCTCCGCCTTGCGTCCATGCCGTTCGACTGGGTCCGCGGCGCAACGCACGAGGGGTTCCTCGCGACGATGGCGACGCTTCTCGAGACGAATTTCGACGGCTGGTGCCTGTACGAGAACCTCGAGCCGGTCGAGAAGGGCAAGTTCGACTATCCGGTCATCGATCCGATGGAGGTGACCGTTTGGGACAGGCGGCACGACATGGGGTTCTTCCACGACTTCCGCTACAACATCTTCGCGCCCGACGGGCGTCCCTACTACGAGGGCATCTACGGCCGCTACCGCCGGCGCATCGACCGCCTCTACGAGTTCCTCGGCAAGGCCGAGAGCGTGTTCGGCATCGTCATCGCCCCGGAGGGCCCGTTCGCGCGCGAGAAGGTGGTCGCGTTCAAGAGGCGCCTCGACGCCCTCCGTCCGAACGTGCGCTTCACGCTCGCCAACGTGACGTTCCAGGCGCCGGCGCGGAAGGTCGAGGAGGACCGCGAGAACGGCATCCTCTACGTGGACCTTGACCGGAAGACCCATCCCTACGACTTCGGGCACACGTCCGTCGAGTGGAGCTTCCTCGACGAGGTGAAGTTGACGGGGCGCATCGCGCCGGCCAAGGAGGGCAAGGGCAAGGTGACCGCCTCCACGGGGATGCCGCTCTGGTACCGCCTCCACCGCCGCCTCTACATGCACTGCAAGAAGGTCCTCGCGCGCTACAACGCGAGGTAGCGCAACGCCATGGCGAGAATCCTGCTCGTATCGCACGAAATGTCCGTCACGGGGGCGCCGAACTCGCTCCTGCGCCAGGCGGGGCACTTCCGCTCCGCCGGACACGACGTCGACGTGTGGACGCACCGCGGCGGACCGCTCGCCGCGCGGTACGAGGAGGCCGGTTTCAGTCCCGTCGTCGTCGAGGACTCCCGTCGCGCCGTCAAGTCGGCGTTCGAGTCGTCGGGCAGGGCCTACGACCTCGTCGTCTGCAACACGATCCGCACCTACCGCGCGGCGGACATGCTGCAGCGGTACGGCGTGCCGGTCGTCTGGTTCGTGCGCGAGACGGGCCTTCTCGACGAGGACTGGTGGATGAATCCGGACTTCGCCCGCGTCTTCCGCGACTTCTACAACGTCTACACGGTCTCGGAGTACAACGCCGAAGTCGTGCGCGCGTACAATCCGCGCGTCCGCGTCGTGCGGAACGCCGTGGCGGACCGCTTCCGGCGCTTTGCCGAGCCGGCCGACCGCGTCCGCTTCGGCTTCATCGGCTCCTACATCGCGATGAAGGGCGTCGACCTCCTGCTGGAGGCGTTCGCCGAGGTGCGCAAGGCGCTGCCGGCGGCGGAGCTCCTGCTCGCGGGCAAGCCGTGGACCGAGTGGGGCCTTGCGCTCAAGGCGGCGCACGCGGACGATCCGGGCGTCAGGTGGGTCGGCGAGGTGCAGGGAGCGGACAAGGACGCCTTCTTCGACTCGATCGACGCGCTGTGCGTTCCGTCGCTTGACGAGCCGAGCGGGCTGACGGTCCTCGAGGGGGCGATGTACGGCAAGGCGGTCGTGACGACGGACCGCACGGGCGCGAAGTACGCCGTGAATCCGTCGTGCGGGCGCGTCGTGGAGGCAGGGTCCGCGGCGGCGCTCGCGCGCGCCCTGGCGGAGCTCGGCGACCCCGCGTCCGTGGCGGCGATGGGCCGCCGTGCGAGGGAGAGCTATCTTGCGTGCGGGACGACGGAGCTCGAGCGCGCGGCGGTGCTGAAGATGCTGGGCGACAACGTCGGCCGGGCGCCTGTCGTGAAGAGCCGACCCGGAAGCGACGCGACGCCGTTCTTCCACGAAGTGCGCTCGATGACCGGACGGCGCCGGTTCTACCTCGGGCCGTTCAAGGTTTTCAGCGTCAGGGGCGAGGGCGTCAGGAGGAGAAAATGAGCGACATAACGCCAGATCTGAACAGGAGATTGTACAACGGCGTTGACGTTCCATGCTTTGGTTACGGTACGTTCCCGCTGAAGGACGAACTCGTCAAGACTGTGCCATTGGCGGTTGCCGTCGGGTACAGGTTGGTGGATGCATCCGACAACTATCTCAATGAGGAATTTGTTGGCGCAGGCCTGGGGTCGTGCGACGCTCGCACGGTCGTCGTTCAGACAAAGTTCTCCCAGCCGTTTAGGACAAAACGGCTGGGACGATGCTTTGACGAAAGCGAACGGAAGGTAGGCGGTAGAATCGACATATACCTGTTGCATTGGCCGTTTCCGTTTCTTTGGAAGCTGCAGTGGAGGAAGATGGAGAACCTCTATCTTGCTGGACGATGCAGGGCTATCGGCGTTTGCAACTTCAAGAAGTCACATCTCAAGAAGCTGCTTGCTTTCTGCAGGGTGAAGCCGATGATAGACCAGATTGAGCGGCATCCGATGTACCAGCAGAGGGAGGCCGTCGAATTCTGCGAGAAGAACGGCATACAGGTGATGAGCTATTCTCCTCTGGCCCGGATGGATCCGCGGCTCCTGAAGAATCCGACTCTGTTGTCCATTGCCAATGCCAGGGGGAAGAGCGTTCCGCAGATAATCCTTCGCTGGAATGTAGAACATGGGCACATTCCCATTCCCGCGTCTCGCTCGGAAGCGCACATCAAGGGAAATTTCGACATATTTGACTTTTCGCTTTCCAAGGACGAAATCGACATGATTGATGCTTTGGAGTCTGGAATGCGAGTGCGGTTCGACCCGGACACGAGGTTCGACTGGGGCACCAAGCTGCGATTCTTGTGGTGCCGCGTTAAATTGATAGGAAAGAAGGTTTAGCGACATGAAACTCCCCCTTGAAAACGAATGCTGCGGGTGTGGAGCGTGCGCCGAGGCGTGCCCTCGGCACGCCATTGCGCTCAAGGAGGATGCGCATGGTTTCACGAGGACAGTGGTCGACGCGTCGCGGTGTGTGGAGTGTGGTCTCTGCGAGAGGGTCTGTCCCCAGCTTTGCCGCGTTCCCGGATGTTCCGACGCCCCCTCTTTCTTCGCTGCGCGGCTGAGGGACGAAAAGGGTCTTGCGGACGTGTCGTCCGGCGGTGTATTCTGGGCTTTGGCCCAGGTGGTGCTTGGACATGGCGGCATAGTGTACGGGGCGAGCAGGGAGGGGCGCGATGTCGTGCGGCACATTCGTGCGGAGACGATCGACGAGGCAGCCGGGATGCGCCGGTCGAAGTACCTTCTCAGCGATATGTCCGGATGCTACGAGTCCCTGCGTCGCGACCTTTCCGCCGGCCGACGGGTCCTGTTCACGGGGACGGGATGCCAGGTTGCCGCGGTGAGACGGTTTCTGCCTGCTGATGCCGACGGACTCGTTACCGCCGAGGTCGTCTGCCACGGCGTACCTTCTGCCTTGGCGTGGAGAAGTTACGTTTCAGAGCACGAGATGTCGGTTGGAAAGAAGGTCGTCGATGTCATCTGCCGGGACAAGTCGGCCGGATGGAAAAACAACCACTACAGGTTTCTTTACGACGACGACACTTCCTTTGCGGAGCCAAGCGCCCAGAACCTGTTTCACTTCGCCTATCTGCACGGGTTGATTCTGCGCGGCGCGTGTTGCACGTGCAGATACGCGCACCTGCCGAGGGTCGCGGACCTTTCCCTGGCGGACTTCTGGGGATACTGCGGAAACGTCATTCCCCGCGACGACAGAGGCGTTTCCCTCGTCGCAGCGAATACCGAAAGAGGTCGGGCGCTGGTCGAAGAGGCCTCCCCGCTTCTGCTGGTAGAGCCGGCTACGGAAGCTGAGGCGAGGAGCAGCTGCAGACACATGTTCAACGCGCCGATGGGCAACGCCTGTCGCTCGGAATTCCTGGGCGAACTGTCCAGAGACGGTTTTGCGGCCGCATTCAGGCGGTGGGGCATTCCGCTTTGCGGAAGGAAAAAGAAATCTCGTATAGGCGGACTGCTTGTCGCGTTGGCCAACAGGTTTTGCCGCAGACTGGGAGGTCGGACATGAGGATTCGTGACAGGAAGACCCTTTGCGAGGTTTGCGAGTACTGGTCTGACATGGGACTGAGACCAATCGTGTCCAGTTCGGTTTTTACCGTCTTGCGACTGCTGTTTTCCCGGCGGAAAGGCGTTATTGCCATCACGGGCAAGAGATTTGAGGCTCGGGTTGCCGACTGGCTCGGAATTCGGACTGCCGGCGCCCGCGCGTCGATAGTCGCCGCGCGTCGCCATCTGGCCTTCAAGGACGCGCTCGTCCTTCTGTCCAGGAAGAATGTGCCAGTGTATTTCTTCAACCGCGTTGGCATGGTGAAGTCTGGATTCCGCTATTCAAACTCGGCGCTGCGCCGGATGCGAGAGGGAGCGAGCTTCCCCAAGATGTACGAAAACCCCGAGCGGTTTGAGCAGGATCTCAAGGAGCTTTTCGGCGACAAGTACTCCGTAGACTATGTGCGTGAGATCGGAAGGATCCCGCAGGTCGTTCGCAAGGGCACGAGTTTCTGCCACGAGGACTGCGTGTCGCGGTATGTAAACGTGATAGGCGGGTTCCGCGTGACTGCCGGTCAGCCGTCTCCTTGCGGGCGCACGGTCCATGTCTATGGACGCTGCGGTGCATTCGGCTACGCCGTGGAAGACGCGGACACTCTCCCCAGCCGGATGCAGTCCGAGTTCCTGGCGGCCGGACAGGGAGACGTTCGTGTGGTGAACCACGGTCTTTGGGGCGGAGGGGACGACATGCTAGACGACAATTTCATCCATGATGCGATGAGCATGAAATCCGGTGACGTCGTGGTTTTCTACCGCAAGCATTTCGATCCTTCTATGACCAATGTTCTCGTCCGGTGCGGCATTCGCTATTTTGACATTACGGCTGACTGGCACAGGGCGCCCGAGGCGGCGTGGTGCTTCTATGACAGGCCTGGGCACATGAACGCGATCGGCTATAGGATCGCCGCCAAGTTGATTGTCGCGGCGATGGTCGGGACGGGCATTGCCTGTGCTCCCGTCGACGAGTCCGTGAGCAAGGACTTTAGGGCAGCGCATATGCTCGAGTACCTGAAGTCGTTCGGTGACGAAAACTTCGGCGAGGGGGTGAAGGCGTTCCTCGCCAGCGTCCGTACCGCCGCCCCAGACAACGGAAGTTCCAAAAACGGCGCAATCGTGATGAACTGCAATCCGTTTACGAATGGCCATCGTCGGTTGATTGAGTTCGCCAGTTCCAGAGTGGACAGGCTTTATGTGTTCGTGGTTGAGGAAAACAAGTCGTTCTTTTCATTTGGTGACCGGCTTGAAATGGTTCGGTGCGGCGTCAAAGACCTGGGAAACGTCGTGGTGGTTCCCAGCGGGAGGTTCGTCATCTCTTCTTTCACCTTTCCTGAATACTTCCTGAAGGACTATGTGCGCGAGAGGGACTTTGACGTATCGTCGGATGTGCGTACGTTCTGCGAACTTATCGCCCCTCCGCTTGGCATCCATGTCCGGTTCGCCGGGAGAGAGCCGTTTGATCCGGTGACGGAGAACTACAATAGGGCTATGGCGGACATATTGCCGCGCTATGGATTGGAGTTCTGCGAGGTGCCTCGATTCACGGCTTGCGATGGTAAGGTGATCAACGCGACCGATGTGCGCAAAATGCTTGCCGAAAGGGATTTCACGGGCCTGTCCTCGCTCGTCCCGCCGACGACGCTCGGCATTCTTATGGAACGATACGCAAAGGGAGAAGGATAGCATATGCCAAAAATGTTCTCCGTGCTCGTCGACGTCGAGGGGTTCGCCAACCGCGGCGACCAGCTCATGCTCGACGCCTGCGTGCGGCAGGTGCGCGCTCGGCTTCCGCACGCGACGCTCGCCGTGCCGGCGAAGGCGTTTCTCGAGGACCCCTCGTGGTGCATGGCGCGGCGGATACGTCCGATGCTCCGCTTCGAGGGCAAGGCGTCCAAGCGGCTGCGGCAGAAGTTCCGCCGGTTCGTCTCGCGCCTCCTGCTCGACCGCATTCCCTTTCTCCTTCCGGACGAGATCGACCTCGTGCTCTTCGCGGCGGGGTTCAACTACGGCGATCCGTTCGCGGAGATGTACACGGAGCGCAACATCGCGGACGAGGTCGCGTACTACGCCTCGTTCTCGAAGAAGGGCCGCAGGTTCGTGCTGATGCCGCAGGCGCTTGGTCCGTTCCGGACGCCTCAGGCGAAGGAGAAGGTGCTTCGCCTCTTCCCGCACGTCGACCTCGTCTTCGCCCGCGAACCGGTCTCGTTCGCCCATATCCGCGAGATACTGCCGGACGCGCCGAATATCCGCGAGTCGCCCGACTTCACGTGCCTGTGCGAGCCGATGGACGCGCCGGTGCGCCTTGCGGCGAAGTCGTACGTCGCGCTTGTGCCGAACATGCGGATGGTCGACCGCACGCCGGAGGACGTGTCGCGCGCGTACGTGCCGTTCTGCGTCCGGCTTGTCCGCGCGCTTGCCGAGCGTGGCGAGACGGTCGTCCTCGTGAACCACGAAGGGCGCGACGACGAGACGCTCTGCCACGAGATCAACGCGCATTTCGGGAATTCGCTGACGGTTCTCTCGGGACTTTCGGGCATCGACTGCAAGGCGGTGCTCGCGCGCGCGAAGCTCGTCGTCTCGTCGCGGTTCCACGGGGTGGTGAGCGGACTTGTCGAGGGCGTTCCGACGCTCTGCACGAGCTGGAGCCACAAGTACGGCGAGCTTTTGAAGGAGCACGGCCGCCCCGGCAACGCGCTCGACGTGCGCGACGCGGAGAGGTCCGTAAGGACGGTCGTCGACGCGCTGGGGCGTCCGGCGGACTACGCCTCGGCGCCGGGCTGCGTCGAGTCCGTCCGCCGGCGCACCCAGGCGATGTGGGACGAGGTGTTCTCGCTCCTCCCGCCGGGGGCGAGGGACTGCGCCGAGCCGAAGTACCGGCTGTTCTGAGCGCCTACTCGAACTTGAACGAGTGGGCCTTCGGCAGGATCGTCGCGGGCGCGAACTCCGTGAAGATCGCGTTCCATCCGACGGGGTCGCCGAGGTCCTCCCAGGTGATGCGGTCGCCGCGGTTGAACGCCCGGACCGAGCGCACGTAGCGGTTCTCGGTCTCCGCAAGGTTGCAGGGGCGGCGCCTTTCGTAGATGAAGAGGAACGTGCAGTTCCGCGCGCCGAGGTCGGCGACGGCCTTTTCGAACGCCGCGACGCGCTCGGGAAGGTCTTCCGCCGCCTGGTCGGCCGCGAGAAGGCGGTGGACGAGGAGGGTCGGCGTGTCGTTAAAA
>Ga0265301_10001717_pt1 | contig 27609 bp, 42 predicted proteins | sample AusTroGonzalo_MG_2_FD_193488 | JGI IMG/M metagenome (GOLD analysis project Ga0265301, IMG submission 193488) | Bovine rumen microbial communities from tropical cattle in Woodstock, Queensland, Australia - Gonzalo_04 | ecosystem: Host-associated > Mammals > Digestive system > Stomach > Rumen ... | reverse complement strand
GGCAAAAGCTAGTCGAGGAAGGCGTTATCAAGCCGTCTGAAACTGCCACTGAATATCGATACCGAGACTTTAAGCGAGCGAGGGTGGCGGTATGAGGTGGTTTAAGAAACGCAAAAATGGTGCGGTTGAAGACCCTGCCGAGGTTACATTTAACCGTATGATGGAGCTTGTTAGAAACTTGTCGACTAAAGACTACAACAAGCTCAAAAAAGCTATGGATCAGGCGTACAAAGCCTATCAAATTGTCAAAGGGTTAGACCCTGATGAAGTTGACAATAGCGAATACATTTTAACCAAAGATAAGGAGGTAAATTAAAATGGCAGGCACTAAAATTGGGGGATTAAAAGCAAGGAAGACGAATATTGAGCGTCACGGCGAGGATTTTTATCAACGAATTGGTCGAAAAGGTGGGCAAAATGGTCATACTGGTGGTTTTGCTTCTAATCGTGAACTTGCTCGAACCGCAGGTGCTAAGGGTGGCAGGATTAGCCGTAGAGGACCAGCAAAGAGGTCGGTATGATTGGGGTGATTATTGTTGTAGTTGTGTCGATGATGATATTCGCAGCGCTGGTGTTTATCGGCAGTGTAATTGATGAATACGAAAAAGAGGATAAGAGCGATGGTGATAAAAGTTAAAAAGCACCTATTCTTTAAGCCACGAAGATGCCCTGATTGTGGGAAACTCTGCTTTACCTGCCGGAATTGGCGGTCACTGAGGTGTAAAGAGTGCCATAAAGACCACGCAAGACGGCGCAAGTACGTTAGGACAAGAAAGCAACGAAAAACAGGTAATTACAAATACTGTAGAGCTTACAAAAGAAGGCGTACTAAAGTGATTGCTGAGCACCCATATTGTGCATTGTGTGGTGGAGTTGATAATCTCACTACACACCACGTGGGGGGGGGTGATACCTATTTAACTGTGCTATGTGACGAGTGCCATCAGGCGTACGAAAGGTATAACAATAAAAGAAAGGCGAAACTATGGAAGAAGAACTCAAAAGAGAAAACGAAGAAGCGATTGACCGTTGGTTCGCGTTTGTGGAGGAGTATTATGCGACTAGTACAATCCCACTATCTTATGTGTTATTACCAGACCCAACTGGCACCAGTATTAGAACGTGCGGAAGCCCAGTGGGGTGCCTTAAGCTATCAAAGGGCGAATATAACAGGCTAATGAGGGTATTAAAAAATTAAGAAAGGAGCAAGAAAATGAAATTGCGAAATAAAAAGACGGGGGAGATAGGATTAGTCCATTGTGATGCTACAATGTTCTCTACGAAATTTGGGGTTTATGTCGGTAACGAAATTAAAATAGGCGCACCGTACAAAGAGTATAATTCTCTCGCTGAACTCTGCGAGGAGTGGGAAGATTATGAAGAACCGAAAGTTTATTATTACATATCAGATTTTGGTGCTATTCGTGAATGTGAAATTGGCAAATACCCAGAAGATGAAGAAGATAGAAAACAAATTGGCAACTATTTTGAAACCGAAAAAGAAGCCGAGAAAGCAGTTGAGAAATTAAAGGCGTGGAAAAGGTTGAAAGATAAAGGGTTCAAGGTCGACCTATGGGATTATGACGGCGGTAACTATCAAGAAAGAATTAGAACTGGAAGAATACTTTGATGAGCTATTAGATAAGGAGATGGAAGATGAGTAAAGGTGATGCGTTTTTGTTAGGGCTAATACTCGGATTCTTTATCTGTATGTTCGTATTAGCAAAGAGTGGGGTACTCGCATGATTAGTGTTATCGTGACCGTGTACAACAAGAAGCCATGGCTTGAGCGGTGCCTAGATAGCATTGTAAACCAGACCGATAAAGAACACCAAGTGATTGTAGTCGACGATGGTAGTAGCGATGGAAGCGATGCTATATGCAATAAATACAAGGAGCATGGATTCGAGGTTTATCACACAAAGAACTACGGCGTGAGTCATGCTCGAAACTACGGCATGAAAAAAGCGAAGGGAGAATATATCACCTTTATGGATTCAGACGATTCATACGAACCGAATGCGTTTGAAATCATGCGAAATATGACCAAAAATGAAGAATACAATATCATTCAATTCGGTCAATATCGTGGGAGAGATGGATATAAGACACCTCATCACATGGACGCTAGAGGTGATTATGAACTCCCGAAGTGTGTCGATTATTGGGAGTTTACAACCAACAAACTATATAAGAGGAAGTTTCTCGAACGGCACAAAATCAAGTTTCGTGAGGGGTTGCAATTCGGTGAAGACGAAATGTTTAACGTTGAGGCGATTTTGGCTAATAATGGTTTACGACAAGCGAGCGTGATTTTGTATAACCACTACTTTGACGATAAAAAGAGTTTGTGCCGTGGTGGACTAGACCTTGAAAAACTAGAAAACCTTGAAATGATGTTAAAAGCGAGACTAAAGAAGTTGATAGATGATGGTGGCGAGAATTGGGTGAATGGTGCCGAGTGGTTGCTATGGCAATTACGCAGACACTATAATTCTGCCACTTTTAAGCGTTTTGGATTCGTGCAAAAGCCAAAAGGTAAGTATGATATCGTCTATTTTGTTAAAAACGCTCCTAGGAACGAAGAATTGCGTTATTCGCTAAGAAGCGTCGAACGGAACTGGTCATATAACGAAGTTTGGTTTTATGGCGGTTGTCCTGATGGCATTAAACCCGACCACCATATCGAACAGAAACAGAATGCCCCGACCAAATGGGAAAATGTCCGCAATATGATGATTGAGTGTTGTAAAAATGACAATATCACAGAGAACTTTTGGCTATTCAATGACGATTTCTTTATTTTGAAGCGTGTACCTGAAAACATAAAACCTCGGTATGATGGCACAATCACGATTAAAATAGAGCAAGTCAGAGCAAAACATCATGGTGAAGACAGCGAATGGACGAAAAACCTTGCTAAACTACGCAAATTGTTACTAGATGCAGGCAAAACTGAGTATTGTTATGCGATTCATGAGCCAATGCTGGTAAACCGCAAGAAAATGCTAGAAACTCTCGAAAAGTACCCGAAAGAGCCGATGATTCGGGCATTATACGGTAATTACTGGGGAATTGGTGGCGAGAACGAACCTGACCCGAAGTATAGCGAGCCGAACGATAAAGTCGACGATGATATTGAGAAACTTGAGATGATATCAACGTCGGACGAGAGCTTTAGAGCTGGTTTTATTGGCAGATGGATTCGTGATAAGTTTAGCGATAAGAGTAGATTTGAAGCATGACCCTATAAATGATTAAAAAGGAGATAAGATGGCAAAAATTGAGGATTTGATATTTGACGACAAAAACTTTAACAAACACACCGAGTATGGTATGGGATTGCTTGAAAAATCACTCAGAGAAAACGGAGCTGGCAGAAGCATTCTTATTGATAAAGACAACAATATCATCGCTGGCAATGGCGTAGTTGAAGTCGCTGGGAGTATTGGAATTGATAAAGTAAAGATTGTTGAGACGAGTGGCGATGAAATAATCGCAGTCAAGAGGACTGATATTAAACTTGATAGCGAAAAAGGACGCACAATGGCTTTGGCCGATAATGCGACTGCGAGTGCTGATTTAGCATGGGACGAAGAAAACATCAAAGAGCAAGAAGAAACGTGGGGTTTTGAATCGAGCGACTGGCTAGGTAACGAATCGCTTAAACTAGACGATACGATGCAAGAATTAGAAGATGCAGAAGAAACTGTAATAACAATTAAAAGCTCTGATACTGATAGACTACAAAAGTTTATTGACGAAATAACACCTATCATTGAAAAGTATGAGCTAAAGGCGAGCATAAAATGATAAAGTTAGGCAAAGCTACACCAAACCAGATTCGATACGCTTGTCTTAACTATCACTATGCAAAATGCGTGCCTTCTGTACAAGTCGCATTTAGCTGTTACGAAGATAATGAATTTATAGGCGTAATATGCTACGGAGGGGGGGCAAATAATAACATGGCAAAAGCGTTTGGTTTACTTACAGGACAAGTTTTAGAGCTTGAGCGTGTAGCATTGAATGGCAAACAAAAAACACCGACATCGAAATTCGTTGCTGTGAGCATGAGACTAGTGAAAAAAGCAAAACCTATGCTGAAGATGCTAGTTAGTTATGCTGATATCACGAACCAAAATCACAAAGGTATAATCTATCAAGCTACAAATTGGATACATGATGGCGTAAGCAAAACTAACAAAGATGCTTACTATATAGTTAATGGCAAGCTAGTACATGGGCGGTCAATGCGAGCTAAATATGACAGTAAAGCAAATTTTCCTGAATACGAAGATGCACCTGTGCAAGAAAAACATCGATATCTGTATTTTTTCGACAAAGAGTTAAAAGATAAGTATATGCGTCAAAAGTGTAGTGGCGACACGACTAACATCCAGTTAGTAAAGGGCGGTTCGATTCCGACCTTGACGCACCAAAAGGAGGAATATGTCAAACCCTAAAGGAACACCTGAAAATTTAACTAAACCCGGTGACGGGAAACATTATGAGTTTACGAATGAAGACAGACAAAAAGCTGGTAAATCTACCAAAGAACATTATGCGATGGCTAAATTATTAGACGATTTTGGCAAATTGCCACCAGATATTGAAGACATTAAAAAGCGTATGAGAAAGTTTGGTGTCGCTGACGATAAGGTCACGAATGAGTCAGCTATTGCAGTACGCATCATCATAGGTGCTAGAAGTGGTGACCCAAAGATGATTGACAGATACTTAGACGCTACTGGTCAGAAGATAATACGCAATGTCAATGAGAACTACAATTATGAAATGAAACCTTTAGTCGACTTAACTAAGAGAAAGAAGAATGGCGAGGACAACGGCACTAAACAAGATTGAAGCGACACTTTATGAACCTACATTTTACAAAGTGATTCAGGGTGGAGCTAGTGCAGGAAAAACTTTTGCTATCATCACGCTACTTATCGGGTACTGTCAGAGTTACGCAGATTCGCTCGTGACGGTGGTGGGGTTGTCTTATCCTCACCTTGAGGCTGGTACGATTCGTGATTTTGTGAAGATTATGAAAGAGGTGGATGGTTGGGAAGCTGAGAGATGGAACAAGTCCGCTAAGACCTACGAGTTTGCTAATGGTTCAATACTCGAATTCAAGTCTATTGATAGAATGAGTGCTAGAGGGCCGAGACGTGATGTGTTGTTTGTCAATGAGGCGAATGGTATTAGTTTCGATACGTTTCAGGAGCTTGCTACGAGGACGAAAGACTTTTGTATCATTGATTTTAATCCGTCCGCTAAGTTTTGGGCACATGAGGAGCTTTGTGAGGGTGTTCCGAACGATACAACACATATTATACTAACTTACAAGGACAACGAGGCTCTGATGAGGCGTGAGGTGGCAAATATCGAGAGTCACAAGCCGAAACAAGGCGAAGAGCCGTCGAATTGGTGGGTGGTGTATGGATTAGGGCAGATTGGCACGCTTGAGGGGAACGTCTACTCGGGTTGGAGCGAGGATACATTTGACCATATTCGTCAAGTGGGGAAATTGGTCCGCTACGGTCTGGACTTTGGGTTCTCGAATGATGAAACGGCCATGGTGGCGATATACGAGATGGAAGATGGGAAGCTGGGTATAGTTGAGAAAATTTACAAGCGTGGGTTGCTCGGATCGCAATATGCTACTGAGTTCGAGAAGGCTGGTATTGATCCAAACGTCTTAATCGTAGCAGATAGTGCTAGACCTGAGATTATATCGGAGATACAAAAGGCTGGATATCGTTGTATTGGTGCCGACAAGAACGCTGGCTCAGTGCTTCGTGGCATTAACCGTGTTATGGAGCGTCAGATAGTGTACTGTGGTGATAATTTGAAGCGTGAGTACTTGTCTTATGCGTGGAGAAAAAAGCGTACTGGTGAAATACTAGACGAGCCTCAAGACGGCAACGATCATATTATGGATGCGTTACGTTATGCTATAGATGATATGAGTAAACAAAGGTTCGACTTCTGACCCGATAGGGTAAGATAATGAGATTACATTAACAATTAAACGAAAGGATAAATATGACGGAAGATAAAGCTTCGGCCCTAAGAAAAGTCATTATCAACTTAACACCTGAGGAGTATCACGGTGGACCAGTACCAACAGATGCTGTTATCCCGATAGATATATCTGATAAACTAGAGGACGGTAAGTATTATTACCTTGAAAGTATTAAGGTAGAATATGAAACGCGTGGAAACACAATAGGATATATTCCGTTTGCAGAATATGAACAATTCAAGAAAGCAGTCGAGAACATCCTCGATGCCACCATCGTGAACGCCAAACAAAGAGACTCCATACAGAAGTTACTCGACAATGCGTTCTTTAACACTCCAAGATTCGATGGCGCTGTGATATAATAAGATTACAGCTGAGAGGCGCTTGGCTGCTACGAAGAACGTACTATAAGAGTCTGTTGCCCTCACCTATAAGAGGTGTCAGAAAACCAAGGATACGCCTCGGCCACCGCCACCACTGGATACGTCGTATGGCCATCGGGTTAAGTGCGGTGGTTTTTTCATGACCCGACAGACCATTATACTAAAAATGAAACGGAGAGATGCCGTTTTGCACCTGTCCACCTAAATAATCTGATTTGGTTGCAAGAAACCGTTTGCGAGACGGTTTTTTGTTGTCACATGACCCGATACACCGCTTAAATCGCCTTATGAAGTACTTACAGGCACAGGCTATTATTACTGCCGACAAAAAACAAACAAGTGAACGAAGATATAGGAACATATTAGCTAACTCTGGTCAAGAGATGGAAAGTGGCGAAATTCGTGATTTGTCCTCGCTCCATGTTATGACGAGAGATGGCAAATTGATGTTGATATCTGATTTAGATACCAACCCCGAAGCACAGACTGAGAAATACTCGGTCAATTTTGTGGCGAATCATGGTCATAATGACATGGCTACTGGTGAGAGGGTTGTAGATATTGAAGACATTATCGGTGACGCTAGAGTGTGGATGGAAAAGGACGGCTTGCACGCTAGAGTGTATTTTGCCAATGACGATGAAAAAGCCGACCACGCTTATGCGATATCAGACAATGCTAGTTACTCTATCGGTACGGAATGGTATCCTGATGGCTATTATGGTGCTGGACAAGAAATTGATGGATTAGTCGGTATTTTGAGGGAAATATCGATGGTTGATACTGGAAACGACCCTCGTGCATATACTTTAGACCATAAACCAGTGTTGTCACAGGCTCAAGGGAGCGACTCAGCTGGTGATGGTAAAGAATTAGAAAATAACGAAAGGAAAGAAGCAATGTCTGACGTGAAGAAAGACGAACTCACTCCTGATGAGAACCGTGCATTGAAAAATGTACTCTCTGAGGTTGTGGATCGCTTTACCACTGACGCTCCTGAAGGCGAAACCGAGCCAACTGCTCGTGAAGCTAAGGATGAAGAGGGTGAAGCTCCTGCAGAAGCACCTGCAGAAGAGAAAAAAGATGTGCTAACGAATAACATCATCGTTATCCGTGACAAAGCTGTCAAGCAAGAGAAAACTGTTGCCAAGAATGATTGGCTACACAGTGAAGCTGGTCACCGTGCCTTTGCCGACACCCTTAAAAAGGCTGGTCGCATGGGTGCTACCTTTGACGCTATGTGGCGTGAAGAAGCTGGCAAGCACATGAACCTTGACGGTGTTACTGGTTTACCTAACCCTGCTCCAGTTGAACAATATTTTGTCAACGCTCTTGAGAAGAGTGATGGTATCATCAGTCACTTCCAATTCATTAGTGCTAAGAGTTTCAGAATCCATGTACTCGAAAGCGAATCAAGGGCCGCTGGTCATAAAAAAGGTGATGACAAAGCAAATCAGTCTGTTACCGACACCACTCGTGACTTACTAGTCAAGATGGTCTACAAGAAACTTGACCTAGACGCTACTGAGCTTTATGAAAATCCATGGCTCATCGACTTCCGTTCGCAAGAATTGGTTGACGCTATCGTCGCCGAAATCGAACAGGCCGCCGTTGTGGGTGATGGTCGTACTGCTCCATCTGGAAACGCCGCCGACTATCGTATGTTCGATGGTACTCGTGGCTTCTACTCAATGCTTGCTGATGCTACTGCCGTTTCTGGCATTGGTACCAAGCTCGCAAGTAGCTACACTGGTGGTGATAACATTTACGATGGTGTGGTTGGTGCTAGAGGTCAAATCAAGACCGAAGGTGCTCAAATCCTCGTTGCTAAAAGCTCTGCTATCACTGCTTTATTGCAAGCTAAGACTAACGGTGGCTATCTTGTCGCTCCAGGTGCTTCTATCGAGAACATTCTCGGTGTTGAGAGAGTTTACACCCCGACTTGGATGGACGACCAGACTGTTGACGCTATCTTGTTCGTAAACAATGCTTATAAGCATGGTGGTGAGCAAGGTATCCGTGTCCGCAGTGAGTTCGACACCACCAAGAACACCGACATCTTGTTAGATGAAACCCCACGGTTCGGTTCTCTTGGTGCTAAAAAGTCCGCTGTGGCTATCACTTTAGCAAACGAATCCTAATCAAAGGAGAATAGAGAATGTTGACGCAAGAGCAGTACAAACTATACACAGGGCAAACCGTAAACTTTAGCGAGTCAGATTGGGAGGCTCTGGTATCAGTTGCGTTGATGCGACTTGCGTCTCTTCTCTGCCTTGAAGAACTCCCTACTACAGATGAAAGCGGTGTAGTTACATTACCTGCAGATTTCGCTCTGCTACTCGCCAATTTCATCTGTGCAGTTTTAAGGTTTCAAGGCAATGGGGACGCTGTTGAATCAAAACACGTCCGCAACTTTACAATTAACTTTAAGACAAGTAGTGCCACCGATGCTTTTTCTCAGATTGCAACACAGTATTCCGACATAATCGAGAAGTATAGTCAATGCAATATTGGTGTAAAAGTAGAAAAGTCGGCACCTAGGTGTTGCTATGGACGTATTTAGTGCTTTTCCGAATGCTATTATTAGTGGTATATGGAAGATTGCTAAATACCAACGTGGGGGTGTCGTAGGAACGTATTGGGACGCTGACAATGCTTATACGCTTGACGTGATAGTAGACGAGGGTGATGTTAGCAATATCAATGCTGGGTCGAACGCTGAAACGCTCGACGCTGACTTGCTATTATATGCTAAACCGTCACAGTTACCGACTACGAATCCGAGGGCGTTGGCTTCTGGATACCTTGTATATGATAGCGAGAATGGTGACTCTTTTGCCGTTATAAACGCTGGCATTGGCAAGAACCAAGAGAATGGCGAGATTGAACATATTGAGTTGTTACTGAAACAGACCGATATTGCTACTATCGAGAGTAGTGAATCATGAGTGACGTTTCAATTAAACTCACTTGGGACAATAACGCTATTCATACCATTGAAAATAAGACCATGAAGGGGCTTATCAGAATGGGGTATGATATCGCTAGCTTGGCGAGAGCGAATGCTCCGTACCTCACAGGTGCCTTATCGAACTCTATTAGAGTAGAGGAAGACGCTGACGAGATATACGTTATCGCAGGTGGGAAGATGGGCGGTAAAGATATTCGGTACGCTGGGATTCAGGAGTTTGGCGGATACGCTGGCAAAAACCACAATGCCTATATCACTGGCAAGCACTATATGGAGAATGCTAAAGACTTCATATTGGCTGGCAACTACCTACAAAAATACTTCGGAGATATAACCTCATGATTACACTCGCTTTACTAGAACAGATGGTCGCTGACAATGTTGCCGACTTGGAACTTGACAAGACCATATTCTGGGAACAGGCACCTCTGCAGAATAATGGCAAGCCTGCTAGTGGTGTTTGGTTAGTCACTAGAGGTGGAACGGCTGGAGATGCGAAAAACCGCAACTTGCACAGTACTGTGGATTTCTATGTAGCTCTAGCGAATAAACCGAAGACCGAAGCTGTACATCAAGCTATTAGGCAATGGATAAATACCAACATGGGGTGGTGCGACTTGAGCGGAAGCGTTGGTGGTACTACTTATCATTTTACTAATGTTCGCATTAGAAACACAGTTACACCTCAGAATTATGGTGCAACTGAAAATGGGTTGATTGTAAAGATAGCGAGTGCAGAACTGATCTATGACCTCGCAAAATAGTAAACTTAAACGAAAGGACGAAAAAAATGGCTACTAAAACTATCACACAATTACACCGTGTGAGTTTTCGCCGTTGGACTGGGTCTGCTTGGGACGTAGTGAACTTTGAGGCTGATGACCTCGGTCAAGATACTCAAGCCACTATTAACATCGCACCTAGAAAATCGAGCCGTTCTTCAAGTGTTGGTACTACCGAGAAACCTATTGCTGGTACTCTTGACGCTTTTGCTGGTTCTATCACTATACTGATGGGATACTGGAAAGCTCTTGGTGAGGCTTTGGGTGTTTGGAACTCTGCTACCTACGCTGGACACGATGCTAATGCTGGAAACATGACCGATGGTGGTGGTGCTGACCTTTGTGGTGATGGTACACCTGTTTCTGTCATTGTACAAGGTATCTGTGACGATGGTTCGACTGCTGATGTGGAGTTGACACGTTGCTACCCGTCTATTGACGATGATATCGAAATTGGAGCGAGTGATACTTCTGAGATTACGATTGCTTTGAACCCTCAGATTTACAACTCTGCTACAATGGCGAGCGACGGCTATCCTGCATATTCCTACAGGCTTGGCGACAACAGTTTAACGAAGAATCAACGCTATAACGCCACTTCTGGCGAATACGCTGATGTAACGGAGAGCTAGTTGGAATGACGGCACCTGAATTGACACTAAACGAAGTAAAAAAGAACGTGGTGCGTAACGTTCGGGTGTCGGATTTTCTGACTAGAGAACAGAAGCAAGATATTGCTACTTATAGAGAACAAAAAGAACGTGCTGGTGGAAGATGTCAGTTTGACAATGTAGACGCTTATAGTGCCGAAATACTTGCTCGATTCGGCTATGACGCATGGACTGCGTGGCAATGTGAGCAAATTAAACAAGATAAAATGGCGAAGATGGTACTGGCGGAACGTGCCAGAGATAAAAAATATCTGTTAGGGCTTGAGGGGCTGATACTCGCTGTAGGGGCAGGAGCAAATAGACCGACCAAGAGCGGACACGCCCCTCAAAGCCTCAAAAACGCCACTAAGATATTCAAAAACGAACAAAAGTTAGCGAAAGGAATTGCATAATGGCAAATAGTGCGACAGTTGGCTCTGCAGTTATTAGATTGACGTTCGATGGGAAGAACGCCAAGGCGGAACTCGCAGGAATTGAGAAAAACGTCGAGAGTTCGGGCAGTAAAATTGGGAATACCTTTAGCAAAGTTGGGAAGATGGCGGTTGCAGGGTTTGCAGTTGCGTCCACGGCGGCCGCTGGTATGGCTGTTTCGATTACGAAGTCCGCAGTGCAAGGATTTGCCGAATATGAGCAATTAGTGGGCGGTATTGACACGCTTTTCAAGGATTCTAGCGATATTGTGCAGAAATACGCCAGTCAAGCGTATAAGACCGCACAAATATCCGCCAACGAGTATATGGACACCGTTACGAGTTTCTCAGCGAGACTTTTGCAAGGGCTTGGTGGTGATACTGCGAAGGCGGCTGAAATTGCGAACACCGCTGTGATAGATATGTCCGACAACGCCAACAAGATGGGCACCTCTATCGAGATGATTCAGAATGCTTATCAAGGGTTTGCCAAACAGAACTACACCATGCTTGATAACCTCAAACTCGGTTACGGTGGCACGGCTTCAGAGATGGCTAGACTTATCAACGATTCGGGCGTACTTGGTGATACGATGACTGTTACCGCCAACACCGTCAATAGCGTGAGTTTTGACAAGATGATTGAGGCGATTCATGTGGTACAGGAAAACATGGGGATTACTGGTACTTCTGCACTTGAAGCAAGCAAGACCGTGCAAGGGTCGATTAACTCGATGAAGTCCGCTTGGAGTGATCTTGTTACTGGTATGGCGAACGAGAACGCCGATGTCGGTGTTTTGATTGAAAACTTTGTTGATAGTGCTGGTACTGCTCTTGAGAACCTAATACCTGTGATATTTAGTGCGATGGAGAATATCGCTGGCGTGATAGATAAAATTACTCCGATGATAACGGAGAAACTCCCTGCTTTGATTCAGACGCTTGCACCGACATTTATCAATGTGGTGATGCAGATTGCGATTGCATTGGTGCAAAGTCTACCTACTGTACTCACTACGCTTTTACAGGGCTTTTTGAACGCTTTACCTGCTCTTATCAGTGCCATTGTGGACGCTATACCGCAGATTATAATCGCTATCATCGAATTCTTGACAAACCCTGACAATATTGCACTTATTGTAGAAGCCGCTATTCAATTATTTATGGGGCTTGTCATGGCTGTACCTCAGATACTCGGCGGATTGATTAGTGCGTTTGGTACGCTTGTCGGTAACCTTTGGAACGGCATCACTAAGATGTTTGGTGAGTTTGCAGGGAAGTTTGGCGAATTTATCGGTGGCATCTTTAAGGGTGCTATCAATGGAGTGTTGACGTTTATCGAAAACTTCATCAATGCTCCGATTGACCTCTTGAACGGCTTTATCGGGCTTATCAATGACGCTTTTGGGTGGATTGGCGTGAATATAGGGAAGATTGACCGAATTCAACTACCGAGATTGGCGACTGGTGGTATTGCTCTGAGTGCCACTACCGCTATCATCGGTGAGCAAGGAAAAGAAGCTGTTTTACCTCTCGAAAATAATACCGACAATTGGGCTGGACTATTGGCGAATACTCTTGTCAACGAGATGGAAGCCGAGAACCTACGAGGTGGGGGTGACGTGATTCAATACAATACTATCGAGATTAGAAACGAGATGGACGCTCAAGATATCGGGCGAGTACTAATGCAAAGTATAAGGAGAACCGCATAATGGCAATTAAAGACGTAGATACTAAATGTTATATCCTCGCTCTGTTCGTGAGAGAAGATGGCGAGAGGTTTTTGCTTGGGAGTGGACACTACGAGTTTCTTGAGAAACAACAGCACTTTGCTGGCAATACGATGGCGAACGATGTCATTGAGGTGCAAGGGAACGACGGTTATTTACTCGCTGGACAGGTTCGACGACCTAGCACGCAGGTGTTCGAGGGGTATGTTGGTGACGGTACTACGGCTAAAACCGATGTTGAAACGTATAGACGGAACTTCTTCAAATTCTTTAGGAAAAACTTCTTGTACAAAGTGATTTACGTTTTTCCTGATGGCTCGGCGATACAGAGAAAACGAGGGTTCTTGGTGGACGCTCCTACGGTGCAAGAATTATATCAGATATACCCTGAATATCATGTGGCTTTGAACTTCGAGGACATCAACTACTACTATTACAATGAGAACTCTGAGGGTGAAGAAATATACGGCAAATCCGCTCTTATTGGTCTTGCGTTGGCGGCCACTGGTGGTTTGATATGGGACAACCTCGGTGCCGTTTCGATACCTTATACTTGGATTACGCCCGTTGATGTGGAAAAGTTTCAGCAGACCACAATTAACAACCAACTTAGCATCAAAGCACCTATCACTGGACTTGAGCTTTATGGTGACACCTTCCAGCAGACCTTTAGTGGGAAAAATAAATGGTACTATACTGATGGCTCATATACTAGCAGTGGCATAATTTGGGTGCGCTCTGGGTCGAAAATCACTGGGAGTGGCACTGCTACTGCTACAACTTCTATAGTTTATGGCGTGTTCACTTTACCATCAGTGCTACCTGCGGGAACATATACAGTATCTATTGGCGCTCCTACTAGTTATACAGTTGAATTCGTTATGCAAGATTCAAATGGCACTAACCATTTTGATTTCAAAATTCCTGCTGGACAAACTAAATTTACATATACATGTACTTATGATATTGCAAAAGTCAGAGGTGGAGCTGGTGGGTGGAAAGTAAACGATTCAATCAATATGACGATTACAAACATGCAGCTCGAATCCGGCAACCAAGCTACCTCCTATGAACCTTACACCAACGGTCCAGCTCCTAACCCCGACTATCCTCAAGACATCAACGTTGTTACTGGCGAGCAGACGGTGACGGTTAGCGATGGCGTAAGCTCCCAAACATTCGAGGTAAACTTGGGGAAAAACCTATTTGATAAAAGTAACCCTAATGTGATAGTGGGGACAGTTGAGGCTGGTGGGTATAATGCTAGTGGCTCAAATAAGTCGTTCTATTTGGAATGTGAAAGTAATACTACCTATACTATTCAAAAAAGAAATGATGGTGATACAAATAGATTTGCAATAGCTACTGCTGATACTATTCCTGTTCAAGGAACTGCGATGGCTGGCGTTATACAAAGAAACAATGATAGTAGCATAACTATAACTACTGGTAATGATGCTAAATATATAGTATGCACATTTTATAGAACTACTGAGTCTACTTTAACTGAGCAAGAACTTATAGATAGCATTCAAGTTGAACTTGGTTCAACCGCCACCCCATACGCTCCCTACTTTACACCTATCGAACTCTGCAAGATTGGCAACTACCAAGATTATATCTACAAGAGTGGGGATGATTGGTATGTGCATAAAGCGACTGGGAAGTCTATGTTGGATGAATTCAGATGGCTATCTTCAGCAACTAATCAAACAGGTCTTTATAGGGCTGAAGCGTATGAACTAAGAGGTTTAATAATAACGCCTAGTACTTACGCCGGCACTGTTATAGGTAAGAGCAAATACTTTACCGCTATACCTGCCAATAGTACAGGGACTTATGGTGCTCACGAGGGTATTAGTGCTAACCCTGACGGAACGATACAGGTGTATAATGCGGATTATAACACTAGTTCAAGCGTAAACGACCTAGTAACTTGGTTCACGACCAATAATGTAAGTTTCTACTATGCTCTCGCAACCCCAACCGACACTCAAATCACAGATAGCACGCTGATTGGACAGTTAGAAGCGTTGCAGAACACCAAACTGTTTGTCGGAACAAACACCATCAGTGCTAGTGCCACAAGTCCGAATTTACCTGCATGGCTCAAGCTCAGTTACTATACCGCTATTGATATGACTGGTGCAGGTTACGAGTGGGAAGATGGCGGAAGTGGTGGTATCAAAATCATCACCGTCGATTCAATTGACAACGTCTATCCGCTACTCACTATCACGGGTCCTGCGGTCAATCCTATCATCACCAATATCACTACTGGTACAGTTTTCAAGTACGCTGGCACCGTATCTTCGTCACAGACATTAAAAGTTGATATGCTAGCTAAAACCGCCACATTGAATGGCACAAACGTGATTGATAAAGTGACTGATGACTGGTTATACTTCACCCCTGGTAATAATAAGGTTGAATATACCACCACCAATACCGATACGCCTGACGCTTTGATTGAATGGCAGGAGATTGTAGGATAATGGTCACTTATGAAGTTCTACTCTATATCAATGACAGTTTAATTGGCGATATCAGACCGTTAGCACAGAACCTCGCATGGAGCAGGAAGCGGACGAAGGTCGGAGCTGATTCGATAGACTTTACCATCAATGACGTATTGTTTAACGAGTGGTGTAGCGAGCATAACATCACCATAAACGACCTACTGAAGCCTTTAGCATTAGAATGCCGTGTAAAGCGGAATGGTGACGTTTTAGTGGGTGGTTTTCTTGCCACCATGCCTGCTTATCAACCATTACAATCTAGTGCGAACCTCACCATGCACTTTGACGGGTTTTTGAACCTACTCGCTGGGTTTTATATCAGAAACACTAGCACTAATTTACCTCTTGGGACTATCACAGGTCAAGCTGGTACACTTGTTTCTAACATGATTCAACTTGCCGAAACAACTGCCACGAGTGCTGGCAAAGGATACGGATTTATTGCTGGAACCATTGACACGCTTGCTTCTATCACTCATACTTTTGATAATTACAAGACAGTCAAGGACTGGATTTGCGATAGGTGTGATAATGCGACAGGTGCAGGGCCGTTTGATGTCTATTTCCACGCTGATAAGACATATGATGTCAAAGCAGATAGCAATTTTGGCGATGTCATAAGCGATTGGGTGGCGTTTTACCCTACGCAATTAAACGGTACTTCTGTCACTTCTATATCAGCAAGCGAGGTCGGTGGGTTTTCAAGTGCGATGATTGGTTTAGGGTCGGGAGAAGTGTCGGCGGACGCTGATGAAAACACCGCCCTGTTTCAATACACCGAAGATTCAGACGCTACGATGGATTATGGGTACTTTGAGACGTTATATCAGGATTCGTCAATTTCTAGTGGAAGCGTACTGCTCAAGAATATGCAAGCCGAGTTAGCGAACAATGCGAATCCGATATGGCAACCGCAAATCACGCTAGACGGCGTGCAAGTCGCTCCTAAGCCGAGTGGGTCACATAAAATATGGGTTGGTGATACTATCACTATCAATAACTCTGTCGACCTTACAGGAATGACTAACGGCAAGTTTAGAGTGAACGAATTGAATGTCACCGTTACCGCCAATGGCGATGAAAAAATCACGCCTGTGTTGGAGCGTGTATGAGTAGCGAGCAAGAGGTTTGGGACGCTATTCGTGGGGTTGAAATTGAAATCACTAACCTCAAGACCGCCCATCGCAGACCGCTCGGAGCGTTGGACTTCTTCAAAAAAGTGCAGAGTTTGCACGTTTCTTTAGATAGCTCATACGGTACTTATACCAAAACCTTTTGGGTAGATGTAAAGATTAAAACACCTGAAGTCACGCCACCGATATTGCAGTCGGGTTGGGATTTACCGAGTGGCTTTACTTATATGGACCTATTGAATTATAGCGTGAGTAGTGATTACGCCACATTTTCGTATCAATTGTGGTTACAGTCACCGAGTATCAGTTCGGCCACATTTAATTTCTCGGCTCTATCATCGCAACCGATAGTGTCTATAGGAGTGAGGTAAAATGCCAAGTTTAGCAGAGACATTTAGCAAAAAAATACTATGGATTAAACAAGAACTGAAAAATCTCAAGACGGCTCATGTCAAGACCGCTACTACTATTGCGACTACTGCGAGTGAACGGACGCTCACGTTCGCTTTGAAGTTGCATGATTATGGCGGTGGGTATTATGAGGTGTTTAGTGCTAAGAGAGCTGTTATCACGCTTAGTACATCTGATGATACGAATATGATTAGTGCTGTTTATCTAAAAAACGTCACACCGAACAATGTAGACGGCAGGAATATATTCGTGAGACGTAGAGCTGGTGGTTCTCATAATGCCGTGTACGAGATATGGATTTACTCGATGAACGCCAACGATTATAATACTCTTATCGGTGGTGGTTCGGTGAGTTTGAACTATACTATTCAGATGGTTGGGAGTAGCAAGTTTACCAGTTCGGTAACGTGGGAGGATTTAAATATATCATGATGTTATATGACGAATTTATCACCAGATTAAAGAACTACAAGCGAGAATTATTGCAACTCAAGCAGGTAAAGCGTGCCAGTACCAACTCGAAATACTACACTTATAGCGTGAGTGGCGATACATTTTACTCCGCATGGCTTGTTACTTACAAGGCTGGTGACCAACCTATTGTGAGCGAGGTACTTAGCTACTATAACACCTCTTTATCCGTACCAAGTGGCAACCAACAGTATATTTTTTCGTTTTCGCAGGCTTCGGCACAACTCACCGTGTTATCCACTAGAGAAATACAGAGCGTGGTCGGAATTAGCCAATAAAAGTTGACCGATTATGTTATAATATAAGCATAAAACTTAAATGGAGTGTTTTATGACAGAACCAAATCTAAAAGGCAAGGACAATGCTCAATATGTACGCCAACAAAAAGGGCACAGCTTGACGCTGTGGATTTTTTTGGGTTTATGCGGTATTGGAATCCCTTGGTTGATTTATTATTCAAAAAGTCCGAACCATTATTGGCACGCATAGAACCATGACCCGATGGAGCTATATTATAGAGGTAGAGAGGTTTGGTTCCTCCTACCTCTCTTCCAATTCTTCATTTATAACTCCACAGAAGCAAAGAACCGCCGTTGAGAGCGGTTTTTTGTGATATAATAAAGATGTCTTAAATCTTAATTCTTACACAGAAGATAAGAAAAAACCGTTTCAACTGCGAGGCGGTTTTTTCATGACCCTTTAGAAAATTATAATAGAAGTGTCTTGTACCTTAACTCGCATAAAAGGGGGTGATTTTATGAGCAAGCACAAGAAAAAGAGAAGAGCGAGCCATAAAAGAAAACGTCGACAAATATCACCTAGTGTTCGAGATAGGCACCATTTGTGCTACCAAAAAGGCAAATGGGGTTACGGGTATTTAAGGGAACTCAGAGACTACTGGTATTGCAGGATAAGCATACCGAGAGACACCTTGCACCGTGCGATTCATTGTGCGGTGAATGATATACCAGTACCGAAGAATAGGAGTGCCAAAGACGCACTTGAACAGTTGCGTAGTCTTGAGAAATATGGTGCTATAACTGAGTTTGATTCGATAGAGCGAAGATTGAATCTTTTAATCGCTTTGTTTGAATGTTCAGATCAGGAAACGGCGGACGCTTTTAAGGAGCAATTAAAAGTAGTATGCGAGTACAAAAAAACCCTCTGATTTCAGGGGGTTTTTCTTGTCTTATGACCCGATAGAACACTTAAATCGAAGTATTAACAATTAAAGGAGCAATAATGGCTTATCTTAAGTTTAACGGTATTGAACCCGTAGTGTTTGGGCTTAGGGAGTGCACCCCTGAGATTAACGCTGAGATGAAACTTCGGCTATCACAAATAAAAAACTATGACGAAAAGGATTGCAAGGTGCTGGCCGAGGCGTTTCCGAATGACGAGCAATATGTCAGAAACTTCCTCAAAAAAATGAGTAAAATCGATATACAAACTCTGCACGCTTATCTAATTGGTGGGCAAAAAATGGTTGAAACCGTACTAAAAAGCGTAGAGAGGCAAATCGACAAGGCGATGGACGAGAAGAAAGCCGAGAGAGAGGCGGAAGAATGAGAGAAATAGTTGCCGTTTATCAAGATTGCGTGCTTTGTGGCGTAAAAGGACGCATGAAAATCGCTGAATACGCCAACAAGGGTATCAGCATCAAAAAAGTCGGCTTCGCTACTCCTGAGGGCAGGGAATTATGTGCTAAAGCAGTTAGTATGGGCATTGGTTCAATGCCTTTTTATGTTGACGAAGAAAAGCAGGTATTTTCTGTAAATATTGATGAATTATTAAAGAATACCGATAAAAAAACTGTAAAGAAACAAAAGAAAGCGAGAAAACATGGGACTAATGCAAAGAATAAGAACGACTAGAGATGCGAACCGACGGCAAAAAGCCAGTCAAGTACGGCAAGAGATTGCTAATCAACTGATTGTGAGTCCTTTATGTAGTGATTATGAAAACGTGTTCGCTCAGGTGCAACCTCTTATCAATGACATGAAAATGGTGCGACCTTTTGGCGTTGGTAAGAATGGTGGGAGATTACCGATTGCTAGAACGCCTGAACTCAATTTATTAAACTTACCGAATGACGAAATGGGTTGGGGTGAGTTTGCTGGGTCGATGTTTGCTACATGGCTCACCGAGGACGAGCTTGATATTCATGTCCACTTGAATGGCCGGAGAGTTATCGGATATACCATACTTGCACCAGGGTCGAAAGTTTACCTCAATAATGGTGATTATTACTTCCAAGTTATGACCGATGAGGGAATGATTAACTTGACTCGTGACGAGGTGATGTCACTCCGTTTCTCACGCTCACCGAAGAACCTGCAGAGAGGCATATCACCTGCAACTGCAGTTCGTGCTTGGGCACAGGCTGAGGACGTATTGGCTCAGTACGAGAGAGCATATATCGAGAATGGTGCAATTCCTGCTTCTATCACGTTTATCCGTGCCAGTTCGCAAGACAAGTTTAATCAAGTACGAAAAGAACTCGAAACCAATCTCAGGGGAGCGTCTAATCACGGCAAAACCATTTACGTTTGGAGACAGTTTAACAATGATACTGGCGAGAGTATGGATCAGGTGGAAGTCAAGACTATACAAGGGAACAACTCTACTCTTGCGATTAAAGAACTCACCGATATCATCAATGACCACTTAAATAAAGCCTATGGGGTGTCGAACTTTATACTCGGCGATGATTCTAGTGCGAAATATGACAACGCTGAACTTAGTGATTACCAATTCATTAAAAGACGTGTTTATCCTGCACTCACCGCCTTTTGGGACCAATTCCAGTTCGAGCTTGACCGCATTGTGGGTGGCTTGGGTTACGGCATATCGTTTGAACTCGAACTCCCCGACCTCACCGAGCGACTAAAGGTACGAGCCGAAACCAACAAAATCAGAACTGAAACGCTCACCGCTATGATTCAGAGTGGAGCGAAACCTAGAGACGCTGTCAAAGCATTAAACCTTGACGATAGTTGGCTGAATGTTGCGAGGGGGATTGAAACTATGACACTGGCGGGTTTGGCGGTAGACAAAATAAACAATTTATCAAAAGCAATACATGACCGAAAAGAATGCAAAAATCACACTCTATTAAACACAAGTCTCCCTTGCAACCATGGCTATACCTCCTGTGGTTGCACCGCCACCTCGCAGAAACCTGCCAGTGTTACTCAAGACGTTTTACCTGAAATGACTGAGGACGAGAAAAAGATATACAACACTCTTTTATCGATGGCGGAGCGTATTTACTCTAGCACGCCGAATATTGACGCTGAGGGTGTCATTGATGAAATATCGGAAGTATTGAACAGACGGGCAGAATTAGGAGCTATTGATGGTGCCGAAGCTATATCGAAATTACTTAAAAATAAAGATGTTGTCGAAGAAATTAAAAGCGAGATTGAAAAGATAGAAGTGTCGGGAACACTCAAAGACCGTATCAAAGACCGTACTGCAGAACTCGTGAACAATTATGGCGACGAAACTAAAAGGCTAATGGAGCAGACCCTTGCCAACTCACAAGGACTAAGTGCTGGCGAAATTAAAAAGGTACTTGCTCAGTTATACGACAAAGAAAACCGTTGGCGTGCCGAGAGAATTGCAAGAACCGAGACCGTTTACGCATTCAAGAGTGGTCGACTAGACGAAGACGAGAAAATCGCTGATAAATATGGATTAAAAATGAAACTCGTATGGCACGCTAGACCAGGTGCTTGCGATGTTTGCTCGGCAATGGACGGTGAAGAAACTACACTCGGAGTTGCTTTTGCCGATGAAAAAGACGGTGTATTTTGGGAAAAGAACCAATGGAACGACGAGGGTAAAATACCTGCACCACATCCGAACTGTAGATGTTACTTCGACGAAGTCGTGGAGGCCGAATAATGGGTGGCATTCGGATTATATGTCCTAATTGTAAACGAATCCTCGGTGATACTGATTCTTCGATAGACTGCAACATGAATTGTAGAGGTTGCAAGAAAACTGTACATATTTGCATGAAAGTCGCTAGTTATGCGGACTATATTAAAACTAAAGCCAAAAAGGAGAAAGACAATGGCGAAGAAAAAACAAGACAACATTAAGCAGTTGGTCGGCACTCTATTAGTGCTTGGACTATTAGCGTGTGCGGTAGCGGTTGGATTCAATGTCACCTATCGTGTTAAGTTTACCGAAGAAGCAACTACGGCGGAGATTATTTTCTCTGAAGAACAACAGCCTGCTTTTATCGAAGAAGGAGATAAAGGCGAAGTAGTAGAAACTACTGAATATGACGGCGAAGAAATAAAAACAGTTGAAGAAGTTGACGGCGGTCTATTCGAGGACGCCAATACTGGTTTATCTGAAACCGAAGGCGATTACGAAGATTTAGGAGCTTCAGTAGAAACTTTTGATACTTCTACACCTGAGGCTTTTAAGAACGCTACGCTTGGCAAGTGCGTGTACGCCTCGAATAAATACGGCGCACAATGCGTTAGTCTCGCACGGAGCTTCTGGTACTCGTACGCTCATCGTGACGTTTCCACTTGCGGTACTGGCATGGCCAAAGGTATGATGAATTGTGCAGATAAAAACGCTGGTAACGACTTTATCGTTTACTGGAGTGATTCTGCTAGTAAAATACAGTCAGGTGACTGGTTAGTGTTTGACGGTGGACAATATGGACACGTCGGAATGGCACTTGGACCTGTTACGAATGGGTATGTCGCTTTACTTGGTGAAAATCAGGGCGGAGCGTACTGTCAGGGTGGTGGTGCGGCCACTAACATCATTAATATCAGCATTAAGAACCTAATCGGCTTCTATCGTCCGAAGTCTTATATCAAACCAGAACCAAAACCAACCCCAACCCCAACTCCGACACCAGCACCAACTCCTACACCTGTAGTTGATAAATGCAAAACTCGTACCGTTGTCAAGGGTGACACGATGGGCAAAATCATGAAAGAATGTACTGGCAAGACCGTATGGGGCAAAGCGATGAACGACTATGCGTCGCATTGGTATTCGACCAAATTCAAAAAGTACCTCACCGTTTTCGATGGTTGGACTTCAAAAAATGGCGTAGGATTGTTTGCTGGGGACGTAATTGAATATAAGGACACCAAGTAGCATGGAAAGTATCGCTGTGGCTTTAATAACGGGCGTTCTAGCCGTGTGTGGGACTTATGTGGGCAATGTTACCATTTCTCGCAAAAAGACCCGTCAGGACGCAATTCGTGACGCTAAACGAGACCAACAGTTGGACGATAGACTTGACCGTTTAGAAAAGAAAGTCGACGAACATAACGGCTACGCAGTAAAGTTTGGTGATATTGGCAAAGATATTGCAATAATTAAAACAGAAATTGAATTTCTGAGAAAGGAACACAATAAATAATGGCAAACCCTAACAATGCTTTAGGAACAAACTCGGCTTTTGGCGGTAGAACGTCTGTCAATGCGTTTAACGACGTTTTAGGTGCTTTCAGTGGCCGAGGAATTATAAGTGGTTGGAGTTGCTCACCGAGTAGCGGACTGACCGTCACGCTTGGTGGCAACGGCACCGCTAGAGATGTGGCTATTGCGGAAGATTCGGCTGGCAATAAGACCACCGTCAACAATTTATCTGAATCACCGATATCCGTCACGATGGATTCGGCACCTGCGAGCAACACTCGTATTGACTCGATTATTGCTTATATCGAAAGCTCACCGCAGGGAAATGCGACAACTGATAACCCTGAGGTAGTGAACCTGCTTGTCGTAGATGGCACGGCTTCGAGTACTCCTACTGCACCTGATGACAGTGCGATTAGAACCGCTATCACTGCCGATGGTGCGAGTGGTACGACTGCTTATTATGTCGTGCTTGCCAATATAACCATCACTACTGGTACAACTGATATCAGCTCGAATATGATTGCGAGTGGTGGAAATGCCAAACTTGCGAGCGATAACGTACCACCTGTTACGGCGGACATGATAGATTTTACGACACTCGGCGGCAATTATAGCACTACGGAACAAGATACTGGATTCACATGGATAAATGGCGAACATATCTATAAAAAGACTGTAAACTTCGGCGCACTGCCAGACACTACGGGGAAAAGCGTAGCCCACAACATCACTGGGCTTGATTGGGTTATAGAGTTTAGTGGTGTAACCTACAATCCGTCAATAAATACTTATCTTACGCTTCCATGCGCATCGGCTTCTAGCTACCCAATATCTCTAGCCGTCAGTAACACAAATGTTGATGTCACAACGACAAATGACAGAAGTGGATATACACAATCTTATATTACACTCTATTATACTAAAACATCATAGGAGGAAAAATGGCAAATCAAGTAGTAACAATTATAGACAATGAAGGTAATAACATCTACCCAGTAGCTGGGGCTTTGATGCAAGAGTCAGTGACGACTAGCACGATCAACAATGGTGCGGTGACTGCGGATAAGATTGATTTTACGACACTCGGCGGCAATTATAGCACTACGGAACAAGATACTGGATTCACATGGATAAATGGCGAACATATCTACAAAAAGACGATTGACCTTGGTGGGTTGCCAAACGCTACAACTAAAAGCATAGCGCATGGTATCACTAACCTTGGAAGAATAATCAAGCAAGAATCATGGGCTTATTCTTCAACAGACAGCACCTTTCTATTTATCCCCCATACTAATACTGGCTACATAGACCGGCAAGTAGTAGTTGTGGTAGTGGGGTCGAACATAGATATTCGTGCAGGTTCCGATCAGTCACCTTATACCGAGGCTTATACTACGCTCTATTATACAAAAACCGCCTAAATCAATCTTGTTAGTTGATTTTGTTTCTTGTTTGATGTATAATTAAGGCAAGCAATCAATTTAGCCCTTCGCAAGACCGCCTTCGGGTGGTCGAGCGAGGGTTTTTCTGTTGTAAGTTTTTTTTCGCAATAACTTATTTAATGCGTAAAGGAGGATTATATGCCGAGACATATACCGTTTTATTCTGAACTATTAGAAGACGGAGTCACGACTAGTGAAGTGCTATTATATGGGCTTATCGAAGCGTCATCGTTTAAGGAAGGCTATTGTTTTGCGTCTAGCGAATACATGGCGAAACAAATTGGCGTGTCGGTTGGAACTGTAAAGAATGTACTCACCAAGATAAATAAAAGAGGTTGGATTGAAGTGGACATAAAAGGAAACAAGCGTGTTGCGATTAAACCATTGATTGGTTTAGCCGTAAAGAAAAAAGAGCGTCACGCAAAAATGACAACTTGTGGAAAACTATGTGGAAAAGTAGGTGGAAAACAAGTGGAAAAAGACGGAGAGCGTCACGCTAGAATGACGGTAGCGTCACGTCAGAATGACGCTCTCTCATCTGTTCTAACAGATAGCCTAATAAATAGTATAATAAATAATAGTAGTAGTAAGGACGATTCGAAAAAACCGTCGACTGGCTTGGCTGGCAATGGGCCAGCCAGTCGACTTGACCCGAACGAGTTTGAAAAAAGGGAAGACTACGAAGATGCGTTTTATCGACGCAACACATTTTGTTTAGGTAGACAGTAACTTTAATAAGCGAGGTAGGAAAGGCTATGAATGGCGAAAAAACCAAAAGAATGGGGCTTGCACTACCTCAATCAACAGATTAGTGCTATGCGATGGCTAGCGAAACAGGGGTTGACCCCTGAAGAAATTAGAAACTTTAGATGGGGATTGGTCGATGAAACTACCAAAACCGTGACAGTTCACCGACCTCTGTACTTTATCAGATATGATATCAAGACTGGACTGATCAGCAGGGTGGAAGACGAAAAGGAAATTAAAGTGCCGATAGACAGGGAACAGCAGTGGTTTTTTCTAAAGTCGAAATACACTTGTCCATGGACGTTTACGAAGATACCACCGAGGACATGGCGAAGGGAAGAGAGCCGTGCTTCTCTGTTCTCTGTTGAAGATGTGGAAAACTACCTCAGAGAGATACCTCTAGAAACCACAAACGTGTTGACTTTAATTGAAAAATTTGATACAATAGATATATCGAAATTGAACATTACAAAATTGAAACCGATGGAGCAAATAGATGAAGCAGAAGTGGTAAGATGAACTGGGGCGAATATAGAACGCCCAGTCAACGCTTAAATGCTAAATGTCGCACAATATATGTTGATATAGTGGTGAACGACTGTATGCTATAAGTATAAGCTCCATAAACTGGGGCTATTTTGATTGCTTTGGATATTCAAATTCGAGGACTTTAACAATTAGGGAATTATCAAACAATAAACGGTTGACTATCCAATATCGGGGGTTCTCTTTTCGATTTTGTAATGTTCAAGCCCCCGATGTCGGGTAGTCAACAATAAAGGAGATTAAAATGAAGAAACTTATAAGCCTTATTGTAGGCGTGCCTGCGATGATGATATTCGCTGGCGAATGTGGAGCCGAATACATTGGCTTGCAACTTGCGTGTGCTGGCGTACTAGTCGCACTGTTTATGTGGAACGTGAACTTTGGGGAGAACAAAGATGTTCGATAACGATTTTGCAGAACCAAATGACTATATTGATATGCACCCCGAGTGTCGTGTCATGGACGATTTAGTCCGTGAGGCGAGGGAAGAAGAACTCGAGGATATTAAAAGAAAAGGAGAATAAATGAAGATTAACGTTGTAGAAGTAAAAGACTCAGACAATGCGAGCGTGTTCGCAGAGTTTTATGAGATGGGTCGACAGAATGCTTTGAAGATAATGGGGGACAAATAAATGAGTAAAACTAACGAAATTGCTACTAAAGACGAAATAGTTGAGTTGAAAGGTCCTAGTCAATTCTTAGACTTCGCTACTCAGCTCAAAAAGATGATTGTAGACAATAACCTTTACACCAACATTAAAGGTAAAAACTATGTAAACGTTGAGGGGTGGCAAATTGCTGGCTCATTTACAGGTAGCTACCCGATTGTGGAAAAAGTTGAAGATTTGAGCAATGGCATCACCTACAAATATCGTGCCGAGGTTAGTCTTAGAGACGCTGAGACAGGAAACGTAGTCGGGTATGGTGTTGCGATATGTTCTAACAAAGAAGCTGGCAAAAAGAACTTCGACGAATACGCCGTTGCTTCGATGGCTCAGACTAGAGCGATTGGTAAAGCGTACCGCATGAAAATCGGGTGGCTTCTAAAGGTCGCAGGATACGAAACAACACCTGCCGAAGAGATGGATACAGTAAAAGCGAAAGAAGCTGAAATCATAAGCAGGAGGCGGTATGAGTAAAATCAAGCGAGAACATTGGGAAGCTATTGAAAACGGTGAGCTTGACCTCACGGAGGAAAACGAAAATGTGGTTTAAGGATTTGACTGTTGGAGAAGCGAGAGCATTAAATGAGGCCGCCAAACGGACTTGCGAGTTCGAGGTGACTTCGCAAACTGGGGGAGAATAGGAGGAATAGCACGGTGGGAAGATTTAGGGCGGAAGCAGTGATTGTGAAAAGAGTAGACGACCTCACCATCGTATTTTACGACAAAGAAAACATTTACATTAAGGACGACAACCATGGGTGGACAGTGTTCCACCGATGGTTCGCTCCTAAAGGCTCATATACAGGTGGGTGGCAACAGTTTAGACACTTGCTACTATACGAAAAAAAGATAACTTTTGACCACTGCTATCGGTTGGCTTTTCGCTACGATATACCGTCACAGGCGAGTGTGAGGCCACCGAAATTAAATGACTTAAAAATAGTCGAGAGAATTAACTAGAGAAGTAAAACAACATGAAGATTAACACTAAAGATATGAGGCATAAGATTATGAGGGTAGTAAATTGGCTACCTAATGCCTCAAATGATGACAAATTGCTCATCGCCAAGATATGGGAGAGCGAGGGGTGGGACTACATGGACGATATCTACACCAATTTACGGCGTGTCAGTAGCCCTGAGACGATTAGACGTACTCGGCAAAAGCTAGTCGAGGAAGGCGTTATCAAGCCGTCTGAAACTGCCACTGAATATCGATACCGAGACTTTAAGCGAGCGAGGGTGGCGGTATGAGGTGGTTTAAGAAACGCAAAAATGGTGCGGTT
>Ga0265301_10001716_pt1 | contig 27623 bp, 18 predicted proteins | sample AusTroGonzalo_MG_2_FD_193488 | JGI IMG/M metagenome (GOLD analysis project Ga0265301, IMG submission 193488) | Bovine rumen microbial communities from tropical cattle in Woodstock, Queensland, Australia - Gonzalo_04 | ecosystem: Host-associated > Mammals > Digestive system > Stomach > Rumen ... | reverse complement strand
TCGATGGTAACGAGGTCTTCAACATTGGTGAAAAAATCATTTCGGTTAATGGGGAAACAATCAATGAGGACAATCTCTGTTATTATTACGACCTTTTGACAACGCAAAAAGACTGGTCGGAGTTTGAGATAGTAGTGGAAAACTAATTAATGATTTTCGTAATGACAGGCACCGCTGCGCAGCACGAGAAGGATGTGGAGGTTGGAAGTGGGTGAAGGGGTGAATGAAAAAGGAAATCTTAAGAAGGGTCTTTGCGGTTTCGAAAATAATGTGTATTTTTGCACAAACGGAACAGAACCATGAAGTGCTTTCAAGACATAGATGAAGCAATAGCCCAATATGGCTTCACGGAGTTTACACTTCATGCCATTGATGAACTTGTAAATCAGATAGAAAATGGATCCACAGACCTTCCTCGATTTAATCTTCGAGAGCATTCAGGAGTCTGCAAGGCAGGCCCGGCTCTCATCGGGGCGTCCATCGTCGCACGCTACGCTGAAAGAAGCCTTACAGCAGGTGGCCATGCTGGAAGCGGCCAAGGAAGCCCAAGCAATTGGGAAATAGACGAACTGCAAGAAAAGCTTATTGAGCGATGGGCAAGGGCTGCCCGCCTATGGGTTGAAGCCTCGGATGACATTGTCCGCAAGGGATTCGGCCCGATGATTGCCGAAGGAGCGGAAGCCAAAGTTTATTATAGAGACGGATCGCCAGCCGTGCTGAAAGAACGAGCTTCCATCTACTCCACCACGCAAAAGGCTCTTCACTTCGCTGCCAATCTGCATTGATTGTATCGTTAAATTTGTGAAGAAAGAGTTTTAAGATCCTTTTGAATTAGGTTTTATAGTGGAAAAACTTTATGTAATCCATTGATTCTCAAAGGCAATCTTTGACGAAATGGTGGATTTTGGGTGATGGTGACAATCTGAGTGGCTTTAATTAAGTTTTTAGTTATAAATTCGCAAAAGTAATTCAGTGCGATTTATGATGAAAACTAAGATCCTTATTTTGATGGCCTTGATAGCCTTGGTCATCCCGTTGAAGGCCCAGGAGGAAGACACGCTCTGCCAAGCCCGCTTGATGGTGATGTACGAACTCACTTATCGCGAGGACACCAACCACCTCGACCGAGCCAACACGGAACAGATGATGCTGCTCATCGGCGACGAGGTCAGCTTTTTTCAAAGCTACACCGCTTACAGGGTTTTGAATGCGCTTCGACGCGCTATGAAAGATGGCGTTTTTGCGAAACAATACAATGTGAAACAGGAAGATATCCCCCGTTATCAGTATAAGGTGTATAAAAACCATCCCGAGGGGAAAGTGACGATGATGGATCGTGTTTGGATGTCGGGCACGTTCCTTTATGAGGAAGACTATCCCTCTATGACATGGGAATATACCGAGGACACGACTACCATTGCAGGTCATTTCACACAGAAAGCCGTTTGTAAGTATGGTGGACGCACTTGGGAGGCTTGGTTTGCGCCCGACTTGCCTTTCAACGACGGGCCGTATATGTTCTGCGGCTTGCCAGGACTCATCGTCAAAGTGGCTGACACCCAAGACCACTACCGTTTTGAGATGCTTTCGGCGGAGATTCCTGAAGAGATGCACATCATATGGGACGACAAGGATTGTGTGAGGACCACCAAGAAAGCCTTCTTCAAGGCGTATGACGACAACTTAGCCAATATCATCGAGAACGGCATGGAGCGGATCACGCCTGTCGATGGCAACACAAACGACATTCAGCATCGGTTGTACCTCTATGCGAAAACAAAGAATAACCCTATAGAATTAGATAGAAGATGAAACTTCGGTTAGTTCATATCGTCCTATTGCTTTTGCTTTGCCCGGTTTTGTCAGCGCAAACCGTGCTCACCGGCCATGTGAAGGACACTGACGGAGCGCCTCTGCCCAATATCAATGTGCTGGTCTATAAAGTGGGTAGCCCTATCATTGTAGCTCACGCAGTATCGGATAATGGCGGCCATTACAGCCTCAGCGTCAGTATCGAGGTTGACAGTTTGGATGTGGCCGCTTCGTCGCTCTTTTTCGAGAAGCATGCCAAACGCATCGCTAACCGTAGCCAGACGGTGGATTTCGCACTTCGTGAGGAGGTGCAGGAGCTGAAAGGGGTGACTGTGCAAGCCCGCAGTATTGAGCAACGGGGCGATACCTTGGAATATATCGTAGGCTCCTTCGTGCAGAAACAGGACAAGAGCATCGAGGATGTGCTGAAGCGTATGCCTGGCATCGAGGTATCCGACGATGGACAAATCACCTACCAAGGACTGCCCATCCAGAAGTTCTATGTGGAAGGCATGGACCTGATGGGCGGCAACTATGCGACGGTCAGCAAGAACCTGCCGCACCAGTCGGTGTCGTCGGTGGAGGTGTATGAAAACCACCAGCCCATCAAGATGCTGGAGGATAAAGTCGAGTCTGAACAAGCTTCCATCAACATCAGGTTGGCCAACAACGTGGCACTCACTGGTACGGCCAAGGTGGGCGTGGGAACCTGGCCTTTCCTTTGGAATGTCAACCTCACACCGATGCTGTTTTCGGGCAAGATGCAGATGCTGGCTGCCTATCGTACCAACAACACGGGCGATGACCTCACGCTATTCACGAAAATGCTCACCGTGGAAGATTTGCAAAGCGACCGCCCCGCCAAGTTGGGCGAGGAACTGGGCATCAAGCAGGCCGCCACACCGCTTTTCAGCACCAACCGCTATTTGGACAACCAAACGCATCTCGGCAATCTGAACACGCTGTTTCCCATCGGTGAGAACACCACCTTGCGTGTCAACCTCTATTACCTCAACGACCTGCGGAAACAGTCGGTCGGTCAAAGCAACACGATTTTTCTTGCCGCTGACACCATCACTTACACCGAGCAAATCGACAACCGTTTCCGCGACAACCAGCTTTTTGGCACCATCACGCTCAACCGCAACGACAAGGCCTATTACCTGGATGACAAGCTCAGCTTCTCCAGCGCATGGGACAAGGCTTTCGGTATCGACATCAACAACGGAATGCCCGTTCACCAAACGCTCGAAACGCCCGCGTTGTCCGTTGATAATGACTTACGCCTGATCATTCCCGTTGGGGAAAGGCTTTTGGACTTCACCTCTTTTATTGGCTATGGCCAAACACCCCATCGCCTTGAAGTGGAACCTGGTGTGTTCGCCGAACTTCTCAATGACAGCGTTGCCTATCCAAAGACCGTTCAGGAACTGAACACCCGACAATATTTTGCCGACCATGCTGTCAGCGCTATTTTCACAGCGGGTAGATTCACCATCCGCCCCAAGGCGGGATTTCTCTTTGTAGAGCGTCAAATCGGTTCTTCTTTGATTCCCTTGGGAGACGAAACCGACCAACTTAGTCCATCATTGGATGACCAACAGGTGCGGCGGCGTCAGCTGAAGCCTTACGTTGACGCCAGTGTGGAATACAAGCGCAACCGATTCAGTGTCGGCATGGAACTGCCGTTGAGCCTTCAATTCGTGATGGTGCAGAGCGAAAACGACGGCGACCGGATGACCAAACTGCTTTTCAATCCCAGCCTTTGGAGCCGAATGAAGCTCAGCGACTTCTGGACACTCAACGCATCAGTGCGGATGAACCACCGCATCGAGAACTATGACACTTGGTTGGATGGCTACCTGCTGACCGACTATCAGGACCTGGTGATGCGCAAAGCGCCGCTCTCGTTGTCGCGTACTTTGTCGGGTGGCGTGGGTGCCCAGTTCAAGGAGCCGTTCATCTCGCTGAATGCCGATTTGCGTTATGGCATCGGGCATACCCATTCGGAAAACCTATATCGTTACCAAATAGGGGAGGGCGGCATCAGTACCTTGGAAGTCATCGCCATGCCCAACAGACGGTTCTATCAAACACTGAACGGCAGCATAAAAAAGTATTTCTCTCCAATCCGCACTTCCATTGGTCTGAAAGGCAACCTTTTGGACTCGCGCGGCGTTGCTTGGGTCAACGGGGCGTTGATGAACACGCAAAACATTTCCTTCAGCCTTTCGCCTTCGGTAATGTTCAAGGCAACGCAATGGTTGAATGTGGATTATTCGTTGAATTACAACAGGCTGTATTCCTTTATTGATGGCCAAAAACGAGGTGATATCACCTATTGGCGGCATTTTGGCAAGGCGTTCGCTTTTCTGCCGAAAAACCAAACCATTAGTCTGATGGCAGAATACTATCGCCACCAGGGACAGCCCTACCTCTTTGTGGATGCTGGCTATGAGTTTTCCATCAAGCAACCGAAGCTTGACTTCGAGGTGCGATGGAACAACATATTCAACAGCAAGAAATATGTGTCGTACTATTCCGGAGCCTTCTCAGTGCAGGAAACCGTTTACACGTTGCGCCCCATGGAGGTGATGGCTTCGGTGAGGTTCAGGTTTTAATCGATAATAATTGATTATACATACGGAATCAGAAAATGGATAAAAGAAGATACTTTCTCGTTTTATTTTCCGTTTAAGGTTCATAAATAATCCAATGATGAAAGCATATCCGATTCTCCTGGTATTCGGTCTTATGATGACCGCCTGCGTCCCCTCCCATAGAAATACCCCGATGGCTTCCCCGTCGTTATCTGCCATCGATAGTTTGATGTGGCGGCAGCCCGACAGTGCTTTGAAGGTAATGATTTCGTTTACCGAGAGTGGCAAGGCGGATAGCTTGGATGAGTTTGACGGCCACTATTGCCAACTGTTGATTTCGGAGCTGCTGTATAAAAATCATTATGAACAGACAAATCGAAAGGATTTGCTGAAAGCGGTGGCGTATTTTGATTCCATCGATGACGGATTTTTGTCGGCTCGGGCGCATTATATAAATGGTGTGGGGTACGTTGAAAAGGACAGCGTGGTTGAGGCCTGTACGGAATACCTGAAGGCGTTGGAAATCATGGAAACGCATTTCCCGAATGTAGAAATGCAAGATTTTGCGACTCTACGACCCCAACATCTGCCTCGTTTCATGGCCCTAACCTACAGCCGCATAGGGGAATTGCTCTCCAGCCAATATTTGCAGGAACCTTCTATCGCCTGTTTCAAGAAATCTCTTGCTTTCAACAATATCGAGCCTTGTTCGCCGAACAACCGATCCTGTTTGTTGCTTTTTATTGGGAAACAATACTATAAGCTGAGCCAATGTGACACAGCGGAGTATTATTTCGATGAGGCGTTGCGTCAGTTGCCCGATACCAACAATCTGGTTTACAGGGATTTGGTTTCCTATAAAGCACTGCTTGATTATGACGTTCGACATCATGTTGAGGCCCCCATCAACAATTTGAAGCGCCTGATAGCCCAAGCCACCGACAAGAATGAACTGCTGGCGCGATACACTACTTTGGGTGCTATTTATTCCGAGGAAGGGCAATATGATTCGGCATTGTTTTACCTGACCCCTGTGTTTGAAAACGACAACGACGTCATGCGGCAAAGAGCGGTGTCGCCCTATTTGCGGACCATTTACCAAAACTTGGGCGACTCGCTGAAAGCCGACCAATACGCTGTCTTTATTGCGGATAATGGGGGTACGGAGGGCGAAAATAAAGTACGGGCATCAATGGTCAACGAACTGTATCAACAGCATCAGCAATGGGAACTGGATCGAACTAAGGAAGTGGAACGCCAACGAGCAGCAAGACATAGCCGCTGGATTTGGATGGCGATTGCGGGACTACTTTTGCTGGTGGCTATTGCCATCGTGGTGGCAAGGCGAGGTTATGGCAAACGGCTAAAGCTTCAACAAGAGGAATTGGGCAAACAGCTGGAGGCAGCGCAGGATGCCTTGAAGGTGAAAGAAAAAGATGCTCTTTTCACCAAAGTGAACGCCATCTATCAGGACAAACTCGGCAACAAGGCCAAACGTATTTTTGAGGCATTCAACGAGACTCATCCTGATGCCGTATCGAAGCTGAAGGCGTCTTATCCCGATTTGACCGACACGGAGGTTGATATCTGTGTCCTATCTCACTTCGCATTCCGTGTGAAGGAGATCGCTGACATCCTTGAATTGCGGGAAAACACTGTGGCGAAATACCGTTCCAGCATCAAGAAGAAGACTCAAATCAGGGATGCTGAGAGCCTGATGAATCAAGTCTTATAGTGGAAATGACGCTAGTAATTCGTTGATTCTCAAAAGCAATCTTTGAGAAAATAGTGGATTGGAGATGCCCAGCCGATTTTTGGTAAAAAAAAAGGCTATCTTTGCGATTGTGAAATAACGAAAATATTTTTATATGAAAAAGTTAGTTTTGCTGTTATGGCTATTGTCGCTGGTAATCCCAGCGTCGATCGCGCAAAGCCCAAACAAATCACACACCATCAGCGGCTATGTCACCGATGGCAAAAGTCAGGAGACCCTGCTGGGAGCCTCGGTGTACGACGCCTCCACCATGAAAGGCACCGTGACCAACAACTTCGGTTATTACACCTTAAAATTAGCGGATGGTCCCGTTAGTTTAAAGGCTTCTTTTGTGGGTTTTGAGCCCTACGAGGCAAATTTTATTTTGAAAAACGACACAGTAATCAACATCGCTTTGGCGCAGTCGAACCAGTTGAACGAAGTAACGGTTACGGCACGGGCCATGGAGAGCAATGTGAAAGGCACCCAGATGAGCGCCATCGAGCTGCCGGTGATGCAGCTGAAAAAAGTGCCCGCTTTGTTCGGCGAGAGTGATGTCATCAAGACCTTGCAGCTGCTTCCGGGTGTGCAATCGGGAACGGAAGGCTCGGCGGGAATGTATGTCCGTGGCGGCGGTCCCGACGAGAACTTGATCCTCCTTGATGGCGTGCCACTTTATAATGTGAACCATGCCGCGGGTTTCTTCTCAGCCTTCAATGCCGATGCGATCAAGAACGTCACCCTTTACAAAGGCAGCTTCCCGGCCCGATTCGGTGGACGACTCTCCTCAGTGGTCGATGTGCGCATGAAAGACGGCGACATGTACGAATATCATGGCAATGTTAGCATCGGCCTTATCGCCTCCAAGGTGAACGTGGAAGGCCCCATCATCAAAGGGAAGACCTCGTTCAACTTCTCGTTCCGACGCACCTATTACGACTTCATCACTGCCCCATTAGCCAATTTAATGGTAAAGCAACAGGTCGAAAAAGGTACCGCGTCTGCATGGGCAGGCTATTATTTCTATGACCTCAATCTCAAAGTCAACCATAAGTTCTCTGACAAGGACCGTCTCTTCCTCAGCATCTATTCGGGTGACGATAAAGTGTATGCCAACATAAAGTACAAGGATCTTCTCGATGACCACTATTATGGAGCAGGATCCGGCCTTGAGAAGCTGAACATCGACTGGAAATGGGGCAACCGGGTGGCAGCCCTTCGATGGAACCATGTGATCCAACCCAACCTCTTCATGAACGTCACTGGGGCTTACACGCAATACCGCCATTACATGGGAGCCGGCTTCTCCAGTGAGACAAGCTACACAAACCAACACTATTTTGAAAGCATGGATATGGGCGTGCATTCAGGGATCTATGACGGCAGTGTCAGAGCCGATTTCGATTACAAGCCTTTCGAGAACCATGACGTGAAGTTTGGCGCGAACCTGACGCATCACACCTATAGCCCTACCATTGCGGCCATCCATCTCAAGCAGGAAGAAAACGACCAGAACGGCTACGTCTTCGACAGCACCTCGAACGACGCCCGTATCAGGGCACTGGAGACGGACCTGTACGTGGAAGACAACTGGGACATCAGCAATTTCTTCAAGCTGAACGCTGGTTTGCATTACTCCACCTTCAGCGTGGACAAGAAGACTTACCACAGCCTCCAGCCTCGAGTGAGCATGAGGGCTTTGATTACCGAGGACTTCTCGCTGAAGGCGGGATATGCTTACATGAGCCAGTACATCCATCTCCTTTCAAGCAATGCCATCAGTCTGCCTACTGACCTTTGGGTGCCAGTTACGGGCAGTGTCGTCCCGATGAACGCCCATCAGGTGGCTGTGGGTGCCTTCTACGACTGGAAAGGCTTTGAGTTCTCGATTGAAGGCTACTACAAGAAGATGCAAAACGTGATGGAATACAAGGAGGGCTCCTCATTCTTCACCTTGGATCAGAGCGATTGGCAAGACAAGGTGGTGATGGGCGACGGTTGGTCGTACGGCATCGAGTTGTTCGCACAGAAACAGGTGGGCAAGTTCACGGGTTGGATTGGCTACACCTGGGCCCATGCGAACCGCCTCTTCGACCGTGAAGGCCAGGAGCTGAACTTCGGCGAGGTGTTCCCCGCTAAGTACGACCGTCGCCACGACTTGAACATCGTGCTGATGTATGATATCAATGATTGGATCGACGTGGGTGCCACCTGGATCTATAGCTCGGGCAACTGCGCCACGCTTCCGATGCAGAGCTATCATGGAGTTGGATACAATGGACTAGGGTCCAGCTATTATGACCCGCCTACGGTTTCCCATATCGAAAGCCGCAACAACTACCGCTTCAACAGCTACCAACGTCTTGACCTGGTGGCCAACTTCCATAAGCAGAAAAAACACGGCGAACGCATCTTCAGCATTAATATCTACAATACCTTGTGCCACAACAACCCGTTCATCGTTTATCCTCGCGAACATGAGGTACAGATGGGCGATGGGACGACAAAGAGGATGAAGACCTTACGCCAAATATGCATTTTCCCCATCATCCCGACGGTGAGCTGGCAATATAAATGGTAGTTTTAAGAAGTAAGAAGACAGAAGTAAGAAGTAAGAAGACAGAATCATGAAACAGTTAAAGATATTATCAATTATTTTGATCATGGCGGGATTGACCGCTTGTGAAAAAGAGATCATGTTTACTGATATCGCGCCAGAGGAACTATTGGTGGTGAACGGCATTCAACATGTGGGCGAACCGGCGCGGCTTTACGTCGAGAAAAGCTCGTTCTATACCGATGAGGTCGAAAAGGACTTCCGAGTGAAGGATGTCCATGCCGACCTCTATGTGAACGGGGTCTTCAAAGAGTCGCTCCAGGTGCGTGACTCAATCATCTGGGAAACCTACTGGATTGCCAGCGAAAACGGTATGGGCGAACAGGCGGAACGGCCTCGTTATGCTTTTGTTTATTGCGAAGGCGAATACATTCTCCGCGAAGGTGACGAACTCCGTTTTGAGGTGAGTTCAAGCGAGTTTGAGAAAACCGCGGTCGCAGAAACCACGATGCCTTCCATGCCCAACGCGATTAGTTTCGATACCGTACGTATAGCCGGTAACACCGATGGTTACGGTGGAAAGACGATTTATTTCTCTTTGGTGATTGATGATCCTGCCGGCAAGGACTACTACAATCTCTTTCCTCGGGAAGGCTTGGAAGGCTTCACCACCACCGATCCCGTCTTTGCCGACTTTATGAATGTAGAGCATGTGGAGGACTTGTTCGGAGGTGGTAATTACTATGCCAATGGTCCCTATAACCTGTTCAACGATTCCTATTTTGACGGGAAACAATACGCAGTCGATATAGAGATGTCTATCCATACGGATGTTTATCTCGAGCCGTTTGTACTGGAAGTGTCGAAAGTGGATTATGGTCTTTATCAGTTCAAGAAATCCTATTCATCTTTCGTTACCATTGACGATGGACCTATGGGTTTGTTCACCGAACCAAGCCAAGTCTATTCGAATGTCCGTAATGGTGTTGGCGTAGTCTGCTCGCAAAGCCAGCCGGTGACTTTTTCGATTGACTTAAACCGAACAAAATGAAAGAAATGAAGTTCCAATCGAATAGTCGAAAGTGTACCAGCCATTGAGCGGCTTCATCAAATACGAATGGTATAAATAACATCACCATGAGAGGCAAAAACAGCGGAATCGTTTACGACGGATGGTTTGAGTTTGGCGATGTCATCCGTCAGGAATTGAAAGGCCCGAAAGGCGAAGGCAATGTGATTTATCCCAATGGCGACCATTTTGAGGGTATTACCCCGACGGCAGCTCCATTGATTTTTGGGGCTACCCTCTAAAGCAACTGAAGCCTTTCCATGGCTATATGACCGTCCACACTGCCGACGGCAAATGTCACGAAGAAAAGTGGGACCAAGGCGAACTGGTGAAACTGGAAAACGAAAAATGGGACGTCCGAGGGGCAAAGGTCCTCCAACTTCCCGACCCGTTCAATAAAAACGACATCGTGGAATGCCGGGTGTGGAACGGCCATATCGATTATTTCTATAGGCGCTGGATTTATGATGGCGACATGGCCGACGACCGCCCTAATGGTATCGGTGTGCTTGTTGGCGACAGTGTGGACACAAGAGGCCGCCGCTACGAAGGTGAATTCAAGGACGGGCTATGCCACGGACATGGCGTTTTCACCTATCCCAAAGGCGGCATTACGCAAGACGGCGATTGGATGGAAGGCGTGTTTCAAGAAGACGAAGCACCTGATGCTCCTATCATGCTTAATGTGTGGCTTCATGGAGATGACACCGAAAAGACAAAGGTGGAAGCCAAAGTCGGAAAGTTCCCTTATTTTACAGGCTTCGGCGGTTTGCGCATCGATCGCATCGAGAAGCGTTGTATCACTTTCGCTTACTACGGCGAAATCAAGCTGCTCACCCCAGGTGAGACAATCCACTTTTACAACGAGATTGATGGCCGTGAAGACCACGATGGTTGTGTATATGAAAGCTATGAGTATTATTTGGACATCACCTGGAAACCCTAATTTAAACAGATGTACATGACCTTATAGGTTTCACTGTGATGGGCGAGGATATTACTCGATGAAGGCCTCAAGCTTCCTTTTTTGGGGTGGAGTGTAAAGTTTCTTTACACCCACTGTAAAATTTCTTTACAATTATTTTTTTGTTATAAAACGTATTCTATTGATTATTATTAGGTTATGATTTTGGTACGAGGTGTGCGCTCTGAAATGCATTATTTTGTATTTTAGCATCATGAGCAGCTACCTGAAATTCCTCTCTCGAAACAAACTCTACAGCATCATCGAGGCGGTGGGCTTGGCCGTCAGTTTGGCCTTTGTTGTCATCATCTTTTGCTACGTGGCGCAACAGATCGCTGTGACGCGTGAAAACCCGCACCGAAAGGAAATATACGCCGTAGGGTTGAAGAACCTGATTAAATTCGAGTATGGATTGAAAGGCAGCATCGGCGAGAGCATCCCCGAGATTGAATCGATCACCGAATTCCAGATGATGCATACCGATATGAAGGCCGACGACCAATCCCGTGCGGTGTATGTGCTGGGCTGCGACCGTGATTTCTTCGATATCTTTCCCGTCGAGTTCGCCGTAGGCCAGCCAGACCAAATCAACGAAGTTTCGGCGGCATTCGTGTCGGAGCGTATGGCGCAATTGCTATCCGAGACAGGCGAAGTGGTTGGGCGCAGCATCCATTTGTTTAAGCGCGATTACACCGTGGCTGGCGTGATTTCCGACTTCGGCAGTTCGCTTTTCTACGAAACGCCCGATGTGATTGTCAATGTGGATGTCAGCGATGGCGTGGTGTTCTATGGTGGCCTCAACAGCCCATCCCGACCGGCCAATGTGTTTACCACGGTGAATGTCTTTGTGAAAGTGCTTCCCAACACTGACCGTGCAGCACTTCTTGAAAAAATGTCGGCGGCGATTGTGGCCTTTTACTCTGATATTTTAGGGATGGAGCCCCCGTTTGAAATTGCAGAAAACACTATGTTGGTTCGCTTGGATGAGTTGTTTTACACCGATGCCCAAACCAACCTAAAGAAAGGCGACAAAACGATGATGCACAGCCTGTTGGCCATAGGCTTGCTGCTGTTGATTTCTGCCATATTCAACTACATCAACCTCAACGTTGCCCTGACGAGCAAACGGGCAAAGGAGATGGCTTCGAGGCGGCTGCTTGGCGCGACGAAGGGTGAAATCATCGGGAAATACCTCTGGGAGTCGATGGCGTTCACTTCGGTGTGCATGGTGCTGGGCATTCTTTTGGCCGAGGCGCTTTGCCCGATGGTTAATCGGCTGTTGGGCGGAAGTGTTGGGGTTAGGGTTTCGCTCTCGCCTTTCTATTTGGTTTCCTACCTGCTGATGGTGGTGGTTGTGGCTTTGTTGGCAGGCATCACGCCTGCGGTGGTGGTGTTGCGTGCCCAGCCCATCGATGTGGTGAAGGGCACGTTCCGCTTCCGCAACAAGATGGTGCTCTCGAAGGTATTCATCGTCCTGCAAAACGTCATCGCCATCGTGCTGATTGCCTTGGTGATCACGATGGAAGTGCAAATGCGCCACATGGAACGGAGGCCGGTGGGATGTCGCACTTACAACCTGTTTTATCTTGAATCCGTCCTTTCGGGCAATGAGGCTTTCGAGAATGACTTGTTGGCCTTGCCTTGTGTGAAGCGGATGGGCCATTCCTACGGCTATCCTGGCAGTGCAATGATGGGCTCCAACTGGGTTCGCCTCAACGATCCCGACAATTTTATTTCCGTTGGGTACCTGATGTGCGACACGGCGGCTTTCGACCTTTACGACTTCGATACCAAGGTGATGTACAGCCAATTGGAGGAAGGCAAGTGGTTATTGACGCAGGGGCTTTTGGAGAGTCAACTGGGGATGCCGATGAGCAAGTTCGACCCCGACTCGCTGGGTGTTTGGTACAAGCATAATGTCGGCTACGACCTGTGTGGCGTGGTGGGCGATTTCGCCATCAACAGTGCTGCCTCTGTGGTTGACGAGAAATTCGGTGCCGTGCAGATTGTGGGAGACGAGCCGATGTTCAAATGGGTAAGTTTCAATCCTGTACTGGAGATTGTGGGCGACCACGCCGAAGCCCGCAAGGCGATCGATGCGGTGTATGACAAACATATCAAAATGCAAGAAACCTATTGGGAGCCTTTCAGAGAGGGCTTTATAGATGACCTTTTGCTGCAAAGTTTGCAGGGGACCAAAAACAAAATGCGCCTTGTGGATCTGTTTATGGCAGTGGCGGTGTTGCTGTCGCTGCTGGGTCTTGTGGCCATGAGCACGCATTTCGCCTCCGAGCGCGAGAAGACCATCGCCGTCCGCAAGGTGTTTGGTGGCACGATGCAAAGCGAGATTCGCCGCAACCTGAAAGAATACATCATCATGATTCTCATAGCCAATGTCATCGCCATCCCCATAGCAGTTTGGGTGTGCGGGCGCTATCTGGAGGACTTCGTCTATCGCATCGACTTGTATCCCTGGATTTTCGTGGTGACGGTAGTGCTGTCGTTCGTCATCGCCATCGGATCCGTGCTTTGGCAAATCGTCTCCGTGGCTCGAGTGAATCCGGTGATGGCGTTGAAGAAGGAATAATCTTGGAAAAGTGTCAAAAAAAGGCAAAATTTCCTTGGAAAAGTGTCAAAAAACTAAACTTTTTGTTTGCGATAATCAAAAAATGTGTAATTTTGCTTTCTGTAAAAAGCAGAATTAAGTAAAAATTGCTTTCTATAAAAAGCAAAAACATCCGAAAAATGCTTTTTGTAAAAAGCAAATTAAACTAAAGCGCTATGGAACAGTTATTTGAGAAACAAGATGCCTTGCTCAACGCCACCAATATGGGGATTGTGAGAAACTTCATCAACCACGTCAATTGGGAGGCTCCTATGCTTTGCATACGGGGACCGAGAGGTGTGGGCAAATCGACTTTGTTGAGGCAATACATCAGGCAACAATATGGTATCGGTAGCGAGGCGGCCCTGTATTGCTCCCTCGATTTCTCTTATTTCACCCAACATACTATTTTAGAGGTTGCTGAGAAGTTCTACAAACACGGAGGCAAGTTGCTGGTGCTCGACGAGGCGCACAAATACGAAAATTGGAGCCGCGAAGTGAAGGAGGTGGCCGATACCTATCCCAACCTTCAAATCATCTTGAGCGGCTCGTCGTTGCTGAAGTTGATTGACGGCGACGCCGACCTTTCGCGCCGCTGCCGTGGCTATTACATGCCCGGACTTTCGTTCAGGGAATATCTTCAATTCTATAAAGGTATTGATCTGCCTTGCCATTCGTTGGAAGAGATACTGTCTGATGCCAAGGAAATCGCGGCTGAAGTGAACAGCAAGTGTCGTCCGCTGCAGCATTTCCACGACTACCTGAAGTACGGGTATTATCCATTCTATCTGAAAAACCCCATCGATTATTATCCACTCATCGAGCAAGTGACAAACTATGTCATCGATGTCGAATTGCCACAGCTTCGCAAGGTGAATCCGAGCAATTGCAGGAAGGTCAAAGCGCTGTTGAATGTGTTGGCGCAGCAGGTTCCTTTCGATGTGGACATCTCCAAGATGGCTTCGATGATTGAGTTGCAGCGTAATACAGTCATCGAATATCTGGGGCATTTGGCCGATGCGAAACTTATCCATCTACTTTACAGCGACCTCGTTTCCGTGAAGAAAATGCAGAAGCCCGACAAGATTTATCTTGAAAACCCCAACCTCTTTTATGCTTTGGCTACCACGCCAGTGAAGATTGGCACGGTGCGTGAGTGCTTTGCCGTCAATCAGTTGAGTTATAGCCATAAGGTGGAGTACGGCAAGCAGCAAGGAGACTTCAAAGTGGACGGGAAATGGACATTTGAAGTCGGCGGCGAAGGCAAGACCTTTGACCAGATTGCCGATTTACCCAATTCCTTTATCTTGGCTGATGACATCGAATCGCCTCACGGCAACAAGTTGCCGCTTTGGATGGTCGGGTTGATATATTGAGTTCAAAGAGGCTGATTGTTGTCCTCACTGTAAAGTTTCTTTACACCCACTGTAAAGAATCTTTACAGTTGAAAGCGTATTTGAATCGGTATATTATTGATTGTCAATGATTTGTGTTTTTGGCACAATGAATGCCATTCTTTGCCCGTTTTTAATTAGAAAATAATGAGCAGTTACATCAAATTCCTTTCCCGAAACAAACTCTACACCGTCATCGAGGCCATCGGTCTTGCCGTCAGCCTTGCTTTCGTCATCATCATCGGCAGTTATGCGTGGCAGCAATACAGCATCACCCGCGAAAGCCCCGACCGAAAGAACATCTACTGCTTCGGTATGCCAGGTTATCTCGGCTTGACATATGCCTTCGTAAATGAGGTAACGGACCGGGTGCCCGAAGTGGAACTCGCTGTGCGGTATTGCATCGAGGCCAATCCTCCGTCAATCATGTTTGGCAATGAAGAGGTTGAAGCCGAAATGACTGCTGTCAGCAAAGATTTCTTCACGATGTTTCCTTATCTCAAGTTTATTGAAGGCGGCCCTGAAGGTATCGAAGTACCAGGGAATGTCATTGTCAGTGAAAGTTTTGCGCGGAAGCATGATATCAAAGTAGGTCAAACATTGGATTTTATCATCAATAAATATATGGTTGTCGGAATAATTGAGGACTTCCGTAACACCGTGTTTACTCCTACGGATGTGATTGTCAATGAACACGACTTCCTCAATAAGTCCGCTTGGGACATGCCTTATGACCGTTATGGAACAACCATACCTTTTGTCAAATTCACAAAAGGTTCCGACCCGAAGGTGATTTACGACAAAGTGGAGCAGGTTTGCAAGGCAATTTATCCCGATATGTACGGTCAGGCTTTCTTCGAACGCTTGGACATGACCCGCTTCGACCACCTGTTTTTCAAGGACTTTGGCGGGCCGAATGACCAATTAAAACATGGCGACCTCAATACACTGAAACTCTTGGCCCTCGTCGGGCTGCTGTTGTTGCTTTCGGCGGTGTTCAACTATATCAACCTTTCGTTTGCCCTCACGGGAAAGCGCGCCAAGGAGATGGCCACCCGCCGTTTGCTCGGAGCGCAGAAAGGCGAAATCATTTGGAAGTATATCGCTGAATCATTGGTATTTACGGCAGTTTGTTTTGGCTTTGGCTTGTTGTTAGCATACTTGTTGGCACCGTCAGTCAACGCCTTGCTCAACAGCCCTGATGTGCCGATTGCCATTCAGATGAAACCTATGTACCTTGCGGCTTATTTAGGCATTGTTGCGGTTGTTGGCGTGCTCAATGGCATCATTCCTGCCGTGTTTGCCAGTCGCGTGCAGCCGATGGATGTGGTGAAAGGCACCTTCCGCCGCAATACGAAAATGGTGTTCAATAAGGTATTCATCGTCATCCAAAGCACTTTGGCGGTCTTTCTCATCGCTATGGCCATCGTGATGGAGGCGCAATACCGCACCTCGCTGAACCGCCCGAAAAACTGCAATACCCAAGACAAATACTATTTGGTGGTGTTCGCCTCCGAACCGCAATCCGATTTGTTTGACAAACTTGAGAAATTGCCTTGTGTGAAGCGGATTGGCCGAAGTAGGGGCGTGCCGGGGTGTATGATTGGTGGACAGTACAGCCTCACTCGTGACGGACAGAATATCTTGTATCGGCATTTGATGATGGATACCGTTGCTTTCCAAATGCTTGACTTTGAAATTCTTAAAGATTATCAGACTCCGCTTTACAATACGGTTTGGTTTGGCGAGCGGGCCTTTGCCGCCACAGGACTTACCGATGAGGACCACGAAATCGATGTATTAAGGGAAAGGACGACCAACTGCGACCAGGTGGCTGGTGTGATTCGTGATTTCCCAGTGACCACAAGCAATGTGGGTGACGAAGATTATCAGATTATCAGTATTATGAAAGCCGATGACATCAAATATGGCGGTTTTGTGATGGAAATTATGGGTGATCATGCGGAAGCGAGAAAAGCCATCCATGAGGTGGTCGATGAATGGCGCAATGGTGAATTTGTGGATCCTTTTGCCGATGGTTTCATTGACGATTTCTACCGCGATGCGCTCAAGCCCGCCAAGAATAATATGCGTCTTTTGGAGATTTTTATGCTGCTTGCCGTGCTGATCTCTCTGCTTGGCCTTATCGCCATGAGCACCTATTACGCGGGCGAGAACGCCAAGAGCATCGCCGTGCGCAAGGTGTTTGGCGGCACCGTCGAGAGCGAGACGTGGCGCACCGTGAAGGAATATATGGTTTTGGTGGCGGTGGCCTGTGTCATCGCCGTCCCGATAGCGGTGTGGGCGGCGCAGCGTTACCTCGAAGGCTTCATCGTCAAACTCGAAAACTACGCCTGGATTTTCGTCGTTGCCGTGGTCATTTCCCTCGTGATGGCCTTCCTCTCGGTGCTTTGGCAAACCTTGAAGGCGGCACGGAAGAATCCGGCGGAGGCTTTGAAGAAAGAATGAAAACGCAAATTATGTTTTTTTCGGTAATTATTTTTCGGTAATTTTGCCGCCATGAGTAAACTCAAATCTAAAATCCTAGTCGTCGACGACAACGCCGGCATCCGGTCGGCACTGAAGATATTGTTACCCATGCGTTTCGCCGAGGTGGAACTCATCGCCTCACCCAAGGTGCTGATGGAGACCATGCGGACGTTCAAGCCTGACGTGGTGCTGCTCGACATGAACTTCGAGACCGACATCAACACGGGCAACGAAGGCCTCTTTTGGCTCTCCGAGTTGAAACGCGATTTCCCTGAGGTGGAGGTGGTGCTCTTCACGGCCTACGCCGACATTGCCCTCGCCGTGGAAGGCATGAAACGCGGCGCCTTCGACTTCGTGGTGAAGCCCTGGGACAATGCCAAGTTGCTCGGCATCCTAGAGGAGGCCTGCAAGAAACACCGTAAAATCGCTGGGAAGGAGCCTGTCGTAGCATCTGCACCCATAATGCGTTGGGGTGAGAGCGAGGCGATGCAGCAAATGCGTGTGATGGTGGAGAAAGTGGCACCCACCGATGCCACGGTGCTCATCACGGGCGAAAACGGAACAGGTAAGGATGTGCTGGCCAATGAGATACACCGCCTTTCCAATCGCGCTGCCAAGCCGATGGTGGGTGTAGATATTGGGGCCATCACGGACACCTTGTTCGAGAGCGAGATGTTCGGTCACGTGAAAGGGGCTTTCACCGACGCCCATGCCGACCACATCGGTAAGTTTGAGCAGGCCAACGGCACCACTTTGTTCCTCGATGAAATCGGCAATGTGCCGCTGGCACAGCAGGCCAAACTGCTTCGCGTCATCCAAAACCGCAGCATCACCAAGGTGGGCGACACGAAATCCATCCCCATCAATATCCGCCTGATTTGCGCTACCAACATGGACTTGGCGACGATGGTCAAGGAAGGTCGTTTCCGCGAGGATTTGTATTACCGCATCAACACCATTACACTCCATCTACCGGCCCTTCGTGAGCGTGCCGACGAAATTGTACCTTTGTCGGAGGCGTTTGTGCGACAATATGCCGAAAAGTACCATCGTGTGGCACAAGGCCTTTCGGAAGAAGCCAAACAATTGCTGTTGCGCTGTCGTTGGAGCGGCAACATTCGCGAATTGCAAGGCTGCATCGAGAAGGCGGTCATCTATTCCGAGACCGAACTGGTCCGTCCAGAAGATTTGCAAATCAGAGCTTCCGAGTTGAGCGAAGCCAAAGCACAGGCCGAGTCGCTGGAGGATGCCGAGGAACAGATGATTCGTCAGGCACTGAAGCAATTCAATGGCAACCTCTCATTGGTGGCGAAGGCTTTGAAAATCAGTAGGCCGACCTTGTATAACCGTTTGAAGAAATACGGGATATGAGCATCTGGCTTTGGATAGTACTTATCGTTGTTGTGGTGGCGATTGCCATCGTGGTCACTTTTTGGCTTACGCGGCGGCACGATGCCAAAATGGTATCCTTTATGATGGATGCGTTGGAAGACGGCGAGCTGAACTTCCGCTTTCAGGAGAAATCGTCGTTGAACCGAGCCCTGAACCGCATACGTGGCATCTTTGAACGGAGGTCGGCAGTGGATGAGTCCACCTCTTGGAGTAGACTGTTCAGGGTAATCACCCACGAGATTATGAATACCGTTGCCCCCATCGCCTCGCTGAGCGATGCGCTCTCCAAAGAAGAAGATTTAGATGTAAAAGCCGGTTTGGAGACCATATCCGCCTCCTCGAAAGACTTGATCCGCTTCGTGGAGTCGTACCGAAACTTCACCGAAGTGGCGCCACCAGTACGAAAAGCAGTGATGGTGGATGAGTTGGCCGACCGCATATTACGCCTCAACAAAGCTAAAATCGCCGAACAGGGTGCCACCCTGACCTATCAGGCCAAGACCCCTGACCTGCTCATCTTCGCCGATGAAGGCCAAATCATGCAGGTGTTCAACAATTTGATTAAGAATGCCGTACAAGCCGGAGCCACCTCCATCAGAATCACTGCGGACCTCAATGTCGACGATCAAACCGTCATCCGAGTGGCCAACAACGGCAAGGCCATCCCCTTGCGACAAATCGAAGAGATTTTCGTGCCCTTCTACACCACCAAACCCAATGGCACTGGCATCGGACTGAGCCTCTCCAAACAAATCATGGTGAAACATAACGGCACCTTGATCCTGGAACAAAGCGACGATAATGTGACTGTCTTCACCCTGGTGTTCAAATAATGTTTGTAAAGAATCTTTACACCGACTGTAAAGATATTTTACAAATCCATCCATTTGATTTTTTTTAAATAATTGAATATCAATTAATTATGTTTTTGGCATGAGGCATGATTTCACCATGGCATACTATAATCTAATTGTGTGTGATGAAAACAAAACATACCTTTTTCATTTTTATGTTGTTCCTCGGGGCCTTGACTGATGGCAAGGCCCAGGACACCATCACCATGGACCTTAAAGCCTGCATGAACTACGCAGTGGAGCATTCCACCAAAATGCGTGTACAGCAGGCAGATAACCGTGATGCGCAAATTGATCGGCGTGACGCCATCCTCGCGGCTTTTACGCCACAGGTGAGCGGCAACACCTACGCTTATTACAACTTCGGACGTAGCATCGACCCGGAGACCAACACCTATACCGTTGTCACCTCTTTCCATAACGGCTACAGTCTTTCGGCAGGGATAGAGCTCTTCAATGGTTTTCGGGCAGTCAACAATCTGAAGATTACCAAGACAGCACAGCAAATGGGCTTGACCAAAGAGCAGCAAGTCGAGGACCAGATATGCCTCGCCACGATGGAAGCCTATTGCAATGTGCTTTATTATACCGAACTGGAGAAAGCTTTGCAAGGACAGGTGGTTACGGCTGAAAAGGCATTGCAACTGGCTACGAGGCAAGAAGAATTGGGACAGAAATCCCATGCCGACGTGGTGCAGATGCAAAGCGACTTGGCTGAACGGCAATATCAACTGACCACCTGCCGCAATAACCTCAATAATGCGATCATCACCTTGAAAGACGTGATGTTTTGGCCTATTGAGGAACCGATGAAAATCGATGGGAGTATCGCCCAACAGATGCTTTTTGTCACTGCACCTGTGGATGCGCAGACCATGGTGGCGCAAGCCCGACAGACTATGCCTTCTGTTCTCCTTGCCGAAGGCACGATGAAGAATGCCCAACTCGCCCTGAAAACGGCTAAATGGCAACTGCTTCCATCGCTGGCACTCTATGGCGGTTGGTCGTCAAGCTACTTCACCTATCCTGGTCGAGACGGTTATGTGCCGACACCGTATTTTGAACAACTGAAAAATAATGGCGGCGAGTATGTGCAACTCTCGTTGAGCATCCCTATCTTTGACCGTCTCTCCGGCCATTCCAACATCGCCAAACGTAAGAATGCTTACGACCGCGCCCAAGCCGACTATGATCAAGCTCTGCGCGACGTGGAAGCAGAAGTGCTTCGTGCCGTGGCCGACCGTGATGGCGCCGCTGATGCGTTAAAACAAGCGGAGACCCGCGCCGCCTTGCAGCAGGAGGCTTTTGCCCTTAACGGAAAACGCTTCGAACAAGGCTTGATTTCGTCCATCGAATACCAGGCGGCATCGAACAATTATTTGAATGCATTGGCGGAACAACTGAATGCACGGCTTCAATACTTTATCAAAAACAGTGTCGTCAATTATTATAAAGGAATATCATACATCAATCAGTGATCATCTTGGAATTATAAAATCTACGTATATGGAACACTCAATGGATCGTAAAATCGAAAAGAAAAAAGGCATCGCGCTGGCATTCACAAAAAAGGCACTGCCGTTCTGGGGCGGGGCTTTGCTGCTGGTTTTCATTCTTTGGCTTATCTTCAGGGACGACTCGAAGAAATTGCGCATCGACGCGGACAATATCACTGTGAGCACTGTCACCTCGGGCGAGTTCAACGACTACATCCGTATCAGCGGACAGGTGGCGCCCATGACCACCATCCAAATAAGTCCCTTGGAAGGCGGTGTGGTGCAGCAGATCGTCATCGAGGAAGGTGGCCGCGTGAAACAAGGCGACGTGATCCTCATTTTGAGCAATGAGAACCTCGACATGCAGATTCTCAACTCCGAAGCCGACCTTGCCGAAAAGGAGAATATTCTCCGCAATACGATGATCCAAATGGAACAACAGAAGCTGAGCGTGGAGCAGGAGAAGCTTCAATTGCAAATGGAGGTGCGGCGCAACAAACGCACTTACGAGTCGCAGAAAGCCCTTTATGACGACGGTCTCATCGCCCGAGAGGACTTCCTGAAAGCCGAAGAGGACTATGAACTGTCAAACAGTCGCTTGAAACTGGTGGAGAACCGTGCCAAACAAGACAGTCTCTACCGCTCAGTGGAAATCACACAGATGCGCGAGAGCCTGGAGAATATGCGGCAAAACATGATGATGATCCGCCGACGCAAAGACAACCTCACCATCAAGGCACCTATCGACGGCGAGTTGGGTCTGCTTGACGTGGTGTTGGGGCAGTCGGTGGCGGCAGGGATGAAGATCGGTCAGATCAACAACCTTGACAGCTACAAGATTGAGGCTCAGATTGATGAGCATTATATCGATCGTGTTACCCCAGGCTTGGAAGCCACCTTCGAGCGGCAGAACGAGAAGTATCAGGCCCAGATCCGCAAGGTGTATCCCGAGGTGCGCGATGGCAAGTTCAAGGCCGACTTCAAGTTCATGGAGCAACAGCCCGAGAACATCCGCAGTGGCCAGACCTATTACCTCAACCTGCAACTTGGACAGCCTGTGGAAGCGGTGCTTATCCCTCGTGGTGCCTTCTACCAGAAGACGGGAGGCAAGTGGATCTACGTGCTCTCGCCCGACGGCAGCAAGGCCACGCGCCGCGACATCCGCATCGGGCGCCAAAACCCGCAGTATTACGAGGTCGTCGAAGGCCTGGAAGCAGGGGAGAGGGTGATTACTTCTTCGTATGACAACTTTGGGGAGAGTGAAGTGTTAGTTTTTTAAAGGAATAGCCATGAAAAGATTCAAAGACACACTCATCAAAATCCTATCCTTAGGCATAGGTCTCGCCATTGGCATCGTGCTGATTGCAAAGGTGTGCTTCGAGCTGTCGTACGACAGTTTCTATAAGGATGTGGACCGCATCTATCAAATCAAGGCGGAATGGGTCATGGGTGACCGAAACGGCGATGGCGGTCGCATTAGCGGTGGTGTGGCTCCAGGTTTTCAAGCCGAAGTGCCTGGTGTGGAAAGCGCCACTCGATACGTGGATTATACCCTTATGACCAAAAAATATCTTGACGAAAAAGGCAATGTCTTGTTCGAAGGACGTCATATCATTGCCGACACCTCTTTCTTCAAAGTGTTTCCGCTAACCATCCTTGCAGGAGACCCCGTCAAAGCGTTGAGCAGCAAACAATACCTCGCCATCTCGCGCTCATTTGCGGAGGTTTTGGGAGGCGTCAGCGAATGTATTGGAAAGGTCGTGGGCGTCGAGAACGACAAGGATGTGTATGTGGTGGAAGCCGTGTTCGATGATTTTCCAGCCAACGGCTCGATCTCGTTCGATGTGGCCTATTCCATGGAATGGCGGGACAAGGCAAGTTCCGAGAACTGGGTCTTCAACGACATGTACACAGGTTATGTCAGATTGCAGAAAGGCATTGACCCACACTCGCTTGACGAGGCCATCCACAAGATGCAGGCCACGCATCAGGATTTGGAGAAGCTGAAGACAGAGAAAGGCTACGAAGTGCGTTATCATTTGGTGCCCTTCGACCAACTGCACACCTCTGACCCTGATGTGCACAACACCATCATCGTTCTTTCCATTGTGGCTTTCCTGCTGATTTTCATCAGTTTGATGAACTATATTCTTGTGGTGCTTTCGTCGATGGTGAAACGTTCGAAGGAAATCGGCATCCGAAAGTGTTTCGGTGCGGGCGGTCGTGAGATTTATGGGATGCTTCTCAAAGAGGCGGCTATTCACATCGGCTTGTCATTGGTGCTTGCAGCTTTGCTGATTCTTGCGGGAAGTAATCTGATTACCAATTTATTGGGAATTTCTTTCACCACCATGTTAGTTGGGAAAAGCATCCGTACTATCCTGGTGGTCATCGTGGTGATATTCGTGCTTTCGGTGGTTGTGCCTGGGTTGCTTTACACACGCATTCCCGTTTGGCAAGCCATCCGCAACTTCACCCTGAACATGCGCCACTGGAAACTATTCCTGTTGAGCCTGCAAGTGGCAGTGAATGTGTTCATCGTGTCGATGCTGCTCGTTGTGACAGGACAATATGAATTCCTTGCCAACGAGGATTTGGGTTACAACTACAAGAACTTGTATTACATCGATGCGCGGACGGTCAAGACGCGCGATTTGATGGTGAATAAACTGAACACATTGCCCGAGGTTGAAGGTGTGGAGGCATGTGCCATCTTGCCTTACCAGTTCGCCGAAGGCAATGTGGTGATGAAATTCCCGGAGATGTCCACGATGATTTTGCTCGCCGACGGCTATTGCGTCACAGATGGCTTCTACGACCTTATGGAGATTCCCTTCATCGCTGGCGGCTACCCCGCTGACTCGTCGCAGGTGGCGGTTAGCGAGAGTCTGATTGAGAAGATGATGGAACATGAGGATTGGAGTGATGGTGCGGTTGGGAAACAGCTATATATCTCTGACCACAGCTTTTTCCGTGTTGGCAACAGTGTGCAGGTTGAGCCGTTGACCGTTTCGGGCGTTTATCGCAGCATTCGTGTGGGTAGTGCCCTCGACCCTAACCTAAAGCCGAGCTGCTATTTCCATGGCGATTTATACAGCGGTACCAATTTCGATGGTGTCTATTTTGGCAAAACCAGTGCGCATCCCATGCGTTATCTGTTAGTAAAAGTGAACCACGCCAACAAAGCCACGAGGGAAAAGATCCTTGAAGCCATCAAAGAGTTTGCTCCCGATGGAGAAGAAATGGAAGTGAAGTCGTATGCCGAAGAGGTGCGCGCCCAGTATGCCGACAACCGCAAGATGCGCAACACCATCTTGGTCGGGGCCTTGTTTGCCTTGCTTATCTCGCTCATCGGCTTGATTGGCTATGTCAGCGACGAGGCCAACCGCCGCAGCAAGGAGATTGCCATCCGCAAGGTGCATGGCGCGGTGTCGGGCGAGATCGTCGGGATGTTTGTCGGCGAGGTGCTGAAGCTGTCGCTGGTGGCAGCGGTGATAGGAGGGGCGGGGGCGTTCTTGGTGGCCCGCAAGTGGATCGAGCAATTCGCGTTCCGCATCAACTTGTCGCCGTGGTATTTCATCGGCGCAGTGGTGATTGTGCTGGTCATCGTGGCCATCGTGATTGGTGTGAGCAGTTGGCGCATCGCGCGGATGAATCCCGTGAAATCGATAAAGGATGAATGAGAAGGAAGAAGACAGAAGACAGAAGTAAGAAGTAAGAGTCGGCCTGAAAGGCCAAAAGCCACTAACCCAGGGCAACGCCCTGGGAAAACGGGGCAACACCCTGGGGATATGATAAAACAAATCGAATAATAATGAGTTAATCAATTAAAACCTAAAGCAATGATCAAAGTAGAAAACCTGAAGAAAGTCTTCCGCAGCGAGGACATTGAAATCGAAACCATCGCATTGGACGGCGTTTCGTTCGAAATCAACGACGGCGAGTTTGTCGCTATTATGGGGCCTTCGGGCTGCGGCAAGTCTACCTTGCTCAACATCCTCGGCCTCTTGGACAACCCCACCGAAGGCCGTTACGAACTCCTCGGCCATCAGGTCGGCGACCTCAAGGAGAAGGACCGCACCCAGTTCCGCAAAGGCAACATTGGCTTCGTGTTCCAGAGCTTCAACCTCATTGATGAACTCAATGTGTTTGAGAACATCGAGCTGCCGTTGCGTTACATGAACATCCCAGCCGCCGAGCGTAAGCAGCGCGTCGAAGACATTATGACGCGCATGGCCATCAAGCACCGCGCCTCGCACTTCCCACAGCAGCTGTCGGGCGGTCAGCAGCAAAGGGTGGCCATCGCCCGCGCCGTCGTCGCCAACCCCAAGCTCATCCTCGCCGACGAGCCCACGGGTAACCTCGACTCGAAGAACGGCAAGGAGGTGATGGATCTGCTCACCGACCTCCATAAGGAAGGCACCACCATCGTCATGGTGACCCACTCGCAGCGCGACGCCGGCTATGCCGACCGTGTCATCAACCTATTCGACGGACGTGTGGTGGAGGAAGTGCTGTCGCAACTGTAATTTCCATTTTCACTCGGAAACACAAAGTATTATGTCCAGTTACTCGAGATTCCTATCCCGAAACAAGCTCTACACCGCCATTGAGTTCATTGGATTGAGCGTGGCCTTGGCCTTCGTCATCATCAGCTTCTGCTATGTGGTACAGCAATACGCCGTGACGCGCGAGAACCCCGACCGTGAGCGGATTTATGCCGTGGGCGAAAGTGAAAGTTTCCTCAATTGCTACGGCATGAAAGAAGTCATCGACGGCAAACTGCCCGAGGTGGAAACCGTTTCGCATTTCCAACTCGTACAAGACCAGTTAATTCACGTTGGCGAACAAAACTTTGTGGGCAATATGCTTGTCAGCGATGTGGATTTCTTCAGCATCTTTCCCATTGTGTTCAAGGAAGGCAGTCCTGAAATGCTTTCGGAACGCAATGCAGCATTCATCTCTGAAAAATTGGCTGAGAGGCTGAACGAGGAGAATGTGAACAAGCCCTTGATTGTTGGGAGTGACACGTTGAACGTTGCGGGTGTCATTGCCGACAAAGGCAGCTCTTTGCTTCCCGAGTTCGACGTGATGCTTAATTATGAATATGTGCAGTCGCCTTCTATTAAAAGCTATCGCGGAAACCCTTTCAACCATTGGTCTAACATTGGCACTTTCATTAAGGTGCGATCCGATGTGGACCAAGAAGAGTTGGCTTCGAAATTGCAGGCACTCTGTGACGTGCAGTTCGAGAATAGTCCGATGTGGGATGGACTTATGATGGTTCGTTTTGATGAGTTGTTTTACGCATCGGTTTACACGAGTCTGAACAAAGGCGATCGTTCTATGCTTCGCACGATGATCATCATCGGATTGTTGCTGCTCATTTCGGCCTTGTTGAACTACATCAACCTGAATGTCGCTTTGGTCGGAAAACGTGCCAAGGAGATGGCTTCGCGACGGTTGCTCGGCGCGCAGAAGTCCGACATTGTTTTTAAGTTTCTCGGCGAGGCGTTTGTTTTCACTTTGTTCAGTTTCGTTGTCGGGTTGGCAATAGCCCATGCCATTGTCCCGACGGTCAATCGGCTATTGCAGTCGGATGTGGCGATTACCATATCCTTTGCTTTGCCTTACCTCGTTGCCTATCTCCTGATGGTGATAGTTGTGTCGTTGCTTGCCGGTATCTTGCCAGCCGCCATCATCTCCAAAGCCCAACCTATTGACGTGGTGCGTGGTACTTTCCGTTTCCGCAACCGCACCGTGCTCTCGAAGGTGTTCATTGTGGTGCAAAACGTCATCGCCATCTTGCTCATCGCTCTTGTGTTGACGATGGAGCTTCAAATGCACCACATGGAGAATCGCTCGACAGGATTGAACGTGGAGAACCTGTTTTTCTTAGGCTCCGACCTCGACTACACAGCGGAAAAAGAAGCCTTCGTGGAAGAGTTGAGGGCTTTGCCTTGTGTGAAGGATTTGGCATCGGCAGATGCCGTTCCCGGAGTGATTACAATGACGCTCGGTTTGAAGAAACTCCACGACTCGGAGAGTAGGACAATGGTTTCCATGCTCTCCTGCGACACGGCGGCGTTCCGAATGTTGGGTTTTGAAGTGAAAGAGCGCTTTCTGGATGCAGACGCCAGCAGTTTCTGGATTACCGAGGCGACTGCTGCAGGCATGACGGGCTTGCCCTACGGCGAGAACAACTTCGACAGTATTGTGATGTGGCAGAAGCATTCGATAGGTATGCCAGTATGCGGGGTGATCGCCGACTTCTCGATGCAAGATGCCCTGCATGTGACCGACGAAGACTATGTGATTGTCCTTGGTAACGGCGGTTGGGACTCTAATTCCCATCTGTTGATTGATGTTGTTGGCGACCATCGCGAGGCGAAACACGCCATTGATGCGGTCTATAAGAAACACTGCGAGAAGGTGTTTGGCGCCTATTTAGAGCCTGATTACAACGATTTTGTGGAGAACGTGATTGCTAAACAATACGAAAAGCAACGTCGCCAGATGCGTCTCATTGAGTTGATCATGGCGATTTCAGTCATCCTCTCACTGCTCGGCCTCGTGGCCATGAGCACGCATTTTGCTTCCGAGCGCGAGAAGACCATCGCCATCCGCAAAGTGTTTG
>Ga0265301_10001714_pt1 | contig 27650 bp, 17 predicted proteins | sample AusTroGonzalo_MG_2_FD_193488 | JGI IMG/M metagenome (GOLD analysis project Ga0265301, IMG submission 193488) | Bovine rumen microbial communities from tropical cattle in Woodstock, Queensland, Australia - Gonzalo_04 | ecosystem: Host-associated > Mammals > Digestive system > Stomach > Rumen ... | reverse complement strand
CCGTTTCAATGGAGGCACCTGTGGCGGTATGCTTGGCCGGTATAATCTTCTGCGCAATCGTGGAATCCGACAGCCGCTGCTTCCGGCCAGCGGTATAAGTTTCGCCAGCTCCGATTTTAATCTCAGGGATTCCCTGACTGGAAGTACACGCAGTCTTCAGCGCTGTCTTAATACAGCTTTTGATAATCAGCCTGGCGGAAATACGGTTCTGGAACTGGATATAGGCTGCTCGCCGCTTATGCTTTCCACAGAAGTCTCTGATTTTATTGATGATAATTTTGACAAAAGACATATTTCCGTGGAAGATATACATTGTGTGTACGAGAATGGTGCTGCACAGACAGAAAACAAGATAAATCTGTTAACGTCAAAACTTAAGGAAGCCTTTGCAGTTAAGGATAAAGGAGCCAGTCATTACGATGTATGTCTTTCAGATTTCGGACATTTTTCAGAATCAGCACGTAAACTGCTTGAAAAAAAAGGAATCACCACAATCTGTCAGAATTCATATTCATCATCAGAACCGGTTTATGCCGGTGTTCAGGTTCTTTTCAACAGCGGTTCCATAAAGAAAGAGGCTTTCCGCCGCACAGGAATGAGAACTGCGGACACACACTGTCTGCCGTTTGGATTCATAAATACGGAAAAATGGCTTTCTGATGTATTTAAATCTGTTTGTGAAGAAAGACATCACGCAGGATTTGATTCCATGCCACTTCCAGCGGAGACTGAAAAGAAAAAGAAATTCAGTACAATGCTGTCCGGCGCCGGAGCTGCGTTTATTATTGACGCAGAAGAAATAAAATTCATCCTGTCCGAAAATCCGGATTATCCTGCCTCGCTTGCTTATTCGTTTCTTGTTCAGTCGGAAATACCGGTTACTGTTTTTGTAAACCTTTCCGGCTTAAAAGAAGAAGGCAGAAAGAGACCGGAGACAATACCGGACAGCAGTCCTTATTTGCGTTTCACTGGTTTTGGCAGCATGGAAGAACTGGATAAAATGCTATGTGCAGATAAGAATATAAGAATTGTATATTCCGATATACGGGATGATCCCCGTCTGCTGAACATTGGAAAACAGCCTTTTTCTTCTGATATTCTTGAGGCAGGATACGAAGGCGCTGTGGAAACACTGCGGCGGCTTGCAGAACTTTCGGGTGTTTGTGTATGACAGATATCAGGATTGCAATTGCATCCACCTGTGATATAGACAAGCCGCCCGTGAGAGCGCTTATGCTGAAAGGATGGCTGGAGCGGGAATCATCTCCACTGCACGGAAAAATCCAAATAAGGATTTTCGAGCCCGGAAATCCGTCTGGTCTGGCAGCAGCTGTCGCGCAGATAAGAATTTTCAGGCCTGATGTACTTTTTTTCTATACTCATTTCTCCTGGCCGGAAAAAGAACTTTTTTCCGCTTTTTCTTCCCTGAAGAAGGAAAATCCCGGAATAGTTACTGTTGTTTACAATGATTCCGTGGTAAAACTGTCAGAGAAAACTGCCTGCGCGCACGGCATTGATTTTATTCTGCGCGGTGAAAGCGAACTGAATTTTGAGAAAATAATAGCGCGGCGTATTTCGCCGGACTGGAATCCGCCGGAAAAACCGGAAATTATGCATGATTACGGCGGAATGGAAAATCTGAACGATATTCCATCGCCTTTTCTGAACCGGCAGATTGATCTTGCCGGAACATCGAAGATGCAGATATTTCTGGGACGTGGATGCCCTAATAACTGTTTTTACTGCCCCATAGGTGAAAGCCGCATACGGTATTTCACGCATGAGAGAATCCTGTCTGAAATACGTGCAGTTCTGGATCAGGCACCGTCAATGCGCCGTATACTGCTTATGGCTCCGGATATGTTTTCCACGGAAACAGCGGGGCTCATACCGCATATACGGAAAATAGCCGAAGAAAGAAAAGTCATATTTGATTTTTATACGCATTCAGGTTTCAGACATGAAGAAAATGTTATTTCTTCTGCTGATTCTCCATTCTTTTATATACGCGCCGGCGTGCAGAGTTTCAATGCCGCATCACTTGCTGCAGTGAACCGGAAGGCATACCCGGATGCGGAAAAGGATAATCTGCTGCGCATACGCCGTTTTGCCCCTTATGCCGGCCTTGGTGTGGAGCTTATTCTCGGACTGCCTTTCGAGACTGCGGAATCATGGAAGCAAATGCTGGAGTGGACGGTAAAAATGAAAACAGATATTTTTGTAAATCATCTTTTTGTTCCTCCCGGAAGTCCGCTATCATTGTCGGAAGAAGGAAAAAAATACACGGTGTCGGAAGAAATGCCGTATTTTGCAGTAAGTACAAACACGCTTTCAGCAGCAGAATTGTCAGCGCTTTCATCAGAGACAAAAAAGATTTTCATGGTACTTAATCTGCTTAAATCATCCCATGCGTTTTCTCATGTGTTTTATTCACTGTCTGATTCATGCAGAACAGAATATCCGCATATTGATCTTGCCCTGAAAACAGCCAATAAACTGCTTTGTAACGACAAAACATCCGTATTTGCTGGGGAATATATGCGCAGAACACAGTCTTATTCGCTGTCAACAAAAGATTATTCTTTTTTTTCTCCGGATAATATAAAGGAAGCCGTGGCTGTCTTCCGGAAGATTTTCAGGGAGTATTGATTATGACTGTCGTGAACATGAAATCGGTAGCATTTTTTGGAAAAGGCGGAATAGGCAAGAGCACGCTGTCATCAAACATAAGCGCCGTGCTGGGGCGTCTTGGGCACAGGGTGCTTCATGCCGGGTGTGACCCCAAAATGGATTCAAGTCTTGCCCTGACCGGCAGGAACATAACACCATTTTCTGCGGCAGGGATGAAATCCGAGGAGCATATACTGCGTAGCATGATAGTGCCGTCCCCGTATGTGAAAGGTGTGTACTGCGTAGAGGCGGGAGGACCTGAGCCGGGACTGGGGTGTGCAGGGGTTGCCATAGGAACGCTGCTTGATGCCATAAGGGCGGAGGGGCTGACTGAAGACGGAACATATGACCGCATGGTATTTGATGTGCTGGGAGATGTGGTATGCGGAGGATTCGCTGCCCCGCTGAAGAAGGGATTTGCTAAGAAGGCGGTTATAGTTACGTCAGAGGAGATACTGTCGCTGTACGCTGCGAACAATCTGCTGCGGATGATGAGGAACTATGCGAGGAACGGGGTGTATGCGGCCGGGCTTGCACTGAATATAAGGGACAGAAGAGAGGAAGTGAATGCGCGGAGATACGCAGAGGCGGTGGGGCTGCCGGTACTTGGAACAGTGTACCGTGACGAGGCTGTATATGAGGCAGCGAAGTCAGGCAGGCCAGCAGTGCTTGACAGTCCGAAGAGTGAATTTGCGAGGGGGATAGTACGTCTTGCGCTTGCGATAGAGAAGGCGGAGAGACCAGCGGGAGAAGTCATACCGCTGAACGAGGCGGAATTTGCAGAATTTGCAGCCGGGAAACAGATTGTCCGCGGCAGCATGACAGCGGAGGAGAAGCAGTATGTGGAAGTGGCACTGCCGGAGAAACTTACGCAGGGATACATTGGGGGGCTGAACCTAAGGCTGTACGGGCTTGAGGGGGGGAATGTACTTTTTGAGTATCAGGGAAGACTCAGGACGGAGATAATAGTCATAACACCAGCTGCGGCAGGACGTGGTGGGACAGTAAGGAAGAGTGACTGGAGTGCATATGTAAAGCCGGAGACCGGTGAGGACGGAAAGATGAAACCGGGAACTGGGGAGATGGGAGCGGAAATACAGGAGGCGCTGAAAGGGCTTGAATATTTCCGTTACCGTGAAATACTTGGCCTCGCCTGTGCAAGCGTGGATATGAATAGTGCTGTCACTGGCATAACCGGAACTGCCCAGACCAGCCCGAAAATAACACCTTATGCGGATTTTCAGTCAGTAAGAAACAATAAATTTATTTTCAGGATAGATCCATACTGGGCACCGCCATCCCTTATGATTGAGCATTCTGATGCGGAATGCCGCTTCAATGATCCGCCACTTGGCAATATGCTCTCCTATTTCTTTACAAGAACCGAAAAGCGTACCCATGTCCCACGTTTTCCTGGCAAATGTTATTTCAATACCGATATAATGCTGCCTGATTTTATTCATGATTCGGATAAAAAATTTGAAAGATGCGTAACCGGAATAAATGAATATGAAAAAAAAGAAGTGAAGGTTCATATGGGCTGTACACCAGCGCTTACCGAGTCTTTTTCTTTCGAGAATCTCTGTGGCGGACTTTCCGCAGAAACCGGAATGCTTCTGACGCTTGAGGAAACGCGGGTGGAAGGCTGTACGCACAAGGCTTCGAGTGAGCATATAAATATTGAGATGATGCTTGAAAAATACAGAGTGGCAAGGAAAGAATATGTTTCTTCCGGACGTGAGGATTTTGATGTATGTCTTCTGGATTATGGTGCTGATTCCCTTATCCTTAAGGAATTCCTTGAGGGAAGAGGCCTGTCCGTTATCGTACAGGAGGATTTTCTTGTGGATGCTCCGGCTTCAGCCGCTGTTCAGCTTTGCGGAGATCCGGATAATTATAAATCCATAGCTTTCCGTGTGGCCGGTGTTCCTTTTGTCGCTGAAAAATACCCATATGGTTTTGCTCAGACACGGGAATGGCTGGAAGACATAAAGATTAAGCTTGAGTCTGCCGGTATAAAAAAGGAATTTGATACCGTACCTTACGCTGCCGAAACCGCGGCTTTTAACCTGTGGCTGGAAAAAACAAAAAAAATACATTTTGCTTTTGCAGGAGGGAAAAAAGAACTTGAGTCTCTTGGTGTCAGGAAATTATGCTGGCCCGCTTCACAGATGGCTGATTTTCTTCTTTCCTGTGGAATAAGGCCTGTTCTGTTTTATGAGAAATCTCCGGATTCTACGGATAAAATGGAAGATATGCCGGAAAAATTTGATACTATATGCTGCAGACCGGGAGAAATTCTCACGGAAATGATAAAAAATAATATGGATTTTATATATTCGGATATACGGAATGACAGCAGAATAATGCATCTTGGAAAACATTCCTTCTCCTCTGCTGTGCTTGAACCCGGATATGCGGGAGCTGCTGAAACACTCAGACGTTTCGCAGATGTTCTGGAGATGCCTTTATGAATGATGAAAATGTGAAAGCGCTTGAACGCAGATTTAAAACCTTTATCCTGCCTTTTCAGATAGGTGTGTATCTTGGTGTTAATGCCGTAAGTGATGCTGCGCTTGTATCAGACGGACCGAACTGCGCTGTGCCGAAGGCCGAGTTTATTTATGGCAATCACGATGCCAATTCCACGCTTTTTTCGCCTTATGGGTTTCACAGAATTTTTTATACCATGTCCCACCCGCTCAGACAGCAGGGTAATCCTGAGGAAAGAATAGAGGCTGTACTTTCAGTGCTGGCCAGGTCTGGTCATTATGGCATAGTTCTTGTCACAGGCCTGCCTTTTCAGGCTCTGGCCGGGATGGATTATGAAGGAATGACATCGGCGATGAAAGAACCTGTACCAGTAACATCAGTACCGCCGAAATCACTTGAGTATGACTGGCTTGAGGGATATGCGCTGACGCTTAAGGCTTTTGCCGCTGCACTTCCGGCTGTTCACAAAAAAAAGGAAATACGCAGAAATACGGTTGCCGTTGCAGGGTATTTCTTTGACAGGAATGAAGGCGATCACATGGGAAACATAGCGGAGATGAAACGTCTTCTGTCCATGTGCGGGCTGGAACTTGTATCTGTATTCCCGGATGGCGGCAGTTTCTCCGGACTGTCCGCTGCGCTTGACGCTGAATATGTGGTGTCCATGCCGTACGGACGGTCTGCAGCAGAAATTATAGCGGGAAACAGTGGAGCAGAACTGATTGAGACCGGGCTGCCTGCCGGATTCCGTGGAACACTGGAATGGCTGGAAAAAATATGCGCTGTTGCCGGCATAAAAGTTCCGGATGCTGTGTATGCTGAAGAGAGAAAATCCAGGGAACAGTATTTAAGGGTTGCCAGCGTGCTGCGCCATAAGCCGGTGCTCTATGCCGGAGAGCCACACCTGTTCGGGGCGTTACGCGGTTTTCTGAAGGAAATTGGAATGCGGCCCGATTATGCCGTTTTTGACTGTGCGCCGGTAAAATTACAGAACCCGGCGGAACATGTGCTTTTTTCTCCGTCTACGGAACAGGTATGGAATTTTGTGTCATCACTTAAGGGGTTTGACAGGCCTGCGGTGATGATAGGCGGTTCTTTTGCTGTTTCCGAAGGCTTCGCCAAAGGAATTCCATATATAGAACTTGGTTTTCCGTCTTATTCCAGACACTGTTTTACGGAAGAACCTTTCCTTGGTTTCAGGGGAGCTCTTAATTTAACAGCCATGCTTCTCAATTCACAGCTGTCTGTATAAAAGCGTATTAAGGATTCCTGTTCCTTGTTTTAACACGTATGTTACAGGTAATCCTGTCTGGTCAGGAAAGTTTTTTCTTCATTATAAACCTTGACAGTGCGCTGTATGCACATACTAAAACTATGGCTGCAAGTATTATTTCCCATAGGTGAGCGGTTACCATATCCTTGCCGCGGTGTACCAGTTCAAGATATGTTATGTTTCCGGCTGTACGTCCGAGCCAGAAGCCTGTGGCTGCAAGTATTGCCGTCCATATCCCGGCACCCAGTCCTGTGAACAGGCCAAATGTCCATCTGTTCATGCCTGAAAGCCCGGCAGGTATTGATATAAGCTGCCGTATTACCGGAACAAGCCTGCATACAAATGTTGTTCCGGCACCGTAGCGGTTGAATATTTCATATGCCCGGTCAAGTGCTTCCGGTTTAAGAAAGAAATGCCTGCCATACCGGCGCAGAAAAGGCTCTCCGAGTCTGGCTGAAAGCCAGTAATTGAAAAAAGCCCCGGCAAGCGAACCGGCAAGTCCGGCTGCTATGGAAAGGCACAGATCCGGGCCGGGGCTGCGTAGCGACAGTTCTCTGCGTGCTGCCAGAAAACCGGCGGGAATCATAACTATTTCACTGGGAAAAGGTATAAAACTTGATTCCACCGCCATAAAAAAGAAAATAAAGAAATATCCCCATACCGGTGCTAATGAGGCTATGGTGTCAAGATATCCGGCAAGTATATCGAGCATATTGTTGAAATCCTTGTAAAATCAGCTGTTTAAAAAATACACGACATCGCAGTTATAGATATTTTATTAAATATACTACGATGTCGTATATAAAGACCGCTAACAGCAGAAATCAGTCCGGGTGGCTATTTCTCTTTTCTGTACATTGCAATAAGCCGGAATAAAAGACTCATGATTATTGCAACCACGGTTGCCAGAGCCATACCTTTGAGTGTAACAGCCCCTATGGTTATGCTGGCCGTACTTACACCTGTGCCGGTTACAACAGCTGTAAGTATAAGATTCTGCGGATTATTGTAGTCTACATGTTTTTCCACCAGTATGCGTATGCCGGAAACAGCTATCACTCCGAAAAGCAGCATGGAAACACCGCCCATAACCGGGGCGGGTATGGCCTGTATCAGTGCGGCCAGTTTTCCCATGCATGAAAGCAGTATGGCGAGTATTGCGGCACCACCTATGACACGGGTACTGAAAACCCTGCTTATGGCAAGTACGCCTATGTTTTCACCATATGTTGTGTTAGGTGTACTACCGAAAAAACCTGAAATCATGGTTGATATGCCATTGCCGAAAATGGAACGTGCCAGTCCCGGATCTCTGGTCAGATCTTTGTCTATAATGCTTCCAATAACTATGAAATGCCCTATATGTTCTGCGATAACCACCAGGGATGCAGGCAGTATTATAAGTATGGCATTTATATTGAATTCCGGTTTGTAGAATGAAGGCAGCGCGAACCATGGGGCAGATTTTACCAGGTTCCAGTCAACCATGCCGCAGCAGCCGGCTATTATATACCCGCTCACAACACCTGTGAGAATGGGAATTATTCCTAAAAATCCCCTGAATGCTACACTGGCGAACACTGTTATGCCTAATGTGGCCAGAGATACTCCTATATTAGTGAAATCCGGAGATAAGCCCTCAGCAGGTACCAGGCCGGCCATACCTGCGGCGGTAGGCATTAATTCCAGCCCTATGACGGCTACTATGGCACCCATGGCCGCAGGAGGAAAAACTGTGTCTATCCATTTTGTTCCGATAAATTTTATCAGCAGGGCCACAAGGCAGAAAACAAAACCTACTGTTATAAAGCCGCCGAGCGCGGCGCCATAGCTGTACTGTGACAGCACAAGAAAAACAGGGGACAGGAAAGCAAAACTGGAGCCAAGATAAGCTGGTATTTTCCCTTTGCATATAAAAAGATAGATCAGGGTGCCTATGCCGTTAAAGAAAAGTACTGTGGCGGGATTTATCCTGAAAAGAACAGGTACCAGCACTGTGGAACCGAACATTGCGAAAAGATGCTGCATACTTAACGGTATCGATGTAAGCAAAGGAAGTTTTGCGTCAACTGGGATCGTGGTGCGTTCGCTCATTGTATGCTCCTGATGAATCTGATTTTGGGATATTTATATTATTTTACAATTTATGAGATTCTTTAGTGTTTGCTTTAGTGTGGATTTGTATCAGGATATTCTTTTGGTATTTTGTTTTTAGTTATGGCAGATGATTTTGTTAACCACTTTTTGGCTTCAGCTGTGGCAAAAAACAGTGGGGCCAGGCCTTTGGCTTCGTTCTCTACATATTTCCCATTTAGGCAATACATAGCCGGTTCAGAAAATACTGAAGAGGATTTGTAAATGTCACTTACACTATATCCCAAAATTTTCTTACGGAATTTGCCTGACATAATACCTTGAAAGGCTTTAAGACCGGCATGAAGGTATTTTATATCCGGAGTAATGCCGTCATTATAGGTTTTCATAAGCGTATATGCAATCATAGCAGAACCGGAGGTTTCAAGGCGGTTGTCAGGCAAATCATCAGTGGTATTCACTACGTTTCTCCACATACCAGTTTGAGAATCCTGATTTTGTAGCATGGCATCCAGGAATGACAGCAGATTCCGCTTTAATTTTTCTTTACGTTCTCCATCTGGCAACAGTTCAATCAGATCTGCCTGTGTCATTGCATAATATCCTGCTCCGCGTAGCCACACTACTTCATTATGGTCTCCGTTTTTGTCAGTACCATGATAATATAGACCTGTAATTTCATCTTTTAAATGAGAAGCAACCCATTCCATTCGGTCAAAAATTGTGCCATATGTTTCAGCTGTATTTATATCTTGAAAACACTTCCACGACGGTGGCTGATTAGCCATTTGCGCCAAAAATGGCAAAGCCATATATAGGCCGTCTAATGCGAAAATATACGTTTCCCACCGTGGGTCACGCAATTTATGGAGATAATTGTTTCCTATGTTGGAACTGGTGGGGTATTGTGCTAAATAGCGGTAAATAAATAACAAGGTATCTTTATATGCAGATGTATCCAACGAAAATATGGCTCTTGCAGGTTCTACGCTGTCAACAGCATTGACTGTAAATAAATTTTGTGGATTGAAAATATTATTGATTTTGCCGTCAGGCAGGATATTTGCCTCATAAAAGTTTTTTACAAAATCCAGTTCTCCCATCCGGGCAAAGGCATCCATCATCATGCCATTATAATATGTCCAGCTGCGGGGTGAATTTTCGCTATCCCAGGTAAAATGTCCTGTTGTATAATCTGCCAATCTACGTCTTGTGTTTTTTTTAATCAGCCATTTACATAATATTTCTGCCTGATGTATTTGATCTGAAAGTGTAGGAGTCTTTTTACCTATACGAATAAATAATATGCCCGCAATCAACATTAGCGTAAAAGTCAGAATAATGCAGATGAGGAGTCTATGACGCAGATGCTTCATTTTTGTTCCAATTTAGCAGGAATACAGATCCTATTAGCCCGGTTGTCAGCATGAGAAAACCCCAGTATAGAGCAAAAACAAAAGCAACCGAAGAATTAATTCCAGCCATGCCAAGAAAAAATATATAAGCCCATTCCCGAATTCCAATCCCATTTAGCGAAACCGGTAGCGAAGATAAAATTGCAGTAGCAGGATATAATACCAAATAATAAGACCATGAAATTTTTAAATTCAGATCCCAACCGATGATTATATGTATGGCAATTAGCATTAAGTGGAATAAAATAGAAAGAGTAAATATTTTAAGGACAGCCTTATCAAAATATAGCCGTATAAAAAAAAGAATTCTGTTAATGAGTTTATTCTTAAATAAAATCCTTTTATAAGATATATACACAATTAAAATCACAAAACCTGAAATGATCACAATACCTGATATCAGTATCCAGTTTATCAGGACAGGCAGCTGTTTGAAATGCAGAATATTGCCAATTAATAGCAACATTAACAGTACCAGTACGCCGCTCACACGGTCAGATAATAAAGAACAGGCTGCATAATCAGGTTTCAAACGTAGTTTATCATGTTTATATAAAAAATACCCTTTTATGACATCTCCTCCTACGCCTGTAGGCAAAAAAAGATTATAAAAAATTCCTTGAAAATAGAAGCGCAGATACTCGGAAAATGTACATGTAAAGCCAATATGGGCTGAAATTAATGACCATTTGCAGGAACTAATAGTCTGCCCAATAAGATAAATGCACAATACAGCTAAAAAATTATATATGCCTATTTGACTTAAAATAGTCTTGCTTGATTGTAAATCAATTTTTGATAAGATGAAAGCTAAAATAATCAGACCAAGACAGCATTTCCCGTAAACTGATTTTCCATATTTAGTAAAATTCATTTCATTATATTTGCTGCAATATCTTCTATGCAATAAGTGTTTTCTGTGGAAGTCCTTAATCTAAGCATTATCAGCATTTCTGCCAAAAAACCAAATCCCAGCCAAATAGTGGATATTATCCCAATGCACATAGCCAGTAAAAACATTGTAATGGCTGCAACATGCTGATTTTGAAACAGTAATGTGGCTGATAAAGCCAAAGCAAAAGCCAAAGCAAAAGCACATATGGAAATATATCCAAAAAAGTATAAGGGCTTATCCATAAATTTTGTATGTAACATAATCGTTCCTAAATCCAATAAGACGCGGAAAGTGCGGTTTAAACTGTATTTGCTTTTGCCATATACGCGTGCATGGCTCTGTACAGGTACCTCAATTATTTTAATACCATAACGGCTCATAAGCGCAGGAATAAACCGATGCATTTCTCCATGTAGACAGATTTTCTTTAATTTCTTTGCATTGTATAATTTAAGTGAGCAGCCAAAATCATGCAGTGAAATGCCGGTGATATGGCTAATTATTCTGTTGGCTACATAGGAAAATACCATGCGTATAGCCCCATCCTTTCTGCTTTTCCGCCAGCCACTTACCACATCATATCCTTGTTTGTAAATGTTCAGCATGTAGGGAATATCAGCAGGATCGTTTTGCAGGTCAGCGTCTAAAGGTGCTATGATCTCTCCTGAGGCTGCTTTTATACCGGCAGCCATCGCTGCAGTCTGTCCATAATTGCGGGAAAAATAAATGACTTTGTGGTGATCATAGCTTTGCTGTATCTGCCTCAATATATAATGGCTGCCGTCAACAGACCCATCATCTACCCAGATTACCTCATATCCGATATTTAAAGACTGTAATGCCTGTGTAATGCGGCTGGCTAATTTGCTGATATTATTCTTTTCATTGAACACTGGTATTATGATGGAAAGTTTTTTCATACTCTGAATTTATAATATAATAAATATTAGCATTGTTAATAGAACGATGAAAAGTATAGCAAATCAGCAGTTACGCATTTCATTTGTAAATACTGTAGAGTCCTCAGACAGTCTATTGGAATGAAGGGTGGCTTTTTCTGCGTTTTCTTAATAAATCCAGTGAGAATTTTATGTTATTTCTGAAAAAATATCAAACACAGATTGCATTACTTATCCTTATACTTGTGGGTTTTTTTCTGCGTTTCCATTTGGCTTGTACAGAAGATCTGGCTACTGACGAAATTGCTACCATGGTGACTGCGTCTCAACAGTTTCCAAAAGGAATTATCAATGCGCTTGTTACCAAAAATTTTCATGTTCCACTTTACTATTTCATTTTGCATTTCTGGATACAGTTATTTGGCGACAGCATTATAAGCCTGAGGATAATTACAGTACTGCTTGGCACTTTATGTATCCCTATAGCTTATGCCTGTGGCAAAGAGCTTATTTCAGAATTTGCTGGATTTATTGTTGCAATTATGGTGACAATAAATGCCTTCATGATTAACTACTCTTATTTTGGAAAATTTTATGCGTTGCTGGAGATATTGGGTTTCCTGTCCGTTTATCTGATCATTAAGATTTATAAAAATTCCACCAGAAAATATTTTTTGTGGCTATTGCTTGTTAATGTATGTATTATATATACCTATGTGATAGGGTTTGTTTTCGTCGGAATACAATTTATTGTATTTGTGGCATATGATTTTATCAGACAGAGACATAATCTGAAAATATGGATAAGCTATGCATGTTTGTTACTGCTATTGGTGACACCTGTTGTGCCTATGATGTTGGATATTATCAAAAACACACAAAATCCTATAGCACCAGGATTTTGGTGGTATGATTACAGAACAGAGGATATTTCAAGCGTTTTTATGACATGGTTTTCACCGGCTGTTCCCTCCCGTTTTATTGGCACCGAAATAGCACAGGCACTTCCACTTGATGAAAACTGGTCTTTTGGTTGGAATGTGCTGCCTACTTTTTTGGCAGGATTTCTTGTGTATGTTGGAGTGCGTAAGGAGAAAATCTTTGCTCCACTGATGATAACAGCTGTTTGTTTTCTGCTTTGTGAATTTATAGCTACTAAAGTCGGACGTTTTGCCTTTGTGCCCCGATATACGCTTTTGGTATTTCCTGCTGTTATTTTAGCTACAGGTTCTGGCATTGCACTTTTAAGCAAAAGAAAGTTTTCTTATTATGTTTTTACTGTGTTTTTATTACTAAATATGTGCTATGGCCTTTTTCCCATTTTGGGTTTAAAATTATATAAATTACGCAATACAATATTGCCATTAGAACAACAGCTGGAAAACCTGCAATTACATAAGGGTGACAAAATAATTATACCTATGCGGGGATATCTGTTAACTTATTTTTACCACCCGGAAGATGTGGATATCATTTCATTTGATTTAAATTATGTTTTTAAAACAGGTAATCCACAAATCCTTTCAAAAATATACAGTGAACAGGATGTAGATGAAAATCAATTTATAGGAAAGCAAAAATTTAAACGGTATATAAATAGTAAAGAACCTACAGAAGCAATTTCAAATTATCTTGAACAAAGCGCTGTGAAAGATTTAAATCAGGATAGCCGGATTGTATTTGTAGATAATTGCATAAGACCCGAATACCCGTTTGACCTGGAGAAAGAAAAGGCCAAAGATGAAATGAGCGATAAAGTGTTCTTTTATGCTTTTTGTGATAAAGTATCTTCAGATGTAAAGGCCGTATTATGGCAAAATAAACTTCAGCCTCAAACATCTATCCCTATACCAGGCGGTCAGATCTTGGTATATCTGCAGGATAGAGATATAGTGCATAGATATACGGCAAAAAAATTTTCTTACAAAAAGGTGCAGTAAATAATTAAGTTTAATGGTGAGGAATATTGTCGCACTTACAACATTATTTCGCAGAAACAGATAAAATTTGCTTTTTCTGTATTTTTGCACTATACTTATTATTAAATGTATGTTGAGAATCCTGGATCATAAAATGGGAGTTCCCGATATTACAAAGGATTTTTATTATGACTGATAAAAAAAAGACCGAAGATAAAAACAGGAAAAAAGCGATGTCGGCTTTCTTTTCTTCAAAGAATAAGACTTCTGCCATGTGTGTTGTGGCTTTTCTCCTTGCCGGAGGGCTTGTTTTTCTTGTTATGGCCATTATGGGGGAGAAAAATCTGCGCGGGGATGACATAAAATTCAGCTACGGAAATGTGCTGAAAGGTGCTTTTTCTCCGTTGGAGGATTTTTTTTCCAAAAGTGATAAATGGGAAAAAAATGAGAAAATCGCACGTGTCCGTATGCACAGCAGAGGATTTGAATTTGCTGATGAATCGGTAAATATAAACGACTGGCTTGATGCGCCTGCGGATAATACAGGGGGTTCGTCATATTCTTCCGGAGCCGGAGGTGTGGGATATTCAAAGGAAGCTAAAACCAAAGCTAAACGTAATCCTGGAGAACACAGTGAATACCACAAGATGGAGGCTGCGCTTGGCAGTGCTTCTTTCAGCGGAGGTAGCGGTACAAGCAAAACATCTGCCAGTATATCTTCGTTTCATGGGGAGACTGTTTCAAAAAATGCGGTTAATTCAGGTAAAAAGGAAACTTCCTCCTCTTTGAAAAAGAACAGCGAAAAAAGCACAAAACATATGCTTCAGCAGACCAGGGAGGAATTAAGTACTGCGCTTACAAGCGGTTCAGCCGTAACAGCAAAAACCAACTGGGGTAGCAGCTTTGACGGTACTCAGACCGTAGATTTCAATAATGTTAAAAACAGCTCTGGTGGCAAACTGACTACTGCCTATGAGGAAAAGGGGCTTGTAAAACTTGATGAAATCAAGTCAGGGGAGATAGATAATCTTAAAACCGATGGTAAAACAAGCATAGCAAAGGCAAGCGTGCCCAAAATGGATTCTTCAAATGCCATGAATCGTACTGCGAAGGAGGCAATAGAGGATTCGCTTAAGGATGTAATGGGCTCGGTATCCGGAACAGTTGGTGACGGGCTTTCTGATAAAATCAGTGGCAAATCCTCCAGTAAAAAAGATAAGGAGAAGTCTTCCGGAAAGGAAGATAAGGATGCAGCAGGCGAAACTGAAGGTACAATGTCCGCTGCTGCAGTTGATGGTATGCCTGCTTCCAAGAATGAGCCTCCTGAAAACATCAGGAATGTAATGGAAAATACCCGTACAAGCAGTGACCATTCTGAGATGATGGGTGACGGTAATGCCATAACCTATGAAGACACAAAGGTTACATACAATCAGAATGAGGACGGAAGCTGGACAGTTACTTACGAAGGCAAGTATACAATGATTGATATAAACGCGGGAGGAAAATCTACGGATAGCGGTACATATAAGGATACATTCAAGATAGGCGCAGATGGCAAGATGGCGGATCTGGTGGCTATAGAACAGAACGGACAGACGCTTTATAGCGAAATAGATCCTCCGCCTAATCAGCTTCCTCCGGTAATTATTACGCCAAATAGCAGCGGCTCTAATTATGATAATGGACTTGAGGTTATCTGACAATATAAGTGTGAGTATTAAAAAAACGGGAATGCGTAAACATTCCCGTTTTTTACTGCCATGTTTAGTACAACTGATTGCCCATAGCTTTTTAAGATGTATAATATTATTTGGAATTTCAAAAATACTTGAGGTGACAAAATGATAAGTCATAACAGGGAAGTTATTCTTTTCGGTCTGCCTCCGGCGACGAAAGACGTTCCGGGGATGTGGTATAAGGGTTATCCAGTGCATAAAGGCATAACTGAATCCAGTATGAATTTTGCGTCTCTTTACGCGCATGAGAAAAATATAATACCGGATCAGAATGAATTGCGCAGCGAATGGCTTAATTTTGTCTATACCCTTTCCATAGCAGGTTTCAAACTTGACATACTTCCTTTCCCGGCTCAGCTCAACACTCCTGAACATCTGTGTCACGATGCCATATTTATACGTGACGGTGGAATGATATACCGTGGACTTTGGATACAGGGCCGCTTCAGCGTTGAAGAACGAAAAATTGAGGGTGAATATCACACGCGTCTTATAGCCTCAAGGCTTAACAAAACCATTGTTACTGTACCGGAAGGCTGTTATCTTGAAGGTGGTGAAATAAATTACCTTATTACCAAACAGGGCAGCTTCTATTTTGGCGGGCTTTCCCGTGCGAACCGCCAGGGGCATGATTTTGTGCGTGAAATAATAAGACCTGACAAATATATACTTGTAGAGTCGGAAGGATATCATCTGGATACACTGTTTACTCCTGTTGTTGATGCGGATAATAATCTGAAGGCGCTTATAATAGCCTCAAAATCCGTAAGTCCTGAAAGCCTTAAGCAGCTTAAGGAACTCGGGCTGCCAGTAATAGAGGTTCTTCCTGAGGATTCTTCTGGAGAAGGCGAAAGTCTGGGTAATTATTCCGTGAACGCACTTATCGCGCCTGGTGTTATGGTAAACAGCAGCAGATTTTCCACTCCCGGCGTTGAAGAGATGCTTCAGGTCCTTGGAATAAAGCGTTTTGTATGTCCGCTTCCGAATTTCAAATATGCGGGCGGTTCGGTGCACTGTCTTACCAATGAGGTGTACTGATTAGATTTAATAATAAAGCAGATAAAAAGGACCGGTTTGAAACCGGTCCTTTTTATTATCAGCTGTTGAGTGTTTTCTTAAGAAGTCTGTTCTTTTCTTCTTCAAGCTCACGGAATTTGGCTGTGAATTTCTTTTCCAGCTCAAGTCTAAGCTTGTCTATTGCCGATGAGCTTAATTCAAGTTCGGCATAGTATTTCTTCTCAAGTTCATTTTTCTTTGCGGCAAGAGTTTCTTCACGTTTAAGTTTGTCCTCGCGGTTTCTTGCCATCTGCTCTTCAAGATGTTTTTTCAGCAGACTTTCCTTTTTTTCGAAGTCAGCACGCAGATTCTGCCTTTCTGCGTTAATAACGGAATTCTTTTCCTCTTCCCACTGGTCGCGGGCGGTACGCATGGTTCTGTTGAAATCCTCAACCATCTTGTCGTAATGCGCCTGAAGTTCCTCTTCGCGGCGGGCAAATTCCTTTTCAAGCGCTGCACGGCGTTTCTCCAGAGCCTTGTCGGTGCTTATCACATATTTTTTCTCTCTTGCGGTAAGCTGGTTTTCCAGTTCCATCTGCCTGTCGGAGAAATTTTTCTGCATTTCTTTTTCTCTTTCCTTGTATCTCCGCTCCTGTTCGGCAAGACGGTTGTTGAAGGCAATTTCCATTTCCTTTATTTCGTTCTCGCTGCGCAGCTTGAGTGATTCCTCTCCCGCCTGCAGTTTGGCCCTGTATCTGGATTCCAGTTCCTGCTCCTTACGGCGCAGCGCATCAAGGCGCTGTTCATGCTCTTTGTTAAGTACTTCCTGTCTGGCCTGAAATTCTTTCTGTTCATCTTTTATCTTTTCGTCGAATTTCGCGTCCATTTCAAGTTCTTTCTGCCGCAGTTCCTCTTTTCTTGCGTCGAATTCCTTTTCAATCTCTGCTCTTCTTTCTGCTATACCACGGTTCATGTCATCCTTGGAGACAGCAAGTTTGTTCATAAGCTCCTGCTCCTTGTCCTGGAATTCCTTGTAAAGAGTGAGTTTCAGATCATGGTACCGCTGGCTTAGTTCATCTTTTATTTTATCCATCTCAGCCTCGCGGTTACTGATGGTTTCTTCAACTTTAAGATGTTCTTCGGCTATAAGCTTGTCTGTGGCGATTTCCATTGTCTGTATTTCTTTTGCGTGTTCGTCCTCAAGCTTTTTCTTCTCTTCGATAAGCCGCATTCTTTCAGTCTCGGCTTTTTTCATTTTTTCTTCAAAATCAGCTGCAAGGCGTCTGCTTTCTGCCTCAAGCCTTTTGTCAAATGCCGCTTCCACCTCTTTCAGCTGGGCGTAATAGTTTTCACGCATAACGGCTTCGGCTTTGTTTAATTTTTCAACATTCGCTTTTAGGGCAGCATCGTGTTCGGATAGCAGAGCCGCTGTCTTTGCGTCATAATCCTGTTTCGCTGCCTCTGTCTGTGCAGCATACCGTTTCCTCTGTTCCTCAAGATCCGCGCGGAGTTCATCTTCTTTTTTTGCGGCTTCCTTTTCTATTTCCCTGCGTACTTCGGAAACGGTCTGTCTTGTTTTTTCTTTGGTCTGCTCCTCGAATTCTGCGAATTTTTTCTTTAGTGTTTCACGGTATCCGGCAAATTCGGTTTTAAGTTTTTCACGGTCTGTCTGTAATATGGTTTCCCGCTGTTCAAGCCATTCCTTCTCCCGTTTTGCCCAGTCCTCCTTCAGTCTGGTGTCGGTACGTTCGGCCATCTGCCGTATCTGTTTCCGGCTTTCTTCTAACTCGGCCTCATGCCGTTTAATCCATATCTGCTGCTCGTCGCTTATCATTGCGCGCAGGCTGGCTTCCGCTTCTTTTACCTCTTTGTTCTTTCTTTCCTCCATTTCCTGAACTTTTCTGTCCATTTCTTCTTCGAAGCGTTTTATATTCTTAAGGTTGAATTCATTAAGATTTTCCCTGGATTCAGCCAGAGTTCTTCCCCAGTGTTCATGGGCTTCCCTGATGGCCGCATCAAAACGCAGCCTGGCGGCCTCTTCTACCTGCTTGTACAGTTTGGCCAGTTTCACTTCATTGTCAAAACGTGTTTTTGCCCTTTCCTGTTCGCGCTCCATCATCAGTTTTTTTATCATTTCGCGGAAATTGTTTACTTCCGTGGCATGGGCTTTCTGAAGCAGGACAACCTTCAAAGAGCTTTCCTGCTCCATGTCTGTTATACGCTTGGCTATTTCATCTTCGGTAAGTTTTTTTGCTGCCTGACGGTGCTCTTCTATTTCTTCGAGCATTTTTTTTCTTTCGGCTTCCAGGACAACCTTGTTTTCCTCTTTGAAACGCTCGCGGTGTTCAAGCACCTCTTTGTCAAATTCCGAACGCATCTGTGAAAGCTGTTCCTGTTTCTGTGCGTACAGTTTTGAAAGTTCTCTTTCTCTTGATTCGTACTGTTCTGTGAGTGCAAGTTCCTGTGCTTCCAGCCTGGCGCGGCTCTGCTCGATAAGATCCAGTTCAAGTTTATTGAATCTCGCTTTAAGTGCTTTTTCCTGCTCGGCTATGTCTTTTTTATGCCTTAGCAGCAGTTCGTTGAATTCTTTTTCCTTTACTTCTGCGTTTTTCTGTGCTTCATTCAGAACATTCAGTTTAAGATAATTGAGTTTCTGTTCACGTTCCGTAAGTTCATTTTTCAGCGCCAGCAGTTCCTTTTCCAGCTGTGTCCTGGTTTTGTTCCAGGCCATAGCCTCCTCATTCACTACTTCTTCCCTTAGCCGTTTTCTTATTTCTTCCTCAGTGGCACTCTGATGTTTGTAGTTTTCCTCCCAGGAACGTACTGTGCTCTGCCATTTTTTTAATATTGCGTCACGTTGCTTTATCTGTTCAGTGAGGGATTTGTTTATGTCCGCCTTTACCCTGAAATCTTCTCTTAGGCTGCCAAGTTCGTCTTTAAGGGCCTGAATTTTATCCGTGGCCCAGCGCAGCGCCAGTCTGGCGGTATCCAGATCCGTGACATTTGTTAAATCTACCTGGGGTTCTTCCTGTTCCTGGTCAATCATTTCCGTACTTTCCTCCGGCCGGATATAGTGGCCGCGATTAAGTAATTTCAATTTAAATAAATATAATTATATTATACTGAAATATTGGCGACAAAAAAACAGAATCCGTGCCTGCTGGCTGCGCCGGAGTTCTGTCTATGGATTTTAGTAATTTGTATGATAAACAAAAGCAACCGGCCGGCTACGCACCGGTCGGTACTTTAACAAGTAAAAACAGTTAAAACGGTTTATTTAACCGTCGGGCGGACTGCTTTACCGCTCTTTATGCAGCTGGTGCAGACATAAGCGGTCTGAGTTGTGCCGTCCAAAACTATTTTCTGCTTCTGTAAGTTCGGTTTGAAAAGCCGCTTGGTAGCCTTGTGTGAGTGGCTGTAAGACTTGCCGGAAACCGCTTTTTTACCGCATATTTCGCATTTGTATGACATAATAATTCTATTATAACAAATTTTGCTAAAATAAAAAAGACGGAGATGCAGTTTATATTTTGGAATGTATATGCTGTAATACAAGTTAAATAGAAGCTGAATTTCTGGCAGTTTTAAAAAGCATGACAAATCTTTCTAACTTTTATGAGTGTTCATATTTTTTTCGCCTGTGTGTTTTCTGAATGTATAATAAGATACTGTGGACACTGCTGACAGCAGATAAAGTTCTGTTATGTATGACGGAGCATATTTTGCCATTATAACTGCGGAGGCATCTACAAAAAAATGCAGACCCAGGGCGGCGAGGAACAATTTTGCCTTCTTTTCCGCAACTGCCCTGTATACAAGATAGGAAAGCGAAATCTGTAAGGCAAATGCGGCAATCCTTTCAATTCCAGAAAGGCATAAGGTGAAAGCAGGGATAGCCGCTATTGCCTGCATTTGCTGAAACAGGTCCGGGCTTTTTGCCATGAGGACTGATATTTTTTCCGCAGGGGCATTATTCAGGTATACTGCGACAAAAATCAATGCCAGATGGGAAAGACCTGCAATTATTACCGATTCTATGCCACCGTGTCCTATTCCATACATTACGGAGTTCTGCTTATTCAGGCTGCCCTTCATTGCGTATTTCATAGCCAGCAGCCTGCCTGTCTCCTCAAAGACAGCTGCAGCAAGACCGCCGTACAAGGCATAAAGCCATATATTTGCATTCAATGCTGTTCCGAAAGCCTTGAATACCGCGGTGTGCAACAGCTTTTCAAGCACAAGTGCGGATATTATAAAAGTCAAGGCACCAACAAGGACGGCTGTTTTTTTTGCATCCGGATTCTTTTTCCTGAAGAAAATGAAAGCCACTACCGGCACAAGAACAGACACAAGCATGACAAACAACATCGCTGCAATGGATGTTCCCGGCATATATATCGCTGTTAAGGATTCTGTACCTGTCATTATCTGCCTCATTTGGAATTGCCGCATTTTGCGAACATAAGATCCTGTGGCACAAGGACTGACGCACCATGTGCGGGGACAATTACATCCGCCGGCCTGTCTTTTTCAAACTCAATGGTATTTACGCTATAAAGATCCGCATATTTGCCGGGTTTCAGGTCTGAATGTACCGTGGCACTGCCGTCTCCCTTGTTGAGAAATATATAAGCCGTGTGTCCGTCATAATCCCTGCGGAAATACAATATATCCTTTTCAGCATGAATGTTTGTCTGCCGGCCTTTTCTTATTATGTCATATCCAGGACCCGCTCCATGCCTTATGGCATTTAATTTCTTTATGTGATTGTAAACAGCATTTGATTTTGCTGCCTTCATTCCGTCCGGACCGAGCATTGCCCTGTTGTCCGGATCATCGCCGCCTTTCATCTGAATTTCCGTGCCGTAATAGACGCATGGTATGCCGCGGCTTAAATAGTAAAAATTAAGGCCGTCTATATATTGCTTTTCCGAAGCTGGAGAATAAGGGGAGTTGAATCTTGGCTTGTCATGGTTGTCAAGAAACGTGACAAGATAAGTCGGGTCTTTGTAAAGATTGTCATTCTGCAGTATTTTCAGGGCATCCGCATAATTTCCGCCCTTGAACACGCCGTTCATTATATGGTTGTCGCTCATTGCGGAAAGGGGCATGTCAAGCACGCTCATTCCACTGTTCATGCCTGAACCTTCACCTTTTTCGTCGCCAAGCCGCGTATAAGATGAAATCATGTCATAATCATCGCCTGTCCACACTTCCCCGAAAATAAAGAAATCCTTTTTGTTTTTGTGCATTTCCTTCAGGAATCCCTTCCAGAAAGGCTTGTCCATCCATATTACCGTGTCAATGCGGAAAGCATCTACGCCCATATCCTGATACTTTTTGTAAATTTTGCTGAACCATTTAAGGACTTTTGGATTATTGTCATTAAAATCCAGAAGATCTGCCAATGCTTTGCCTGGCTCGTGGTTGTACCATTTGTTTTTATCGTCATTCCAGAAATCGTAGGATTTCCCAAGGCCTTTGACTGCGCCTTTTTCTTTATGCCATTTTGTTTTTGCGGAAGATACATCTCCTCCGTGTCCGTGGTTTAAGACAATGTCCTGTATTATCTTTATGCCTTTGGAATGGGCCGCATTTATCAGATCCCTGTATGTCGCACCTGTGCTTTCAAGATGTGGGTCTATCACGCTGAAATCGTATGCCCAGTAGCCATGATAGCCTGTGGCATCGTAATTTTCACCGGAATTTACATATCTTCCTTCTGGCTGCATGACCGGCGGAGTTATCCATATAGCCGTGAACCCCATATCCTTTATGTAATCAAGATTGTCAATAAGCCCCTTAAAGTCACCTCCCTGATAATAGCGGAGATTGCCCGGCTTATATTCGTCGCCGTAAATATTATTGTTGAAAGGGTCTCCATCCGCAAACCTGTCCGTCATCAGGAAATATATAGTTTCATTGCGGAAATCCGCAGGAGAGACGGCAGGATTCCTGCCCCTTGCATAAGCACTGCTGCAAATTATCAGCAGGGACAATGCAAGCATTATTTTGTTAATATTCATGTTCATGGTCTTGAAAAGATATAAAGTTTAAAATTGTTTTCAATGCAGATCTTTAATCAGCAATGTGTTTTATTGAATAAGACGATTTTTTGACAATATGAAAATTTTTAATTAACTATTTCAAAATCATTGCCGGCAGGCTAAATTGTATTTGTTCTTTGTTTTAAGCAGTCATTTTCATACATACGGAAGAATTATCACTAACTATAGACGTAAAAGTGCGTAAACTGTCTGTTTATGTTTGTGCCTGAAAATTAACCTGCTTATATAAACATAAAAAAAGCCGCCGGAAAATTTTATTCCGGCGGCTGTCTGCTGTCAGTCCGCTTCCGTAAGTTCAACAACTTCGCCGAAGGTGCTTAAAGGCTTGTCAAACTTTGAGGCATCACCTATGACGAATATTACCATATTGTCCGGGTCCAGGATCTTTTCAGATATGGCCTGTACAGCTGCTGCGTCAACTTTTGAGATATTGTCAACATAATTCTTCAGATAATCTGCAGGATAGCCGTAATAATCATACGCCATCCTGTTTGTTATCAGACTGTACGGAGTGGGGAACCTGAATACAAATGAGTTTGTAATTGAGGCTTTTGCACGGCTTACTTCTTCTTCACCTGCTTTCTCTTTCTGTATTTTTTTGAACTGTTCCAGCATTGTCTCGAGAGCCTGAGAATATGTGCCGGGCTTTGTGCTGCAGTATCCTATCTCAAAGCCTTCAAGCGTTCTTTTGCCGGCATAGCTGTAAACTGTATATGCAAGTCCCCTGCGTGAGCGCACTTCTGCCGCAAGGCGCGAGGAAAGGCCCCCTCCTAACATCTCATTCGTCACACTCAGTGCGTATTCATCCTGGGAAAGACGTTTTGGCGCAGTCTGGACCATGGCTATGTAAACCTGAGAGCTTTCCTTCTGAATATGGAATATTTTACGTTTCTTAAGTGTGTTTACTGCCGGAATCTCAGGAAATACGGTATTTCCTGCTTTCCAGTCACCAAATACTGCATTAAGTTTGTCCTCAAGGTTCTTTTTTCCGCCGAAATCGCCGGAAACAGCAAGCATGATATTGCCTGGCTGCACATAATTGGCGTGCCAGGCTTTCATGTCCGCCTTGTTTATGGCATTTATGGTTGCTTTTTCTGCGCGGATTCCATATGGATGTTCAGGCCCATAGAAACGGCGCAGCGCTTCTCTGGTTACACTGCGTCCCGGGTCGTCAAAACGCCTTTCTATAAGAGCCAGTTCTTCGGCCTTCTTTAATGCTGTTTTTTCATCTTCAAAAACAGGTTTTCTGAGAACCTGCGCAAAAATATCAAGTACGGTCCCGAAGTCTTTTTTCAGCACTGTCATGTCCGCGGAGGCTTCCTCAAGACGTATGCTGGTTTCTATGACTGCTCCAAGATTTTCCAGCTGTCTGTCCATTTCCCCGGCACTGTATTTTTCCGTTCCTCCGTCACGCAGCAGATCCATGGTCATTGAGCCAAGACCTGCTTTTCCGGCTGGGTCGTATACGTTTCCGGTGCGTATAAGTGCCTGAACATGAATTACAGGAAGTGTAGTGTCCTCTATGTAATAAACTTTTATTCCGTTCCTGAGTGTAAGACGTTCACCTTCCGGTGGCTGGAATTTAACAGTCTTTATTTCCGGAAGACCAAGTGATTTTGCCGCATCGGGTGTGGCTGCGTGTACGTTTGCTGTCATAAATAATGCTCCGATAAGAATTGCTGATATTCTGTTCATTGTGCTACCTCTTATTTTTCTTCCGGTGCCGTCAGATAGACCACTGTACGGTTAGGGCGTACAAGATATTTCCTGACGGCCTTGGAGATCTGTTCCGGGGTTACACTGCGCAGTCTGGCGCTCATGTCCCAGTCATATTTCCAGTCTCCTATTATCTGCTGGCTGTGAGCAAGAGTCATTCCTATTCCGGCATTGGATTCCATCTGTTTTATCATATCTGCTTCATAATTGTTCAGAATCTTGTCCAGTTCCCACTGCTGTGGAGGATTTTTGCTGAGATTCTCTATTTCCTCAAGAATGGCCTCGTCAAGCTGTTCATTAGTGAAAGGAGCTTTCGGTGCTGCCGCTATTATGAACAGAGAAGGATACCTGCTTGCCAGGGAGGGGTACGATCCGGCATAAAGAGCCATCTGTTTCCCTTCAACCAGGTTTTTATAAAAACGTCCGGTTTTTCCGTTTGACAGCACCTCGCTTGCCATTATAAGTGCAGGCATGTCGGGGTGATATATTCCCGGATTATGATAGCCTATGCGCAGCGCAGGCTGTGCAGGGAAGAATACATTGATTTTCTTTTCAGCATTCTGCTGCGGCTCTATTATGCGGACTTCGTCTTTTGCTGTGTCACCTTTCCAGCTGCCGAAATATTTATTTGCGAGGCGTATAACCTCTGCGGGATTTACATCACCCACAACTGCTATGGTTGCGTTTGACGGAACATAATATTTGGCATAGAATTTTTCGGCATCTGTTCTCGTGAGATTTGCTATGTCATCCATCCAGCCGATTATTGGATTATGGTATGGATGCGATACAAACGCCGCGGCGTTGAGAGCTTCATTGAGTATTCTTCCCACATTGGATTCACCCATGCGGCGCTCTTCCATTATAACGCTTCTTTCCTTGTAGAATTCGCGCAGTACAAAATTCTTGAAACGGTCCGATTCTATTATCATCCAGTGTTCAAGACGGTCCGCTGGCAGCTGTACTACATAACCTGTATAATCCAGCGAAGTCATGGCGTTCATGCCGTTTTCACCGAGATTATTGTATATTTTCCAGTATTCGTCCTTGTTTATAAGACTGTCAGCCTCTTTTGAGGCCTCCGCAAGCTGTTCCCTGAGTTTTTTTACCTTTTCTGCGTCAGGATTCAGTTTATGCTCCTCTTCCTGAAGTTCAAGGACAAGAGACTCCTCTTTTGCAAGTGCCTTCTTTTCTTTTGAATAGTTTAAGGCATTCATCGTTTTTGAGCCTTTGAAGGCCATATGTTCAAACATATGGGCAAGTCCGGTTTTTCCCTGGACGCAGTCTACATTTCCCACTTTGAACATAGTGGTGAAAGAAACCGTGGGGACGAATTTTTTTTCGAGTATGAGCAGTTTTAATCCGTTCTTAAGAGTGTATGAGATCACATTCGGATATCGTGAATCTGTTTCCATTATCGCACCTTCTGGAAGGTTTTTCTCTGCGGGTTCCGCTGCTGTGGCCTGAAATGATGTCAGGGCAAGCAGGGCAGCCGCCAAAAAAGCCGTTTTTTTCATTGTTTCCTCCGTGAAAATAACAGCGCATGACGCTGTTTTTATAATTATACAATAAACATTATTTTTTCTTTGCATATTTTTTTTTAAAATGTATAATTATTAAAAGCGCCGGTACATGAATAAATCAGCCTTGAAGGCAGATGTTTTTTTCGGACGGCAGCTAAATCAATATAGGAGAAAAATATGTCTGAAATGTCAGAAATGCCGGTTCATTCTTCCGCTTATAAAAGACGAAGAGCATTGAACTGGCTGCCTCTTGGTCTTACATATGCCGTCTATTATATGGGACGCTACAATCTTAATGTGGCTGGCCCTATCATGATGGATAAATTTGATCTGACCAAAGCACAGTTCGGAACCATAGCCACCTGTGGTTTCTGGGTTTATGCGCTTTCTGTTCTGTTTAACGGTCCGCTTGCCGACAGAATCGGTGGAAAAAAAGCGATAGTAATAGGCGCTTTCGGCGCTGCCGTGCTCAACCTTATAATGGGTCTGCTGTTCCTTAATGGCTGGACCACAAAGGTTCTTGTCGGAATGTGTCTTCTTTACGGCGTTAACCAGTATTTCCAGAGTTTTGGTGCTCTTTCTGTCGTAAAAGTGAATTCTCCCTGGTTCCATGTCAAGGAACGTGGTGTTTTCGGTGGCATTTTCGGCACACTTATCTCTCTTGGCTATAGTCTTGCCTATGCCGTAGGCGGCTGGATCCTTGCTCACTTCAACTGGTACATGGTATTCCTTGTGCCTTCCTGTGCCCTGATACTCATGGGTCTTCTTGACTATTTCTGGGTTAAGGACACTCCTGCCGAGGCTGGTTTTGAGAACTTTAACACCGGCGATGCTTCTTCTGAAGATAAAGACAAAGAGAAGCCTCTTCCCATAAAAGAGCTGCTTAGCAGAATGTTCCACAATAAGGTCATTGTCACCCTGATGATTTCCGAATTCTGCACCGGTTTCATACGCCAGGGTCTGCTGCTTTGGTATCCGGCCTTCCTGCTTGGCGTATTTGCCATTTCTCCTGGTCATTGGGAATGGCTTGGCAGCAAAAATATATGGCTCCTTACCTTCATACTTGCCAATATCATAACCATTGGTGGGATTTTGGGTGGAATTATCTGTGGCTGGCTTTCCGACCACGTGTTCGGGTCCCGCAGACCTCCCGTGGCAGGCTGGTTCTATCTCATGCAGATAGTAGGTGTTCTTATGCTTATTTTCGCAAAGAATCATCAGATGCCTCTGCTTGCCTACTTCTCTGTCGGATTCACATGCATGTTCATATTTGGTGTGCATGGAATGTTGACTGGCACAGCCTCAATGGACTTTGGCGGAACACGCGGTGCATCCACCGTAGCCGGTCTGCTTGATGGTGTTCAGTATTTCGCCAGCGGATTTGCAGGCCTTGGCCTTGGCCTTGTGCTTGATAAAGTCGGCTGGAATGCCTGGCTTATACTGCCCGTATTCTCTATAATTGGTTTCTGCCTTATGCTTACCATTTGGAATGAGACGCCTAAAGGGAAGGCTAAGAAAGAAGATAAGCAGCCTGAGGCAGCAAAGTAAAATAAAGTATTCTGTAAAAAAAGGCCTGACAAAAGTCAGGCCTTTTTTAATAAATAGTTTTAAGCGGCATTAATTTAAATATCTGAATTTATGCGCAAAAGCATTGAAAATTTTTTATAGGTAACAAAAAAAATTTATGCGTATTTGTTTTTTTATTTCCGCTTACTGTTTTTTGTAGTTCCTGTCATTTTCAGGCTGGCTCTGCTTATTCATTTTGGAAATGCGCTTTAATTTCCTGGTTTCCTGTTTGTTTTTTCAGGGTTCATTCATTGTCCGCAGATAGCCTGGCCAGGCCGTACACGGACTGATAGCTCTGATATTTTCTGTTAAATTCCTCATTGTCTATATGCTTTACATTATTGTTGTACTCATGCTTGCGCATGCTGGATTCGCTTATCTGAA
>Ga0265301_10001710_pt1 | contig 27688 bp, 21 predicted proteins | sample AusTroGonzalo_MG_2_FD_193488 | JGI IMG/M metagenome (GOLD analysis project Ga0265301, IMG submission 193488) | Bovine rumen microbial communities from tropical cattle in Woodstock, Queensland, Australia - Gonzalo_04 | ecosystem: Host-associated > Mammals > Digestive system > Stomach > Rumen ... | reverse complement strand
ATCCTGCTCAAGAACGGTCAGGTTCTTCTCCGGATCTGTATTCTCGGCCCACTCGATCTCGAAAGTCACTTCGTCAAAGGCCGGCGGGCACAATACTTTCTCGATCGTCTTCTGAGCATCTTCATAGTTTGCACCGACTACATCCGGCATACTTACCGGCGGATACGGTGTCGGAGCCGCCGTCGGCTGACCCGGTTTCGGGGTCGGCGTATTCGTCGGTGTGGGGGTATTGGTCGGAGTAGGTGTATTCGTCGGTTTCAGCTCGTCAAAGACTGCCTTCACGATCATACCCTTCTTTGTAATAGTGATCTCATCCGCGGCTTTTCCGTTGATCTTTACATCCACGCCGGACGGGAAAGTAAAACCTTGATCCGGCGCTAATGCGATTGAAACAGAATACTTGTGCTTCGCCTGGAACGTCAGGCCATATGCATTTACCCGTTCTCCGGTCGTTTCATCAAACCAGAACACACCGTTGACCGCATTTTCCTTGTTCGAAAGAACATCGTTGGAATTCTTATATCCCACTTTCTCCGGAAGTGTCACTTCATAGGAAGGTTTCCTGGCCGGAGCCGGAGTTGCGATCGTCAAAGATACGGTAGTGATCTCCTTGAGCGGGAAAACAAAAACGATACTCTTATAGGCGCTTCCTTCAAGACTATCTTCCGGAATGGAAAACTCTCCACCGATACTGCTTGTGGATAGTTCTTCCGCATAATGCGTCTTCAAAGTCATCTGCATGTCGAAGTATCCATCCTTGTTAAAATCAAAGAGGATCCTTTCTTTAGGCGTTTCCACCCGATAAGTGACCAGAGAATTCTCCATCAGGTAATCCAGTGCGCCTTTCTGTTCTTTTGAAAGTTCCACTTTTCCCTTGGAAATATCGATCTTCACATCTTTCCGTTCCGGCTCAATAGTAGGTGTATTTTTCGGAAACTTAAATGTGATCGTCGCAAAAGACGAGCCTTCCAGATCCGAATTTGGAATAGAATATGTGGAATAAAGATTTCTTCCCGAATAGATAACCATCGGATCCTCTGCGGCCTTTGGAACCACCAGATCATAGCTTCCGTCATTATCCACATCCACATACATCGAGTACTTCGAAGAATCACTATCTATCGGCTTGTAACCGACCAGATTATTCATCATCAGATAAAGAAGTGCATTGCTCTGATTCTGATTTATCTTCGTTTTTCCTGAAGTAAGATCATAAACGATGTCTGATTCCGGCAAAAACTCGAAGATCTCACTGTACTTTCCATAAAAATCTTCAAAGCCTCTCCGGCTATGTGCCCGGACCCTGATATCGTAACGCCGTTCCGGAAGGAGGTCTATTACGTAAGAGGTTTCCGCTGTCACGTCAATTTTCTTCCAATTCGTTGATTGACCATTTTTCGGGAAATAGTTGGAAACCCAGATCTCATATTCATCTGCATCCTCAACACTATCCCAGGTCAATACCAGATCCTGACCCATGTTGGAGAGTTCGCCATCCAAACCGGTAACCTGTTCAAGGTCAAAGTAAGGTTCCAAAGCGTATCCGAGATCAAGATAAACAGCCACACCTCCATCGAATGGAGAAAGCTTGCTGATGCTTTCCTTTCTATTCACTGCGACACCGTTATAGAACAGCTTTGCATTCTTCTCAAACTGGTAACCGTTCTCGATAAAAATTGTATAACGGATCACGTACCGGGTAATTCCGTCAGCTACGGCCACCAGGTTGTCTTCTCCGATTTCTCTAATATAATCTTCTTCTTCGATTGCCATTTCCCAGCGTGCCTTCGTCTCTTTCACGTCATAAGGAAGTGAAGCCTCGGAGTCGATCTTCAGGGAGATCTCCGGAAGTGGTCCGACAGTAACATAGGTCAGATCTCCGCTCAGATGCAATTCACTCACCTTGTTGATCTCTGTCTCCCATCTGGCATAGAGTGTCAAATCCGAAGTTACAACAGTAGAAAAATCGAATTCCTGTGTCAGCGCAAGATCAGTATACCAGCCCCAAAAGTAGTATCCGTCTTTTTTCGGGAAAGACGGCCGATTCACCTTATATCCGTCAGCAATACTCTGTGAAAAAACAGAAGAGCCGCCGAGAGTCTGAAATTTTACCGTATGCATAACGGGATTTGTTCCTGTAGCCGTACCAAGATCGATAATCACATATGCGCCCCATGCAGTACGCTGAAACTCCGTGTGATCCTGACCGGTTATATCGTTACCGTTAAAGATGATCTTCGGATCGATCGTGAATTGGTAATCGTGATCCAGATTCAAACAGACCCGGAGACCATAATGTGTACCATCATTCATAGCAACGGGAGTGTTAAGACCAAATGAATACCATTCGTTATGAGTTGACCAGTACGACCAGCATGTATTAGTGTTATACGGGTCGATCCTGGTATGAGCCATATCTGACGAAACCGTAAATTTCGGCAGGACACCCGCCTGGACAGATATCGTATTACTGTTCAGCCTGATCTCACTGATCGTAGCCATCGTCTCGATAGTACCATCACTGAGTCCCTTCTGCTCATCGGCCCGGACGATTCCCTTTCCACTCCCGAAAGACAGCAGCGGTATCAGGATCGCTACGGAAAGGAGCACGGAAACAAAGCCCGTCGTTCTTCTTTTCTGATTTTTCAACATACCCTTCTTCTACCTCCATCCTGTTTATTATTCTGCTTTTATCATACATAGTATTCAAACAAAAAGCGAGGGCTTCCGCACTTACGGAAGCTGCCTCGCTTCTTGACCTCATCTATGTTTTCTATAACTAAACATTGACCTGTACCAAATTCATCTTATACATTCGCCAGTCTCTTGAAGTTTTCTGCCATCGGAGCATAGAGATCCTTGTAGATCTGGTAATAAGGCTCATACTGGGCATGTACATCTGCTCTCGCATCCATGGAGGAAGCGGAGAAGATCGTCGCGCCGCATGCTTCCTGGATCGTCGGATAAACACCGGCTGCAACAGAAGCCAGAAGCGCGGCACCCAGCGCACCACCCTGATCGGAAGCGCAGGTGTTGATCGTGCAGTCAAAGACATCTGCCATCATCTGTCTCCAGAACTTACTCTTGCTGCCGCCACCGCATGCATACATGGAATCGATCTTAACACCCAGGTTATTGAAGATGTCAATGGAATCACGAAGAGCAAAAATGACGCCCTCCATTACGGCACGGAGCATATCCTTTCTCTCATGCATAGCAGAAAGACCGAAGAATACGCCACGGGCATTCGGATCAAGATGCGGTGTTCTCTCACCCATCAGATACGGGAGGTAAAGGAGACGGTTGGCACCGATCGGAACCTCTGCCGCGATCTTATCAAGGAGCTGATATACATCGATACCCTGCTTGTCAGCCTCGATGACTTCCGCATCACAGCAGGTATTCTTGAACCACTTAAGGGACAGGCAGGCAGCCTGATGTACACCCATTACATGCCAGCAGCCCGGAACGGCGCTGCAGAATGTATGTACACGGCCCTTCGGGTCGACCTGCATATCATCTGTATGTGCAAATACAACACCGGAAGTACCGAGAGTTGCGAAAGCCGTTCCTTCTTTTACGACACCGCATCCGATTGCGGCTGCCGCATTGTCACCGGCACCGGCAGCAACCGGAATACCGGCCGGAAGTCCGGTCTCATTCGCGATCTCTTCTGTAACACGGCCGCTGACTTCGACAGACTCGTAAACTTTTGCAAGCCACTCCTTCTTGATGTCGAGGAGCTCGAGTACTTCATCGGACCAGTTACGGTTCTTGATGTCGAGGAGCTGCATACCGGAAGCATCGGAAACATCGGTTGCGAACTCGCCGGTCAGCTTATAACGTACGTAGTCCTTCGGCAGAAGGATGTGTGCGCACTGTGCGTAGATCTCCGGCTCATTGTTTCTTACCCAGAGGATCTTGCTGGCAGTAAATCCTGTCAGTGCCGGGCTGGCTGTGATCGCCATAAGCTTATCAAGGCCCACCTTTTCAGTGATCTCTTCACACTCTTTTGCTGTTCTCTGATCGCACCAGATGATGGACTTTCTCAGTACTTTTCCATCCTTATCGAGCATAACCAGACCGTGCATCTGACCGGAAAGACCGATACCTGCGATCTCGTCCTTGTTTACGCCGCTGTCTGCGACGACCTTCTTCAGGCCTTCCTTTGCAGCATTCCACCAATCGTCCGGCTCCTGCTCAGCATAACCGTTCTGTGGCTGATAAAGCGGATACTCCACTGTATGTGCCGCAACGAGCTTTCCATCCTGGGAAAACAAAGCGGTCTTTGTACCGGAAGTTCCGATGTCGATACCGATAAGATATTTCATAGTTGATTCTCCTTATGTTTTATATTGGGGCTTTGCGCCCTGATTAACCTGTTTATGTGCCAGCCCGGCACAACCATTATTTTACTACGGAAACACGAATGCAGGAAGAACCGGTAAGCTTCTCACTCAATTCATCCGGCTGACTGATTCCGGCATAAATATCAAATGTATTGCAGTCCGTGATCACGTTTCCTTCGTCATCCACAACAGTAAAAGCACTGTCGCCGATCTTGATCTTTACTTTCTCTTCGCTTCCCGCGGCCAATGCCACACGGGTAAATCCGCAGAGTTTCGGATACGGAGTCGCATACTTGGATGTGGTATTCCGGATATAGATCTGAACCACGTCTTCTGTATCAGCATCTCCCTGATTCTGCACGGTCACGGTGATCCCGCCTTCTGCTTCGTCATATACCGCATCAGTGACCACGACATTCGAGTAGGTAAGTCCGAATCCGAACGGATAGAGGATATTATCACGCGTGTAACGGTATGTGCGGTCCTTCATGGAATAGTCTTCAAATGCAGGGATCTTATCCACCGACTCATAGAATGTGACCGGAAGTTTTCCGGATGGGGATACCTTACCAAAGAGGATCTCACCCAGGGCTTCACCACCGAGTTCACCCGGATACCAGGCCTGGATCAGTGCCTGAGCTTTCTCACTGAGCGGATTGATGGCACTACCTGCTGAAAGGACCACGACCGTCGGCTTGCCGATAGCAAGGACCTTCTCGACCAGAACACGCTGGCCTTCCGGCAGGAGCAGATCGACCTTATCTCCGGAAGCGAAAGCATTACCGGTATCCCCTTGCTCACCCTCGATCGTAGCATCGAGGCCGACACAGAGCACGACCACATCTGCCATTCCGGCAAGAGTCACCGCTTCGGCAATACCATCTTCAGCCACCGCCAGCGGCTGGATCCGATCTTTATACAAGTGTGCACCTTCGGCGTAATAAACACGTACATTCTCCCCGGCTTCCTTACGGATCCCTTCCAGGAAGGTGACCGGTGCAACGGAAGTACCATAGTAGTTTCCGCGGAGTGCATCGATGCTGTCACTGTTCGGTCCGATCACGGCGATGGAGGAGATTTCTTCCTTCTTAAGCGGAAGCAGACCGTCATTCTTAAGAAGCACCATGGATTTTTCCGCGCACTCTTTCGATACTTTTCTGTGCTCGTCACAAGCCACGATATCATACGGGATATCGTCGAAAGGAGTATGCTCTTCGAAAAGACCAAGACGCATGCGCGTACGCATCAGACGTACGACAGCATTTCGGATCGTCTCTTTCGAAACCAGGCCTTCCTTCTCTGCTTCCATCATGTGGATATATGTATTGCCGCAATTGAGATCACATCCGGCATTGATCGCCATCGCTGCAGATTCTGTCGGTGTCTTCGTCACGTGATGATTCTCATGGAAGTCACGGATCGCCCAGCAGTCGGATACAAAATAACCGTCGAAGCCCCACTCTTTCAGTTTGCCCATCAGAAACTTGCTCGCGCAGGTCGGTTCACCGTTAAGGCGCGTATACGCACCCATGACACCCTCAACCTTCGCTTCCTTGATCAATGCTTCAAAAGCAGGAAGATAGGTTTCAGCCAGATCCTTCTTTGAAGCAATGGTATCAAACTCATGACGGAGCGCCTCCGGTCCGCTGTGTGCTGCAAAATGCTTCGCACATCCTGCAGCCATCATAAACTTCTCGTCACCCTGCAGCCCTTTTACAAAGGAAACACCGAGCCGTGATGTCAGATACGGATCCTCACCGTATGTCTCATGTCCTCTTCCCCATCTCGGGTCACGGAAGATATTGATATTCGGGCTCCAGAGTGTCAATCCTTTATAGATATCACGGTCGCCGTTTTTCGCCGAAGCATTATACTTCGCACGTGCTTCCTTCGCGATGATCTTCGCAACTTTATTCAGGAGTTTGTCATCGAACATGGCCGCCATAGCGATCGCCTGCGGGAACATCGTTGCCGTTCCGGCACGGGCTACACCGTGAAGGCCTTCATTCCACCAGTTATACGCCGGCACACCCAGACGGTCAACTGCCGGGGCACCGTAGCTCAACTGCGGGACCTGTTCTTCAAAAGTCATCTTGTCAGCAAGATCTTCCGCTCTCTCCTGAAAAGAAAGATTTGGATCGAGAAATTTTTCCATAAAGCACCTCATTTCATTTTTGTCTGTTCCTAAGCTGTCTGTGTTTTATTATCCGTTCACGGGGGAACGGTGTTTTCAAATGGAGCTGTTATCTGCTCAAGTCTCTGCAGCTCTCCCCCACGATCAGTTGCGGAGGAAGTGCGATCGTCTTTTCTGCTTTTTCTCCGGAGATCTGGGCAAGGATATTCTTTGCAGCGGCTTCACCGATCGCCTTCGTATCCTGACGGATCGTTGTCAGTTTCGGATTGGTACGCTGCGTGATCTCAATGCCGTCAAAACCTACCACCGAAATATCTTCCGGGCAGGAAAGGCCGGCGTCGCGTATCGCTTCGATCACACCGATCGCCGAGTAATCATCACTGGCAATGACCGCAGTAGGACGGTTCCCTTCCGTTGCCGTCAGAAGCCGCTTCATCGACTCATATCCGCCCTCGATCGAATAATACTGGGACGGGAAAAGCCGGAAGATCGAATCCTTATCTCCGATAGCAGAAGAAGCCTTCTCAAGTGCTCTGATACGGGTCTCGGTAATATACTTGCCGCGCTCGCCGTGGAGATAGACGATGTTCCGATGACCGAGATCATACAGGTATTCATATACCATCCGCATACTCTCATCCGGATCCGTCTTCACGCAACCGATGTTTTCATTCTCAAAGTCCACGGCGATCTTGGGAAGGTTGCTCTCCATAAGTTCCCGTGTATCCTTCTGGGCATGGTCTGCATTCACGATAAAGATACCATCCACATGACGGTATCTGCAGTGTCCGAGATAGGACAGACCGAGATTACCTACTTTGTTGGAAATAAACACGATATCGTAACCGTGCTGCTCCACATAATCCTTGAAGCTCTCGATCACCTGAGCAAAAAGATAATGCCAGAGACCCATCTGGGATGCGTCCTGGCACAATACTCCGATCGACCAGGTCCGGCTCTGGCTCAGTGCTCGCGCACCGGCATTGGGCACATAGTCCAGCTCTTGCGCAGTACGGCGGACGCGCTCCCGCGTCGCCGCACTGACATCGCTGGCGTTGGACAATGCTTTGGATACTGTAGCCGGGGAAAGCCCGCAGGCTTTCGCTATATCGTATATCGTTGCCATTGTCTCTCCTTACGTCGTAATCGTTAATTCATTATTCACTGTTTTACGGCCGGTGAAAGATCACCGGTCTTCGCCTTAGCAAGAGGATCTTCAAAAAAGGATCACTTTGCTGCTACTTCTTTACAAGCCTTCACTACGTTGTCAACTGTGAAGCCGTACTTCTCCATAAGCATGGACGGCTTACCGCTGGCACCGAAGGTATCCATGGTGATGTATGCGCCGTCGAGTCCGACAAGCTTGCCCCAGGAGTAGGAAGAACCGGCTTCGATCGCAACACGTGCTGTTACGGACGGAAGCACGATAGAATCACGGTAAGCCTTATCCTGAGCCATGAATACATCCAGACACGGAACGCTGACGACACGGGCGTCGATACCCTCGCCGGCCAGAACGTCCTTCGCCTTGATACCCAGCTCAACTTCGGAACCGGAAGCCAGGATGATCACATCCGGAGTCTCCTTGGATTCCTTCGCTACGATATATGCACCCTTAAGCGCTTCCTTGGAGGAAGTGGTCAGAGGCATCAGGTTCTGTCTGGAGAGTACCAGCGCAGAAGGTGTCTTCTCGGAAGAAATAGCCGCTACCCAGGAAGCAACTGTCTCTGTTGCATCACACGGACGCCATACGTTGAAGTTCGGCATGGAGCGGAGCATGGTCAGCTGCTCGATCGGCTCATGTGTCGGGCCGTCTTCACCAACACCGATACTGTCATGTGTGAACATGAAGATCTGCGGGATATTCATCAAAGCGGACAGACGGGCCATCGGCTTGGTGTAATCACTGAATACGAAGAATGTTGCACAGTAGGAACGAAGTCCGCCATGGAGCAGGATACCGTTGGAGATACCGGCCATAGCCAGCTCACGTACACCAAAGTGCATGTTTCTTCCGGCACGGTCGTTCTTGCTGAAATCACCCTTGCCGTTCATGTAGGACTTGTTGGACGGAGCCAGGTCGGCAGAACCGCCGATGAGGTTCGGGATACGGTCGCAGAGCTTGTTCAGGACCTTACCGCCGAGAGCACGGGAAGCCTGCGGCTTGTCGTCTACTGTCCACAGATCCTCATCATCAAGGAGTGCGGAATAATCATTGCTGAAATACTTGTCCCAGAGAGCCTTCAGATCCGGATAGGACTTGGCATACTCAGCGAACATAGCATCCCACTTTGCATGAACTTCTGTACCCTTGGCACCAAGTGCTGCGTAGTGATCGTAGATCTCCTGCGGAACAACGAAGGACTCTGCACACGGCCAGCCCAGTGTCTCACGCATCTTAGCGATATTCTCTTCACCCAGCGGCTCACCGTGAGCGGAAGGTGTACCCTGCTTTGCTTCGCAGCCATAGCCGATGATCGTTCTGACTTCGATGAAGGAAGGCTTGGTCTTCTCAGCCTTAGCCAGCTCGATAGCCTTAGCGATCGCATCCACATCGTTACCGTCTTCAACAAGAAGTGTCTGGAAACCGCAAGCTTCCATACGGCCGCGAACGTTCTCTGTGAAGGCAATGTCTGTGGAACCTTCAATACTGATGCTGTTGGAGTCATAAAGAACGATGAGCTTCTCCAGGCCAAGTGTGCCGGCCAGAGAAAGCGCCTCTTCGGAGATACCTTCCATCAGGCATCCGTCACCGCACATAACGTATGTGTAGTGGTCGATTACCGGGAATTCCGGCTTATTAAATGTTTCAGCGAGGTGTGCTTCTGCAACCGCCATACCGACTGCCATGGAAAGACCTGCGCCCAGAGGACCGGTTGTGGCATCAATACCGGCTGTATGACCATACTCCGGATGACCCGGTGTCTTGGAATCAAGCTGTCTGAACTGCTTGAGATCCTCGATGGACAGACCGCCTACACCAAACAGGTGCAGCAGGGAATAATAGAGCGCGGAACCATGACCGCCGGAAAGAACGAAACGATCTCTGTTGATCCACTTCGGATCCTTAGGATCGAAAGCCATCTCCTTTCCCCAGATGGTGTAAGCCATAGCAGCTGCGCCAAGCGGCAGACCCGGGTGACCGGAATTTGCTTTCTGGATCATATCCGCAGAAAGAACGCGGATGGCCGAAATTGCATTGGTTTCGTTTTGTGTACTCATAAGTTCCATACACTCCTTCTTCAAAATCTTTATATCTACGTACGCAAAAAGCGCAGTACAGACAAGGGAAAGCGGCTCGAATCCTCATCTTTTGAGGAGAAGGATGCCTTTTCGAAATCGCTTTCGAAAAAGTAGAAAAAAATGAGAGCTCGAGCTCACTTGCTATTTAGTTTATATTCTTAAGGGCAATAAGTCAATGTTGACTTATATAATAGGCGCCCAAAACAGCCATGCCCGAAAAGCACTGCATAGAGTATTTTATTAGCCGGCAAAATGTACTAAAATGATAATAGGTAATTATGCGACTAAGGGAGAGTTCTTTTGAAGCGGCAGTACAAGTACGACATCATATTTGATTCCCTGGCATCTCCGATCCTGGAAACCGGAAAACTGGAGCCTATGCGTCAGTTTATCCAGCACGGGACCTGTACATGTTACGACCACTGTCTGACTGTGGCCAGGACTGCGCTTGCCATGGCTATGAAACTCCCTTTCAAATTCAAGATGGATCAGCTCGTACGTGGCGCGCTGCTTCACGACTATTTCCTTTATGACTGGCACACCGTCAAGCTGGATAAGCTGCATGGCTTTGCCCATCCGAAGATCGCGTTGGAAAACGCCAGAAAAGAATTCGATCTGACTCCGATCGAGGAGAACATCATCGTGCGTCACATGTTTCCTCTGACACCGGTTCCGCCGAAGTATCGCGAGAGTCTTCTGGTTACCATCGCCGACAAGCACTGTGCCAACAAGGAATTCTTCGTGGAGCTGGGACACAAACTGGCGAAGAAGAAAGTCTTCGCTCCGATCGTGCATATCTTCTCTCTTCTGATTGCGACACTGCCATGGACGTAAGATCCCTTCTTCTCTGGTTTTCCGAAAACCATCGTGATCTTCCCTGGCGTTCCCGGCGTACCCCTTACGGCACCTGGATCTCGGAAGCCATGCTTCAGCAGACCCGTGTCGCCACTGTCTTGGATTATTACCCGCGATTCCTGAAACGTTTTCCCGACCCATCCGCCCTTGCTGCAGCAAAGGAAGATGATGTCCTGAAAATGTGGGAAGGCCTCGGTTATTATTCCCGTGCCAGAAACCTCATGCGCGGAGCCGGATACGTCTGCGAACACTTTGACGGAAAGCTCCCCAAGTCCCCGGATCTTCTTCTTACGATCCCCGGTATCGGACCCTATATGGCCGGAGCCATCGCTTCCCAGGCATTTGATGTCCCTGTTCCCGCCGTCGACGGAAACTGTATCCGGATCTACTGCCGTCTTTATGCGCTGCCGCTGATCCCTTCCGACAAAACCACCTATAACGAAGTGTATAAGCGTGTATCCGAAGATATTCCGGAAGACGCCCCCGGCGATTTTAATGAAGCCCTGATGGACTTCGGTTCGCTGGTCTGCACGCCGAAAAGCCCCCGTTGCGGATCATGTCCTTTTGCCACGGAATGCAGTGCCAATCTTCTGGGAAAGCAGGAAGATTTTCCATTAAAGAAACCAAAGAAAGAAACACCTGTAGAGGAACATACGATCCTTAGGATCCTGATCGGTGACCGCATTCTGGTAAGAAAACGTCCCGACACAGGTCTTCTTGCCGGACTTTATGAACTCATCGACCTTCCCGGGAAGCTCGGACATCACGAAGTGGAACAGTGGATCAGGGAAAACCTTCTTCCTGTTACCCGCTCCAAAGGCCGATCCTCTTCCGACTGTCCGGCACCGGATATCCGTCCGCTCGGTCCGGCCAGGCATGTTTTTTCTCATCTCCGATGGAACATGACAGGGTATGAGATCCGCCTTTCCCCGAAAGCCGGGACGGTCAGGAAAGCCTCGAAGATCGGAATACTCGCCGATCCCGGAGAATACGAAAGCCTGGCATTCGCTTCCGCGATCCAGGCCTATCGTTACGTGATATAAACCATTGCTTCCTTCCGGCTGTAAAACATCACGCTTCGTACCGGAAAACCGTTATCAGTAATTCTCCTCTGAGATCTCAAAATAGGATTGAGGATGGTTACAGGTCGGGCATACCTCCGGTGCATTGGTACCGACTACGATATGACCGCAGTTTCTGCACTCCCAAACCTTCACTTCACTCTTCTCAAAGACCTGTGCGGTTTCAATATTCTTCAGAAGAGCACGGTAACGTTCTTCATGATGTTTCTCGATAGCTGCAACAAGGCGAAACTTCTTTGCCAGTTCCGGGAAACCTTCTTCTTCCGCAGTCTTGGCAAATCCCTCGTACATATCGGTCCACTCATAGTTCTCACCGTCTGCCGCTGCAGCAAGGTTTTCCTTCGTATTGCCGATGCCCTTTAATTCCTTCAGCCACATCTTGGCATGTTCTTTCTCGTTTTCTGCCGTTTTCAGGAAGATGGCCGACATTTGCTCATAGCCCTCTTTCTTTGCAACAGAAGCAAAGTAGGTGTACTTGTTTCTGGCTTGGGATTCACCGGCAAAAGCGGCTTCCAGGTTCTTCTCCGTCTGTGTTCCGGAATATGGATTTACATTACTCATAGTCAGTCACCTCACAACAAAAAGATGTTTACATTATAAGGCATCCCTTCCGGGGTTTCTACACTGGAGACACAAATCACGTTTCGGATGTTTCTGACGTTTTTTCTGAAGCATCCTCTGTCGGCTTTCTGTCGTTGATCCTCTCCCATTCCGCGCCATCTTCCGTATAAAACTTCTGATCCGCCGGGAATCTTGTTTTGACAGGACAGATGCTTAAGAATCCGTCCATCATCTCAAGAACAACTTCATCGGGTCCCGGAGCTTTACAGGTATCCGACGGCAGAAAACGGAATACATCTTCCTGATACAGAAAAGCTTCATTTTCCACAAGATATCCGGAAGAAGAAACGTTTCTCACCTGCACGAAAAGAATGCAGTTCGTATAATTATCATCATCGAGAAAAGTCAGAGCCGATATATCGATCCCCCATTCCTTCGCCACTTCCTTGAAAGTATAAGGATTAGGGAATATGAATCTTCCGTAGTCTCCCTTCACCTCAGAAATATATCCGCAGTGAAGATTCATCTCAAACGGAAACTCGTCCAGAAGATGCGTCTCTACCGGTGTGGCACCACTGACGACATGGTTTCTCATGTCTTTCCATAGTCTCTCAAACTCAGAAATATTCGGATCATCGATCGTCACGTTCGTATCGCCGGAACTCTTGCACAGAGCTGCTGTTCCGTCTTTCCTGTAAAAATACACAGAAGTCTGCCCACCATCAAAACGGGCTGATTCTCTCTTGGTTGAAGCGTTCGGATCGATCTTTTCCGCCACATCACATAAGGCCTGAACATACTGTGGTTCAAGAATATAGCAAGGATCCGTATATTTGATCAGTTTTTTCAGCTGCTCCGGGGTTTCTTCGAGTTTATCCGCGTTCCGGTTCAAGTCAATATAATCATCCAGCCGGTATGTCCTTCCATCACCCATGATGTAGAAGTCCTTAATATCCAGCCCCCACGCCATGTTACTGTAATAGCTCGCAAAGATCACCGAATCCGGATCTCTTCTTTCTTTCCTATCGTTTTGTGCTTCTGTATCAGTTGTCGTATCCGATGTTGTCCCGGAAGTCATTTCCGAAGTAATATCCGTTATACTTTTCTCCGTATCACGAGCTGACGTCTCCGTCTTCTTTCCACAGCCGTTTAAGACCGGGCAAAGGCACGCCGCTGCAATAAAAAGAGATAGTGCTTTTTTCATATAGTTTCCCCCACCTTTTGAATCATCTCATATATAAGACGATAAAGATTCCGGATTCGTTTCATTTTCTGTTATGTTTTTCAGAAATACTCCGGATCGGGACCAGGTCTTCACATCGGAAACTTCATTATTTTGCCTTCTGACCGGCCATCTGCTTCTCCAGGATACGCACCTGCTTCTTGACCCGATCGAAAAGCAGCGTAAAGATCTCAATGATGATCAGTTCTGCCACAGCGAAGCCAAGGAAGATCTTCCATTCAGAAGCAGAAATGTCGCTGATCATGTAGATATTTCTCGTAAGCGGAATGAAATTGAAAACGATGAATCCGATAAAAGAGATCGCCACAACGATCGAACGGTAAAGATTGAACGGCCGCGCGATATGGAACAGTATCATAAATGCCGCCACCTCCAGCATATACGTGGCGATCATACCGATGCTCGTCGTAGAAAGCTGATAGTGCTCTCCGACCACGACGAGAACGGCGATCGATATAAATGCCGTAAGCGAAGCCGGACCGGATGTAAGCAGGATCTTTCTGAAGAACCGCTGGCTCTGTTTCCTCGTGTTCGGTTCAAGCGAAAGAAGAAACGCCGGCATACCGGTATTAAAGAGTGTCACCAAAGAGATCTGGGATGGAACAAGCGGATAGTTGAATACTGCCAGGATCGAGAAGATCGCAAGGAGCATCGAGAACAGATTCTTAAACAGGAAAAGTGTCGCGGATCGCGTAATGTTGTTGATGATCTGCCGTCCCTGGGAAACGATATCCTGCATGCGGGAAAAGTCCGAATCCAGCATGACCACCTGCGCGGCCTGTCTGGCCGCATCGCTTCCCGTGCCCATGGCGATGGAACAGTCTGCTTCCTTCATGGCCAGAATGTCATTTACTCCATCTCCGGTCATCGCCACCTTCAGTTTATTCTTCTTCAAGGCCAGAACGATGCTCTTCTTCTGTTCCGGTTTCACACGGCCGAAAACAGTATATTTCATCACAGCATCTTCGATTTTTTCTTCTGTATCCAACGTCGTTGCATCAATATACTTGTCTGCGTTCGGGATCCCGACCTGGGTTGCGATCTTCGATACCGTCAGCGGATTATCTCCGGAAATGACCTTGACTTCCACGCCCTGCTTCTTAAAGTAGGCAAATGTTTCTTCCGCATTTTTACGTATCCCGTTTTTCAGAACAATGAAGAGCTCCGGAACTGTCTCACCGTTCTCTTTCACTTCCGTAAGGACCAGAACACGAAGCCCCTGGGCCGCCCGTTTCTCCATATTTTCCCGATTTGCATTCAGTACATCCTCAGAAAGAAGGATATCCGGCGCACCGAGACGGTATGTGGTTCCGGCTGTATCGACCTGGGAGTATTTCAGTTTTGAGGTAAATGGTGTAACCTCTGCATCAGAGAAAGCCTCCCCGTCCGGGAAGTATGCCTTCAGTGCCGTCATGGTAATATTTCCGTCATCCACGGTACTGATGTAACGGGAAGCAAGCGTCCTAGCTTGGGAAAGGTCCGCATCATCCGTGCGGTCCACCGGTGCAAATACCTCGGTCACACTCATTTCATTCGATGTGATGGTACCGGTCTTATCGACACAGAGCACATCGACACGGGCAAGCGTCTCGATACTTCTCATATCATGGAGAAGTACTTTCTTCTTCGCCAGATTCATCGCACCCAGCGCAAGTGCTACAGTCAGAAGGAGGTAAAGCCCCTCCGGGATCATACCGATCACGGCCCCGACCATGGAAACGATCGCTTCACTGCTGGTCTTCCCGTTCAGTGTGACCGCTTCGGTATAAAGTGCGATTCCGATCGGGATGATCAGGATACCGGCCACTTTGATGATCCGCTCGATATTCTTGACCATCTCGGATTTCTTGTTCTTGATCTCTTTCGCCTTGGTCGTAAGTTTCGCGGCATAGCACTCACTTCCCACGGCAGTGAGGGTCGCTTTTCCTTTTCCGGAGATCACGAAGCTTCCGGACATGAGTTCACTGCCGTCAAGTTTCTCGATCTCATCTTCCTCGCCGGTCAGAAGGGATTCATTCACATTCAGCACTCCTTCACAGACTACACCGTCTGCCGGGATCTGCTGTCCTCCCTCAAGATGGATCACATCCCCGTCCAGAAGTTCATCCATCGGAACGGTGATCGTCTTCCCGTCTCTGTCTATGGTATACGAAGCCTGAGCCAGAACATTCAGTTTATCCAGGACCTTCTTGGAACGAAGCTGCTGGAAAATACCGATGCCGGTATTGGCAATAATGACCGGCAGGAAGGTAAGGCTTCTGTAGGATCTGGCATAGATCAGCAAAACCGCAATGATCAGAAATACCAGATTAAAATAGGTGAATACATTCTTTCTTACGATCGACCACACCGTGTCCTGTGAGGCCGTGTTCTTCTTATGTGTATGTTTTACGTTCTCCGCATTATTCTTATCCAATCGAATTTCCCTGTCTTTTCTTTATGTTTTCAAGTATCATAACGAAAAGCACCGGATTCTTCAATAGTATCCGGTACTCCTTAACACATTCTTTAGAAGTTGCGAAACCGCTAGCTTTCTACTCTTTGGGATCACTTGTTTCCCGTAAGATAATATACCGCCAATTGCGTTCTGTGCGCCAGTCCCTCTTTCAGCAGGATCTGGCTGATGTAGTTCTTCACGGTACCTTCCGAGATAAAAAGTTTCTCCGCGATCTCTTTGTTGGAGAGCCCGGACGCGACCGCCTCGATGATCTCCAATTCCCGTGCGGTAAAATTGTCCTTATTGAAATTACTGTTCGGACGGATACCGGCATCGACGAATTTATCGAAGATCTGCTCATCCATGACCCGTGCGCCCTGATGGATGGAACGGATCATCTGCTTCAGATCTTCCGGTTTATGGTTCTTGATAAAGTATCCCTTTGCCCCGTTTTTCACTGCCTGATCGACCAGGCTGTCATCATCGAAAGTCGTCAGGATCATGACCTTGCCTAGGTTTTCCGATGCGAAGATCTTCGTCGCCTCGATCCCGTCCATCACCGGCATCTGAATATCCATCAGTACCACATCACAGGGAGATTGTCTCGCCAGTTCCACCGCCTCTTTCCCGTTGGCAGCCAGACCCACGACCTCAAAATCATCATCGATATCCAGGATGATCTTCATGCCGTCCCGGACAAAATCACTATCGTCTGCTATGATCACTTTAATCGGTTCCATCTTTGTCTCCCTTCTTTTCCAGCGGTAATATCATGTTAATGGTAAAACCGTTTTCCGGATCCACATCGAAATATCCCTTCACCTTCCGTACACGCTCCTTCATGCCGGAAATGCCCATACCTTCTTCAAATTTGCCTGCTCCTTTGCCGTTATCGTGGATCGTGGCCCGGACCACTTCTCCAAGGACACTGATCGTAATGTTGATCTTATCACATTTACTGTATTTCAGAGCATTTGTCACGGCTTCAAAAGTATTGTCCAATATCACTTCCCATATCTCTTCCGGGATGCTCTTCTCATCTCCATCGATCTGAAGTTCCGCCTTGATATGGTATTTTTCTTCACACTCACTGCAAAGGGCCTGGATCGATTTCAGCGCCATCCTCTTCTTATCCGGCCGCTCGTTACGGATGATGACGCGGATCTCATCCATGCTGCCGCGAAGATTATCGATGACCTCCTGAAGGATCGCCTCACTCTTCCCCGGATCCTTCTGGATCAGTGCTTTTGCCGCTTCCAGCTGAAAAAGCGAACCGTTGATACTGTGTCCGAGTTTATCATGCAGGGCCTGGGAGATACGTCCCTTCTCTTCCAGAAGTTCATTCTCATGACGAAGCCGGGACTGGTTCATCTCATCTTTATGAGCCAGGTTACTGTGCTCAATATCCGACTTCAGTTTCGATTCCTCCTGAAGGTTTTCCTGGGCCACGTTCCTGTACCAGTTCACGATCCTGTAATGCTGATAATATAGCAGCATCAGAAAAGTGATCGCCGTGAAGCAGAGCGTCATATCCAGATCAAGTTTGTATGCTACCGCAAGAAGAACAAACACCAGCGGATAGAAATTGGAATGGCATTTCCCCAGAATATCCAGCAAGAAGATCGCGGAAAAATAGATACCGACAAAGGGAAAAAGGAACATGGCCGTTACGGCCATGACTCCTTCTCCGATGATCCATATGATGTTTCTGATCCTGTCCGTATCCAGTTCTTCCAATATGGAAAAGAGCATGAAAACGGAACTGATAAAGAAAGCGGTCACGGCCGACATGGCATTGCTCCGGAGCCCAACCAGGCCGAGGAAGACCAGGACCAGAAGGCCCAGTGTCTTCAGTATGACAAAGTAGTTTTTCCGAAACCTGCTTTCCAACTTGCCGCCCTTTCTTAATCCTGCTCGCTAAGTTTGAGTCCCAGAACACTGGTTATAAACATTATAACCAAATACGCCGCCGCTGCACAGAAAAGAAGTGTATACCCGGAAGCATCGTCGTGGATGAATCGGGTCACGGAAAACAGTGCCCATCTCTGCGGCATCAGAAGAGAAAGCTTTCGGAAAAGATCACCGGCATCCGCGATATCAAAATACGTTCCGGCGATCAGGTCGGAAACACTCCAGACGGTAAACGCCACCAATACCGCAACGGAAATGGAATTACAAAACAGTCCGATAGCGAGGGCGAACATGGCAAAGACCAGATCCATGAGGAAGCAGCAGGTAAAAAACTGCAGGGAATTTATTCCGATATCCACGTTCACCAGGAAGCGGAATCCGACAAGCATGACCAGGGACTGCATCAGTGCGATCCCGACCGTCAGTATGATCTTGGAAAGAAGATAGCTTCCACGGTTCGCCTTTGTCATCAGGATCCGGTTGAAGACTTTGTCCTTCTTCTCGGAAACGATCGTGTTGAGGATCAGGACACCGGAGAAAATGAATCCCAGGCTCGCGATCGCAAGACAGTAGGCAAAATTCCGCGATCCGTAATAGTCCACTTCTTCGCCCGAAACAGAAACCAGCGTCACGTCCGGTGCTTTTTCCGGGATCGCATCATTACTCATGATCCTGCCAAGGGTTTCCGTAAGCAGGGCGAAACGGGTATCGTCGCCCACAGAATACACTTCCGTCTCCTCTTTCGTATCACGGAGGACCACAATAGCGCTCACCCGATCTTCCATGGCGGAGGTCTTCATGCTCTCCTCCAGTTCTTCGGCACCGCAGGAAGCGGCATCCGCCCGGAAGATCTGAAACATACCGGCGTTATTTAGTGCCTGACATATCTTCTTTGACTTCTCATTTCCCACCGTATCGAAGATCTTGACCGGAAAACGGTAAAAATCAATATGGTACGCCATCTGCTCGTTAATTGATGATAGTTCATAGATCTGCTCTTCTCCGGTCTTCGGAGGTTCGGTATACCAAAGATTCATCATGAGTGTCGAGAACAACGGGATCACGATGCAGACAAAGATAAATGCTTTGCTCCGGAAGATCAGTTTTGCTGAAGATCTAGCCATACGTAATGCATTTTGAAACATGATCTTACACCTCCTTCTTCTTTGCGGTAATGATTAGTCCAAGCGAAACACATACCACGATCATCAGTAGCATGACTCCGACACACGGAAGCAGGTAGTCGCTGCTTCCTTTCACCGAGAGTTCAACTAAAGACCGGTTGACGTAATAGGTTGGGGATAACCGCTTGATATTCTCGGAGAAGGAAGAATACATATAGCTTTCGAAGGATCCTCCCAGGTAGCCGGCAAACCACAGTGCAGTAAACATCAATCCGATAGATACCGCTGAGTTTTCGAAGAGTTCGAAGAAAACCATACCGAAAGATGCGTAGGCCACCGTCGCAAGAAGCAGTATTCCGATACTGACCATTGGTTTTCCGAATTGCACGTCAAACAGAAGCGAAACCAGCCCCACCATGATCAAAACCTGCACCAGCCAGGATGTCAGCACACAAGAGAACAGTTTACCGAAATACCTCGTCGGACTCCCGGCAGATCCGGTACGGAAACGTGTCAGGATATTATTCTTTCTTTCCGTGTAGTAGATCATGCACAGGAAGATCGAACAGATCGACATGAAGTACTCGATCTCCACAATACTATAGTAGTTTTCCGAGGTCGATCTCGGCTCTGTCGGAAGGCTTCGTTCCGGAAAAGCAAACTGATTGACGGAACCGTTCATCATCATGTCCATATTGTAAAGTACATACTGGACGATCCTGGTGTCCATTTCTTTTTTGTCGCTTCCGACGATCCGGTATCCGTCTTTGCCGAAGACCACAAACACATCTGCTTCGCCATCCTTGACGATCTTTTCCGGATCGGCTTTCGAGAAGTTCTTTACCGTGATATTCTCTTTCGCAAGACCTTCGGTCCAGGCCGATTCGACAATCTTGTACTTACTGTCGTCCTGCATCTCATATCCGACAGAAAAATCCGTCTCCTGTTCCGCTTTGTCCAGTAATGTCCGAAAAGCACTGGATACAGCAGCCACAACGAGAAGAGTTCCTAGTATGGTGATGATCAGCATGGCCTTGGTCCGGAAGATAAGTTTGAGATAATTTTTTGTTATGATCCAGATCTTACTCATCTTACTTATGCCTCCACAAAGTCACGCAGCTTCTTGCCGGTCAACGTCAGGAAGACCTGTTCCAGCGTGATCTCTTCGTCCGGGTCTTTTCTTATCAGGTTCTTCAGTTCTTCCTTCGTACCACAGGCAACGATCTTTCCGTTATCCATAATGGCAACTCTTGTGCAGATCGCTTCCACTTCTTCCATGTAATGGCTGGTGTAGATGACCGTCGTTCCATCGGCATTACAGTCTTTAATACGTTCGAGGATAAAGTTTCTCGACTGGGGATCGATACCCACCGTCGGCTCGTCAAAGATCAGGAGCTTCGGCTTATGTCCAAGGGCGCAGGCAATATTCAGTCTTCTTTTCATACCGCCGGAAAATGTCTTGGCGAAAGCATTTCGCTTGTCCTCGAGTTCGACAAATTTCAGCGACTCATCGATTGCGTTCTTCAGTTCTTTTCCCTTAATGCCATAAAGCGAAGTAAAAAGTTCAACATTCTCCCATGCTTTCAGGTTCCCGTATATCGCCAGATCCTGTGGAATATATCCGATCAGGGGCTTGACCTTGGAAAGATTCTTCCGGATGTCATACCCGAAGAGTTCGATCTCTCCCGCAGTAGGCTTAAGAAGAGAACAGATCATGTTCATGGTCGTGGATTTACCTGCTCCGTTCGGTCCGAGAAGGCCGAAAACTTCCCCTTCTTTGATTTCCAGCGACAGAGAATCCACCACTGCTTTGTTATCGTACTTCTTAATGAGTCCGTCGAGTTTAACGACTGTTTCTGACATGAAAACTACCTCCGATGTTTTTGTGTTTTTGGATGTGCGTGAACCTCACGCCGATTCGTTTTCTCGTTTTTACACCCTGATTGTACAAAAGAGGTGTTCCTGTTACTAATGCCAAAAGACAGATTTCGACCATGACTTTCGTCATATTCTGTTATGACGAAAGCCGCAGCCGGATATGTTCTTTGATTTCAATTATTCTTTGGAAAAAGCACTTCGATCGTAAGCGTTTCGCTTTCAAGTCCTGCGTTTACATGTCCCTGCATCTTCTCGGTCAGGCTCTTGGCGATGGCCAGTCCGAGGCCGGTGTTACTGTTGCTTCTGACTTTATCTTTCGTAAAATACTTCTCGAAAAGATGGGCAGCATCGTCCTTCGTGATATTCGTCGCACGGTTGGAAAATGTGAAACGATAGCACTTCTCTGTTTCATCTGTTTTCAAGGAAATACGGAAGTCTCCTTCTCCATGGGAAAGGCCGTTGGAAACGATATTGGAGAAGATACGCTTCACCGCATCCGCATCACCTCGGATGTTCATGACTTTCTCCTCGATTTCGACCTGCATATCGAAGCCCTTCTTCTCAAAATCTCCGTAATACATCGCCAGGACCGATGTCAGAACTTTCCGGATATCCACATCTTCTTCGTTCCATCCGAGAGAATCGGATTCCAGACGGGTGTAGTAGAAAAGCTGATCCACAAGGTATCTCGACGTTTCGAACCTCTCTTCGATCACGCCCAGATAACGCTGTTTTTCTTCATCGGAAAGATCCATATTTTTGAGCATGCCGGTATACCCGCTCGCCGCTGTCAGCGGAGTACGCAGATCGTGAGAGATCTCCGCGAGGCTCTCACGGATCTCCCGGTTCGTCCTCTCCGTCCGAACCATCTTTTCCCGCATGTTCCGAAGTTCGTCATTTACGGAATTGATCATGGGATTCAGGATCTTCTGCCCTGTCGTATTTCTCACCAGTTGGTTAGTATTTTCCGTCGTCATTTCCTTGATCTGGGATGCGATCTTCTTCATCGCAAGATGAAGCCGGATCAGATAGACCAAAAGGAGAACAACAACGATTGAGAGTATGATCACGGCAAAGATCATTTCGTTTCCTCCGAAAGCTTAAATCCGATGCCCCACACCGTCTTGATGTAGTCATCCGCGCCACCGGCCGCGATCAGTTTCTTGCGGATATTGCTCACATGCACATTGACAGAATTGTCTTCAGGGAAATAACTTTCTCCCCAGACCGTCTCGAAAATGTTTTCTTTGGTGAAAACTTTCTGCGGATAACGGACCATCAGAACCAGGATATCGAATTCCTTTTTCGTCAGTTCCACGGGCTTACCATTGACCTGTACCTCGTGGCTTAACATATCTATGGCAATATCGCGGAAAGTCAGTAATCCGTTCTGTTTTTCCGATCCGGAATCATCCGATGATCCTGCTGTTCTTCGAAGGAGCGCTTCCACACGGACCAGGAATTCTTCATAATGGAAAGGCTTGACCAGATAATCATCCGCCCCGAGCCGCATGAGCTGCACCTTGGAATCGATGGTATCTACCGCCGTCACACATAAGATCGCGGTCTTATGCTCTTCCCTGATCTTCTTCAGTACCTCATCTCCCGGAAGTCCCGGAAGCATCAGATCCAGAATGATCAGATCAAACTTTTCCCTCTCGGTCCATATCAGTGCCTCTGTACCGGAAAAGGCGGATACGGTCTCGTATCCGCTCTTTCGGAGAAGATCCTGCTCCATCTGCTGGATCTCCATGTTATCTTCAACGATCAGTATTCTTGCCATTTTTACCCCTTTGGTGATTTCCGGCAGATCGCACTTCCGATCATACTTCTGTATTTCACGCCGGATGATCACATATCTCTTTTCCTGACTACCATTATACTCGCAAAACCGAAAACAAGCATAAGGATAAAGTAAGAAACAAGAGGGATGATCCGCTCGGATAATGTCGCTTCTGCCGAAATGACCTGGCTGAACATCGTACCCGGATCAACCAGCAGATTCTTCTTCGTAATAAGAGAAAGAAGCTGGCAGATAATGTTTACGACCGAGATAGAGAGGATCGCAAAGATCAGGCTGATACTGGTCTTTCTGCTCAGGCAGGCAATAAACATCACAGCAGAGACGAAGAATGTAACAAAAACCAGAGTCCCGGCAATGATCCATCCGATTTCGGAGAAACCGCTGATTCCGGTTCCCTCACCGAAAACAGATCCGAGAACGAACAGGATGACCATCATCGTTCCCATCAGGAGAAGCGCATAGAGCGCGATCGTAACGAGCGTACCCACTACATACTTTGTCCGGTCGATCCCTTTGCCGATGATCTGACGGATACTGCCGGACGAAAAATCCATTGCAAAAAGAAGTGCGGCAAAGATGCCAAGAACCATGAGGAGCATGTCTCCGCCGACACTTTCCCTGACTGTCGTGATCCCGTTGACAATGATCGTTCCTTCTTCCTGCATATCCTTCATGCCGTTGAACATAACAAACAGGAGGACTGAAATGGGGATCGTAATAAGTGCAAAAACTTTGAACGCCTTACTTGTAACACATTTAAAAGACTGACTGGAAATCACATTATTCATGGCTCACACCTCCCATTTTCTCAACAAAGTAGGATTCAAGATCCTGTCCGATCACACTGATGCTCTCAGCAAAAAGCCCATGTTCGCCAAGCGTGGCGTTGATCTTTCCGCTAAGGGAAGTATCACAGTAGACCATGACCTTCTGATCCTGCAAAACTTTATATTCGGTAAGCCCTATCTCTTCCAGGATCACGGTTACTTTTCTCGGATCAAGTCCATCGATCCGGACTGCCTGACGTGTCTTCTCCAGAAGTTCCTCATGCGAAAGCTCTTCGACCAGAACGCCTTTCTCGATAATTCCGTATCGCGTCGCCAGTCTTTCCAGTTCCCCAAGAATGTGGGAGGAGATCAGAAGCGTCATATTTCTTTCCTGGTTCAGTTTCAGAAGCATCTTCCGGACTTCCACGATACCCGTCGGATCAAGTCCGTTGATCGGCTCATCCAGGATCAGCATATCCGGGTAACCTACCAGGGCGATGGCAATGCCCAGACGCTGTTTCATACCTAGTGAGAGTTTCTTGGTCTTTTTTTTTCTTGCATCAGAAAGGTCCACCAGTTCCAGGATCTCATCAATATTCCTGTTATCTGTAATACCCAGAAGTTTGTTATAAAATTTCAGGTTATCTTCCACCGTCATATCCGGATAGAGAGACGGGTTTTCGATCAGGCATCCGATCCTTGCGATTGTCTTTCTGTTATCCTTCTCACCGAAGAATTCATAACTCCCCGACGTTGGAGCGGCAATGCCTCCGATCATCTTCATCAATGTGGTTTTACCTGCACCGTTTCTTCCGATCAGGCCATAAATATCACCCTGCTCAAGATGCATGGAAACATGATCAACAACCGTTGCATGTCCGTACGTCTTTGTCAGGTTATCCGTTTTCAGAACCGAACTCATTCTTCTTGCCTCGCTTTCATTTGATGATTCTATTCTATCGGGCGAGTCTAAACAAGTCCTTCGAAAAGGATTAAGAAAGAATAAAGATTGCCGGAAAAGCAATCTTTATTTTCTTATTCTCAGAAGTAGTCGTATTCTTATCAATAATCACTCGAGTTCGTTGAGAAGTCCGAAACGGTATCCTTCGTTTTCCAGAAGAGTCAGTACGGCATCCAGCTCGTTGACATTGGCCGAAGAATCATTATGCATCAGGGCAACCGCGCCGTTATGGTGATAGGTGGCGAAGTGATCCGTCACGTAACCCGGGTCCGGCTGCTTGGCACTGTAATCGTCGTAGGCGATGCTCCAGAACACTGTCATGTACCCCGCATCCTTGATAATAGAAAGAAGCCGCTTGGAATAGGTACCCTTTGGTGTACGGAAGTACGGATCCAGCGTGTACCCGGTCTTCTCATAGAAGTACTCGGCCGTATCGAAGATTTCGGCGGCGATATCTTCTACTGTTTTCGGAAGAAGATCGGTATGGGTCACCGTGTGATTGCAGACCATATGTCCTTCTTCTTTCATACGCGAAGCATAACCGGAGCATTTCTCGAGATACATCTTCGTAACGAAGAAACTGGCCTTGACATTATGCTTCGCCAGAATATCCAGGATCGTCACGGTATTATCCGACGGATACCCACAGTCAAAGGTCAGGTAGATGACCTTATCCCCTTCCGCAACATGAGTATTCCGGTAAGCGGAATGGTAATCCGCGATCTTGAAAAATTCATACGTTCCGGATGGTGAGTGATCCTTCTTTCTCTGGAAACACCAGCTTTCCGGTGCGTAGTTATCAAGTGAATCATAATACGCAGCATTACTCTCTATGTTTCTTCTTATCGTTCCTATTCTGGAAAGATAATCCGCATCCGGATCCACCGGGATCGTGGACGGTCCACTCACCGGTTCCGAAGGTTCGACCGTTTCTTCAGTTTGTTCCGAAGGCGGTTCGGAAATGATCTCCTGTGTTGTCGTTTCTTCTGTCGTCTCTGTGGTTTCTTCCGTTGTTTCCGTGGGTTCTTCTGTTGTTTCTGTAGTTTCTGTTGTAGACTCTTCTGTGGTTTCTGTAGTCTCTGTTGTAATTTCTGTTGTAGTTTCTGTAGTCTCTATTGTTGTTTCTGTTGTGGTTTCTGTAACAGATTCTGTCGTTGTTACACTTGCTGTTTCTTCCGATGTGGAAGAAGCTGTCGTCTCAGAAGACGTCAACTGTGTAGTGGAAGGATCGGTATCCTTCAACAAAGCTGTACATCCGCCAAGAGAAAAAAATGAAAGGATCGACAAAATCAGCACACCGGCAACCAATCGCTTATTCATAACAGTTTAGCACCCCGTTTTCATGACACTTTTCGATTATAGTGTAACGCAAGTTACGAAAACAGATGTGGCAGTTTTGTCATTTTAGAAAGGTTATTTCGAACTCAGATCCAATTCAGAATATCCAGTTGTTTCATAACTTGTGGAAACTCTTCCAGAAGCGGACATGGAATGTGCGGTTCAAAAGCCAGTTCATGAAACCAGGCCGCCTGTACCGCTTTCATTCCGAGATCTCTTGCCACGAAGAGTTCCCGGGAACCGCCGTCACCGACATAAAGACACTCTTCCGGCTTAACGCCGAGTTCTTCCATAATAGAAAGATACATTGTCGGATCAGGCTTGCAGACTCCCTGCTCGTAGGAGATACGTGTCGCATCGAAATACGGAAACAATTTACATCCGCGGATCAGATCTCTCTCATCGGAAAACGTATTGGTGATCAGACCGACCTTGATGCCACGATTCTTTAACTCCTGAAGGAGAGAAACCGAATCATCCGGAATCGAGTTAAATGTATCACTCAGCGCAGCGAGTCTTTTCGCCACGATATCTCTTACCTTTTCTTCTGAATAAACACCCACCAGTTTAAGCGTTTCGGCAATTCCTTCCGCAATCGTCTGTTTTCCGGTGCTGCGGTCATATTCCGTCGTATGCCAGGCTTTTCTGTAGACCTGCGGATCGATACCCACATCCTCTGCCGCATCTTCCCCGAAATAGGTCTTTTCGGTAAACAATGTGACCAGCGTCTCAAACATATCGAAAATAACTGCTTTTACCATAGGTGTTTCTCGTTCTCCTTCCTGATCGTGCAGTTTTAGTCTTTATTCTTTCACATCATTAACCATCTTGACAGTGCAGAGCTTACCGCGTAATACATACCCGACTTTTTCATAGCAGGAATTGGAAGCCACATAGTCCGCATCAGTATAGAGCATCGGCAGTAATCCATCGTCGACCGCCTGTTTAGATGCTGCATATACAACATGTTCAGCATAGTGTTTCCGCCTATGCTCCGGGAACGTATATACCAGGTTGATCGTGGCCAGATCACCATCCGGCGCATATTTGCAGCACGCCGTGATCTCCCCTTTATCGTTCTTCCAGAAATACATCTGCCGATGTTCCAGGATATAGCGTGCTCCGTCACGGTATTGATCCCGTGTCTGCTTATCGATATCCAGTTCATCGTGAAAAGACACCATCAGATCAACCAGAAGATCCAGCTCATCCATCGTGCCGATATAAAGAGACCCATCCGTCGGCTTATGCGGCGGAACCGGACTCGGGCAATCGTAAGCAAACATATTCGTTTCAATGACGATCTTCCTTCCCTCTTCCGATGCACGGCGCATCATGTATTCGGCAAAATCGTATTTCACATTGTATCGGAATCCGTTTTCCGGCGGACACTCTTTCTTCACCAGCTGCCATGCCCGCTCCTTTTCTTCCTCAGAGGCATCATCCGGAAGCCATACCCAGACAGGGAAAGGAAATCCTGTATGAACCAGGATCAATCTCTCGTGGTCTGTAAGCCGTACCCGGCAATCATCTTTAATGATCCTTCGAAGGACCGCGAAGGTATATTTATCTGCAAGAAGGATCTGCTGGTCTCTCTCATCCGCGAAATTATCCATGTTCATTTTCTCTCCTCCGAATCATAATTAACTTCATAAAGAAAATCTTTCTTTCCTCGTCTTTATGATAGCAAACCTTTCTTCTTTCGTGAAAGAAACGGATAGTATAATTCATGAAAATATGACCGGCGGCAAAGCAGAATATAATCCGGACAACCGAAGATCAGAGCCAGTCGATCCGGTTCTGAAGGACCACTTTCTCTTCGCCTTTTTCTACAGTTCCGATCTCGTAGCAGTCATAAAAAGCACTTACATGTTTCATGACTTCTTTCTTATCCTTCTGTGAAGTAACAAGGATGAATCCGACACCGCAGTTAAATGTCCGAAGCATTTCTTCATCACTGATACTGCCGTTGTCCCGAATGTACTTAAAGATATTCAGGAT
>Ga0265301_10001709_pt1 | contig 27697 bp, 30 predicted proteins | sample AusTroGonzalo_MG_2_FD_193488 | JGI IMG/M metagenome (GOLD analysis project Ga0265301, IMG submission 193488) | Bovine rumen microbial communities from tropical cattle in Woodstock, Queensland, Australia - Gonzalo_04 | ecosystem: Host-associated > Mammals > Digestive system > Stomach > Rumen ... | reverse complement strand
GCCAAGATTCTTACATTCGAATTCGCCTAGGCAGTTACAGACTTCCATCGGCATTTTATCAAACAGCAACTTGGCCGTACTGATACAACGACGAGTCGGCGAACTTACGACAAATTTTCTAACTGCTTCTGGAATAAACCTGCCAACCTTTTCTTCCCAGTCTTCAGGCTTGTCATATAGATTGATATCGCAGTTTTCATATCCTGGAACCATAGAACCAGAACTATTAGCCGATGTCGGCGCATGTCTAATGAAGTAGAATTTCAATTTTTTACCTTTGTTTTTATTCAACAAATATAGTAAAAATTGATAAAAAGTGTATAAAAATATTTTTATTAAATATTTTTAATCGGAATCTCCCCAACATTCTCTTGCGCTAATAAGTAATCTTGTATTATTGCCATCCCAGTATTTATAGATACTAACCTTATAATGTGAAGGAATATTTGTAAATGTGTACCATATATCAGCATCAAGCTGGCATCGAACATTGTTTGTACCAGAGTATTGATCCATAGCATAAAGTCTTGTCCAACTTGTAGAAAGTGTAAGATCACCAAATGTACTGGTATTATCACCGTTAGGTCCGGTTGTTCTAAATGTTGTATGATATGGAACAGAAACAGTACCACTCGAATAAATATGTTTAATAGAAATATCAATACCGCCGCCTTGTGTACCATGACCGCCAATAGCAATATCACCTATAGTAACCCATGTATCGGTAATATCTGATAAAGCTGTTGTTACATTAGCCGTAATACATGACGGTATATGGATTTCATTATTACTGTTATAATATTCTGGACTAATATTCCAGCCAGCACTTGTTACGAAATAATGCTTAATACCAGCTGTCAGCATATTACCTTCAGCAGTAATAGATGTAAATGTAACACTACCATTAGCAACATGTTTAGCCATCGGGATAAATCTTGTATTGCTAATTTTAAGCATAATTCCTTTACCTTCATTGATGGCAGTTTCAATTTCGGCAAGAGTAGTGACATTATAAATTGCTATAAAGATATTACCGTCGTCCCAATGTGCAATGCCATGTTCATCGACAATAAGAGTTTGACCTACATTAGAAGATGAAGAATCTGGAATTCTGGAGTCTTTATATTTTTCAAGATTATAATAACCTCTACCGTCTCTATAATATGCAACAGGGACTTTACCTTCATCAGTAGATCTTCCTGGCAGCGGGACAGTTGAACCAAGATTTGTACTATCGGCTTTAATTTGTGCAGTATCAACAGACTTTAGAATAAATTTTAATTCATCTACGTCAGATTCTGAACCGCTCATGTTAGTTTTATAAACTTTTGTGCCAGCTTCTGCATTATTTAAAAGGTCATCTAACGGTAATATGTAATTATTTTTATTTGTTTTAACGATGGGAATAAAGACATCAGGATTGCCTTTTAATTCATCAACTGTCTTTGGTGGACCATAAGACGATAATTTCTTTTTTGTTGTTACTGCCATAGTTATCCTCGTAATTATTTATAGTTATTCGTTAGCCGGTATATATTTAAGCGGGTCATTAGCATCCGAATAAACACGGAACCCAAAATTATCAAAGTATATTAAAGTATCATCTTCTTGAGGTTCTTCGTCAAAATCAAGTGACAAGTTATCATTTTGAATGATATAGTCATATCCCATGGCAACAGAAAATACGGCGGTTAAATATAAATTGATACCGTTTTTATCTAACGTTCTTTCACTTGCATCGATTTCAACCGCATTTTCAGGAATCAGATCAAATAATTCATCATCATTTTCAGATTGTAAGAAATCGAAATAATTCGAATTTTCTGCAGCGAGTATTTCGTTTAATGAATTGAACAGGTCAATCAAAGTCGAAATTGCAGTACCTTTGAATATTATAAGAATACCGTTAGTTTCTGTTTTAATATCGACTTCGGAACCGATATTTAAAGTAAATATTTTTTCATATTCATTAGAATCATAAGACTTATCTTTGAAATTACCTTCCAGTTTAAATCTGAAAGTTTTTTGATCAGCCAAGTTAAATTTTCTGTCAAGTTCGTTAAGATTGAAATAGGCATTCTTTAGCGTATGCGTTTCATTACTGTCAGGGTCGATATATGCTGCACGCATAGTATTCCACGGTAAAAACAGGCTATAGACGCTATTATTGTCAATATCTATCTTTGACTTGTATGATAACGGGTTATTAAGAACATCCCATTTATATCTAAAGTTTTTTAACGGAACTGTTATGCCCGACCCTGCGCTATCGTCTTCAGAACCTTTAGAAAAATGTATATTATAGTCAAAATGAATACCTGTATCAATCTTGATTATGTAATACAGATAACGGAGACAACGAGTAACCGGTTTCATCTGCAAAATCGTATCGATAATTGTACGTGATGCGTTATTAAAAGTCTTAAACGACATGGCATTATTTTGCTGGATGTCAATATCGAAACGAGACGTCAGGAAGTAGTTTTTGACATCGGCCTTTCCCCATTCTTCGATGCGTTGTCTTACTGCGTTAAGGTAGTCTGCCCTATAAAGAATATCGCCTTCGAAATTTTTAAGAGCATTCGGTGTCCTTGTAGACCACAATTCGGTAATGCTTGCACATAGGCCCATAAGGTTAAGAATCATCTGTATGCCAGTATAAGTGCCTTTTAACTGGTTATAAGTAGGCATGTTATTATATAGATAACGTATCACCTCGTTGGCGTTTCGTTTGACAGTATCGCTATAATTTGGCATTATTCATTATCCTCTGGTTTATAGTACATATAATAAAGGAAATCGTCGAGGTTAGGCGTGACTTCATAATTGAATTCGTTTTTATAATAATCGATTAACGGAGTTTCAAGTTTATCTATATAGTTAAAATTACCGATACGGGCAATTTTTTCAAGAACACCAATACGGTTGCCAGTTTCAAGGCTTGTATGGCAAGTATTCAAGACATCCTGTGTAAACATGACGAAATTCGAATAGTTTTCGTCATCAAGATATTTCGGATAGTATGTTCCAAATTTATACTTACGGCCTTCGTCAGCATAGATAAATGGTCCAAGAGTATTTTCGGCATAGGTTTCATTCTTGATAACTTGATAAATTTCAGAGTTATCCATGCTTATCCATGCTTGGACTACTACATTACCGGTTTTATTGATATGGGTAATATAGAATAACAGAATTCCGGCTACAGGATCGTATGTAAATGTAGAAACATCCAGAAATCCGATACTTCCGTCACCGAGTTGTACTGTCGGCGTAATGCTGCGTAAATCAACGTTCGGGTTTGTTATCTTTACCAAAGTTTTACCTTCGACATTATCGCGGATAATCATGTCCTTGGGAATGACGTCAATAAATTCGATAATGAGCGGAGTAATTAAATCATTGTCTTTATTACGTTTTAAATAATACCAAGTCCTATCGGTCGTAAATACGGCATAATTTGCCGCAGTGTCCCATACATAAACAGTAATTTGATCGGCATTCAGTTTATCTACATCATAAGATTTATCTATCGTGAATCTGAGTTTATAGGTATTTCCGTCTTTTTTGATAGAAATATTCTTAATATACTGAGTCGTAATACGTTCAGCGTCAGGATTACGTAAGGTTACAAATAATTTTGTATCGCCGTTCATAATGACAAGCTGACCAATATCAATCGGCGAATCGGAATTATAGGTAATTTCGCATTTATAATCTGATTCGTAAACCATGTATTGAATATCGGAACCTACAACAACCGGAGGTTTCGAATCAATGACAATGTTTTTGATAGACGTAGAAAGATTTACAGCAACCGGTGAAGAATTGAAATAAATGGTATTTTCATCTGGATGTTCTGCATCATATTCAAAATACCAGTTTTCTTTACGGAGCCTATCTTCTTCTATACTGTCAAATAAACGGCCATTATTTTTTGTTTCTGCGAAATTTTTTACTATTAATGCCATAATTAATCCCAGAGACCGATAGTATCAAAAGACTTTTTATCAAGCACGGTAAACTTGATTTTTGGCCAGTCACGGCGGCACATACCGGCTGCAGCCGACTGCAAGAAGATTTTAGTAATAATAGGTTTCTTCAGAATAATAGATTCTTGTTGTTTATTATCTTCGGCAATATGGTTGTTCAGTTCGACTTTATATTTTGTCAATAATTTACCACCGTTTTTTACGATAAAACCGATTGCGTTTTTTAAGTCGTCTTCAAGGCAGCAGTCGATAAAAGAAACATAGTCATCAGACTCAAGAACGCGAGACTTGAATAAGTCGAAATCAGAAAGCAAAAGATTTTTATCGTCTGTTACGAGCCCGATATTTTTTTCAGAAAACCATGTATCAATATTATGATAATTCCAGAGAAATTTTTTATAGGCGACGACCTTAAGCCTTTTAATTTCGTCTTTAAAAAGTTCAGAATAAGTCAAGAAATTGGACCATGATTCTGATTCGTCGCCTTGAACCATGGAATCGATAAATTCTTTATATGTCGGAATTCCTTCAACACGGATTAATACATTTACGCGCTCAAGCGGACTGTTAGAATTCATAAAAATAGTGTTCGGATTAAGCGTAACAGCATATTCTGTAGCGTTCGATATGTTCTTAAGGGTATCAATCATCATATCATATGTAGTCGCCACATATCCGTTTATAACAGTTCTCGAGATAACCTTGTCGAGTTCCGCCTTATTGAAAGGTATCATTACCTTATTAATATTAAATGTATCTTTATTCTGTATCATCATTTTTATTATTTATAACAATGGCTGCCAGTCTGAGACCGACAGCCATATAGGTATATTCTTTATTATTAGTAACCGAGAGTACCGACAATAAACGGCTTGGCATTATTCGGAAATTCAGAAACTTCAAGCATTGTTGCAGCAATAGTTACAGTTTGATTAAAAATTTCACGGTTTACTGCGTCTTTCTTGTCAAGTTTTTCAAAAAATTCCTTATGATCCTGACGAAGTTTTGCAAATGCTTCATCATATTCCTTCGCATGTTTCGTATATACCGGGAAACCGTTACGAGTAACTACATTTCCTTTTTCGTCACGGTCAGCAAATTGTTCTTGAAGTTCTTGCTGTGCTTTCCAAATTTCTGGATATTCTGGTTCACGGCGTTCATCATAAAGCTCATTCATAAGTTTCGCATATTCCGGAGCCATAACTTCGCAGTTCTTATAGATAAACCAAGAATATTTTGCATTTGTACCATCTACAAGAATCTTCGGATTGAATTCTTCAAAAAGCTGCTTGAGATAGAATTTGCTGATTGTAAGATTTTCTACTTTCATTTTTTACCCTTTTTATTAAGCTTTGTATTTATAATTCTCGAATCAAGATAATCGATAAGTTTTTGGCTGTAATCTTTACACAAAAATATTTCTGATTTTGCAGTTTCTTTACATGGAATCTGAACAAGCATCATTTCGCCGATCTTCATGCTCGGACAATGCTTTTCGAGAATAGCCTTATATAGAGAAAGCTGCATGCTATAATGATTACAGTTACAGTCGTCTTCCGTGTTGAACGGTTCTTTCATTTTCTGGTAACGATTTGTATGGTCGAATTTCTTCGACGTTTTCCAGTCAAGGATCGCATAACAATCCTTGATTTTATTATAGCAAAGGAAATCAATAGTTCCGACAAGACCCCAGTCACGGTCATAAACGATGAATTCGTTCTTAATCGGTATATAGCGTTCTTTCAATGTCGCAATCAATGCCTTTGCTTTTTTCTTACGCCATTCAAAGTCTTCACGCATTCCTTCAAACTTGTCGAGTTCATTATAGTCCGGATAGAATTCCTTGTTTTGCCATTCGAATTCTGCAACACTATGAACTGCCGTACCTAATGTACATGCGTAATCGCCTGCCTGTTTCCATTCAGCACGAATATCAGCGACTTGTTTGCCGTAATATTTTCCGCCGAGTTTCTGACTTGCCTTTTCAGCAATCATATCCCAGTCCTTATCCGGTTCAAGCTGACCGATAAACGTAGTTACGGAAGTATATTTCGTACCTACTGAATCAGTATACTTATGACCGACTTCTTCGAAATGTATATCGTTAAATGCATTCCATAATTCTTTATATAACTGCATATATCATCCTTTCTTTTTTAAACTTATCCTAGCCTGTCCCATTCGCTCGCAAGCCTACGTATCTGCTTGTAATAGGCTCTGTCTGCCCAGGAAGGCTCAACCTCAGTAAATTCGTCATACGTACCGCCAATACGCTTAAACCATGCGGCACAGCTGAATATTACATTATGACGTTCACCGCTCGGAGCGTTTTCAATTTTTTCACCGAGGTATTTTTTCGCATTGTCAAGGTTCATATCGCCCTTGAGTTTTCTAAACATTTCATTCTGTTTTTTCTTTGCAAGTAGATATTCAGTCTGCTTTTCCTGACACAGTTCATACGCCAGTTTGAATTCATATCCGAGTTCCTTAAACGGATTGAAAAGATCACCGTTATTTATCTTGTAATAGTACGGTGCACCTTTTTCCTTGATAGCAGGCATTTTGAAAAACTGTGCTCTTGTAAAACTTGCCTTATCAGCCATAGGGAAATATTTCAGCATGAAATGATAAGGACTGAAAGCTTCGTTATGGCCTTTGAAGAACAATAATTGAATATCGTATTCCTTATCCAGGAATAGAAAAACACGGAATTTCTGGTTCGTACCGTCATAAGAATGTGACGTATGAAGAATGAACATAAAATTCCTAAATGTACTTTCAAATTCGTCGATTGTATATGTAGGACTATCGAAATCCAGAATCAGCACATCGGTAGAATCAATATTTTCAGTCTGCCTCTTAGTTCCTTTAACTGTGCAAAATTTCCACTGCGGAATCATGTCTTTCTTTTCGACAACCAATGGATGCTGAATAACATGCATAAATTGGCGCATGGCCTTATCTGACCATTCCATCGGATGCATTTCATTATCATATTGATTTTTTATGTACTGAAGTACTCTCATAGCAATCTTAAATATAGTAAAAAATAATAAGTATTTTTGGACTAAATAATTTTTTCGAAAATATTTATAAAGGGAACGGTTTCCCATTCCCTTTTAATAAATCAGCTCATTATATCAGGATTAGCGACGACGACGGCGTTGCTGGTCACCAAGAAGCTGTGCTGCGATATTTTCAGCCTGAGCATTTGTAATGCCCGGGAAAATCTCAGCAGAAGTCTTTGGTGTTTCAGCCTTCGGAGCTTCAGTCTTCGGAGCTTCTGCTTCAGCGACAACTTCAGCTTCAGCCTTTTCAACAGTCTTCGGAGTGCCAGCGACACCAGCGAGGCGAGCGCCGAACATGGAACCGAGAACAGTCTTAAGGTCGAGACCGAGGGAATCGGTCAAACCGTTGGAAACCTGAGTAAGGGTCTTGGTGATGTCACCAGTAAGCTGAGCAGTGTTGCCCTGACCGTACATAGTGATGTTGCCAATCTTTTCCATCGGCTTTGCGATTGCACCAGCGATAGCCGGGAGCTGTTCGAAATACTTCTCAATGGTCTTGAGCTGCATTTCCTGACGAGCTGCGTCACCGTACTTCTTCATAGCTTCAGCCTTCTGGTCAAGAGCAGCAGCTTCTGCAAGACCCTTAGCCTTTACAGCGTCAGCTTCTGCTTCACCCTTAGCCTTAGTAGCGGCAGCTTCAGCGAAAGCCTTCTGCTTGTCAGCTTCAGCCTTAGCCTTAATAGCTTCGGCTTGCTGCTTCTGGGTGAAGAGTGCAGCTTCAGCTTCCTTCTGCTGCTTATAGAGGTCAGCGTCAGACTTCTGAATCTGTGCCTGCTTTTCAGCTTCAGCCTTCTTCTGAATTTCTGCTTCAAGTTCCTTCTGACGGACAGCTACCATTCGTTCGCGAATTTCAATCTGCTTTTCCTGCTTTGCAACTTCAGCAGCTGCGGCAGTGATGTTAATGGTCTTTTGCTGTTCCTGCTTCTGAATTTCATATGCAGCGTCAGCTTCAGCCTTCTTGGTATCAGAGATACGCTTAAGGTCAGCCTTCTTAACTTCAAGATCATTTTGCTTCTGTGCGATTTCGAGGTTAGCAGCAACCTGGGCATCGTTTGCAGACTTAGCAGCTTCAGCCTGTGCAATCTTGACGTCGCGTTCTGCATTTGCACGAGAAATAGAAGCAGCCTTCTGGATTGCTACGGCCTTATCGACACCGAGATTTTCAATAACCTTGCCGTCGTCAGAGAAGTTCTGGATATTGAACGTTTCAACGATAACGCCGAGCTTCTTAAGGTCAGGAATAGCGTTTTCAAGAACCTTTTCAGAAACCTGCTTACGGTCAGTAACCATGTCGACCAGGTTCATCTGGCCGACAATCTCACGCATATTACCTTCCAAAACGTCGACAATCATTCCCTTGATAGTATTAATGTCTTTGTTCAAGAAGTTCTGTGCGGCTTTCTTAATGTCGTCCGGCTGGTCAGAAATCTTCGCATTAACAACTGCGTCAACTGTAACGTTAATGTAATCTTTGGTCGGAACTGCGTTCTGGGTCTTTACGTCAATCGGAATCAACTTCAAGCTAAGAACGTCAGCACGTTCGAGGAACGGAATCTTGAAACCGGCATGACCGATGATTGTTCGGAGCTGTCGGAAACCAGAGATGATGATTACTTCGTCCGGCGCAGCCTTGATGTAAGACGTAACGAAGAGGATGATAACGAACAGTACGAACAGGCCGATGCCCGCACCGATGAGGATATTGGAACTAATCATTGATTGATCCTTTGTTGATGTTTGTTTCAGTTAGTATCTAATCGTTCAGCCATTCATTATCCATCGCGACAAAGACACAACAGATAATCAAGATAACGGCTGAAAAAATTAACCAGAAGTAGAGTACGACATGTTTCCAGCTAAACGCATCTATCGCCTGGTCAATTGTGACATTATTCCGGAATTCTCCATCATTAAGTCGATGGTCGTCGATATTTGCATAGAGAGTTCCAGTATAAGTCAAGTTTCTTCCATAATAGACATGACGTCTATTTGGTGCAAAATTTACGGTCTTTATATAATGGCCGGATGGCAACGTAGGGAATGCATTGTAGAAAAATTCTTTCTTGAGAAATTTAATCTTTTCTACAGCCCAGTCGTCTGCGCCTTTATAATCCCATGTCCAATAAACCTTGGTATGGCATGAGCGTGTCTTACCAGAACCTGTACAGACGAGCTTTGTGTGCATCGTGTAGACTTCTAATACACGATGTATTGACATATACTGCCCAGGAATATTATTGTCCGTAACGCTGCCTATGGCTTCGACGGTACCATGCGATAATGTATGACCTGCATTGGTTTTGAAAGCATAGGCAAACTGTGTAGAATCGTTGTCAATTTTAACAGCCTGGTTATACTTGGCATTATGTTCATCCTGCCAAATATCCATCCTATTGCCGACATAAAAACCTATGCCGATTGAGATAAGAGCGAAAATGATTGCGACAATCAGCTCTTTCTGTGTAACTTCAATATTGGTATCGCCGATGTACATTTATTAATCCTTCAAAAGACCGGTAGGCGCGTCTACTGGCGCATTCTGGAATTCGAGATATGCATAATCCTTTTCCTGATAACCCAAAATACTCAAGAAGATACGGGTCGGGAACATCTGGATATGACGCTTGTAATCACGAACGTTCGCATTGTAATATTTTCTGTGTGAACTGATACGATTTTCGGTCATGGCTAATTCGCTCATGTACCTATCGTAATTTTCGATAGAGCGTAACTGCGGATAGCGTTCTACGACGCCCTTGATATATGCAGAAGCTGTAACGTTGCCCTTACCTTCGTCTGGCGTACGTGCTTCTGAAAGCTTAATGAGAACTTCCGCCTCATGCTTGTTGTAAGACTTGACTGCTTCCGCCAAGTTGACGAGCAAGCCGGCTCGTCGATTATATTCTGCGTTTAAATCGCTAAGTGAGCTTTCTACAAGCTGTTCCTTGGCGATTGCTGTATTCTGAGAGCTTTGTACTCCGAATACGCCCATTAAGATTACGGCTACAACGATACCGATAATTGCGAGTGCTTTCATTTTGGTTTACTCCTTTTCTGAAATAAGTTTACTAATGTCGTCTGCAAGCTGTTTTGAAGATTTCTTTACTGTGCCCAGTAATTCATCGTCAGTTGCGATAAACTTGTAATCCCAGCTGATTTGTTCATTACGTTTGTCATTAATCAACGGGACAAAAATATTAAAATTGCCGTTATAGTCTTTATAGCATGAATTATCTAAAGTCTTTTGAATTTTATCGATACCAGTTTTGATAATTGTATTACGAACTTTAAGTTCATTCGATTTGTTAAGCTCGTTAATGGAATCCGAATATACCCAGAATACAAGATTACCATATCTGAACAAGGTAGTAATATTACCACCATATTGTTCAACCATTTTGGATCTAATTGTTGGTTTTTCCGGTTCTTTCGGCATGGAAGATTTCTTATTACTGCACTTCTGAATAATATCACACAGGATATAAAGCGCCATTATTCCCATTAAAATATAAAGAAATGGAGACATTTAGTGTTCCTTTATTGATTCGTTGCGTTAAATATAAAAAAGGATTGACATGTTGTCAACCCCTTTTTTAAAGCAATTTATTAAAAATTACTTTTCGTAACGACCGCCAGTCTTCTGACGCTTGAAATTCTCACGATTCTTTTCGTAATAGAATTTCCAGATGTCCTGCGGAGTCATGCCGAGTGCGACATAGAGCTTGATGAACTTAACCATAAGGGTATCAACCATGTCATAAAGAACGGTATACGGAACCTTCGGTTCATAAGTTTCATAAGTCTTCCATGCCTTATACGGCAACTGCTGCATAATCTGGCCGAATGCGATAATATAGTCACCAATCAGAAAACGAATAGAAGTTTCACCAATAGTACCTGCATGGAAATCTTCCTTAGCCTTATCATAGTACCATTCGAGAGTTTCACGAGGCTTCATATTGATATAAAGCAACGTATTCATAAGGAAATGAACTGCATCAGTCAATTCGAAACGACTGTCGTCAGTAATTTCGTAATTGTCCTTCTGCATCTGTTCGTCGAGTTCGAAGAGTTCAGTTACGACACTGCCAAGATGATAGATAGACATTCCGGACTTGACAAACAAGTTTTCCTTAGAATCCGGAGTAAGAGTTCCACGTTTCTTACCAAGCATATTCTGCAAAGATTCCTGCATATCGAACATAACCTGAAGAGCATTATTCGGATAGTTTTCATCGACATCCGGAATTACAATATCATCGGCAACCTTTGCAAGTCGAGCTTGCTCTTCTGCAGACTTAATCTTTGCTTCGGCTTCAGCCTTCTGCTTAAGAGCTTGCTGCATCTGTGCAAACGTGTCTTTTTCTTCGGCAACATTGCCGTACATGCTATTTGTATCAATCATTTTAGTTTACCTTTTCCTTAGACTTCTTAGACTTCTTGGTCTGAGCTTCTGTAATAGCCTGTGCATCTTCTTGCGGAACAAGAGACTTGAGAACTTCAAGAATATTGCCGCATTCCTTCTTGAGCAAATCTTCATTACGGTCATATTCTTCTTGAGTAAGACCGATCAAATCCTTAAGCAAAAATTCACGTGAGAAGAGTGGAGAAATACCAGAACTACCGTCGACTCGCGGAATAAACTGACTAAGAACGCCGAGGACGTCTGCGATTTCGCGAGCACGGGTCAAATCTGCTTTTGTAGTTTTCTTTGTTGTAGTCTTTTTCATAATTTACCTTTAAATGGGCAAAATAAAACATAAGAGAATTGAATCTCTTATGCCTTATTTTATTTTTGTTCAAAATTAGCTATTAGCAAGCTTTGCGAAGAAATCATCTTCATCATCTGCAGACGAAACCGCAGGCTGCGTAGCAACAGAAGATTCTTCATCGTCAAACGGCATGCTGGAAGCCGGAGCAGATTCAGTGAAGCTTGCAGTCGGAACAGACATCTTCTGCGGCTGACTTGCAGTACCGAAGATTTCGTCGTCGTTAACGGCAGTAGTCTGAATGTTCATCGATGTAGAAGTCTTGGTCGTAGCTGCATAATCTTCAGAACCATCAGCAAATTCCTCAAAAAGGTTCTTGCCAGACTTTTTGTTGTAAGATTCAACAATAGCATTGTAAGAACGATACTTTTCCTTCGGGATTTCGATGTCCTTGAGGGTATAGAGCTGTGCATCGACTGCATCGATTTCTGCGTCAGTCATATCATAAAGCATATCATCTGCAGCATGCTTGCAGATACGGCGCGGCTTGTTGAAGTGAGAAGTCTTATAGCTCGGGCCATTAGAATCCTGAATACCTTCCCAGACGAAGTTTGCACCGGCCTTTTCTTCACCGGAGAGAACGCACTTGTCATTCGGTCCGTAGTAAGAGAACGGGTTAATACCCGGAATAATCTGACCAGTTTCATCATCCTTCTTGTCAGCGATAGCGTCAGTAATGAAACCCATAATTGCACGGCTATATTCGAGACGGAAAACCTTACCTTCGGTGTCCGGCTGGTTTTCGTTCTTCACGATATAGACGTTTGAGTAATACTTCGGCTTCCACTTGCCGAGGACACGGTCACGTGCTTCCTTAGTCTTACCATACTTGTTCCAAACCATGGAGTTATATTCACAAATCGGGCACTTCAAGTCTTTGTCCTTGAACTTGCCGACGCAATCACAACCAAACCACTGGCCGTTTTCGAGCTGGAAGAGGTGAATACGGTTTTCAACCCAAGGAATTTCATCGCCGTCACCGACCTTAGCCGGGAGGAAGCGAAGAATGACCTTGAACTTACCGTTCTTCATGAGAGGCTTAAAGAGGCCTTCGATTTCATAACTCGGCTTTTCATCCTTATCCTTACGCTTATTGGCAGAACCAATTTCGTTAAGAGCCGAGTACATGCTGTTGAGACTATTTCTATTTCTTTGAATTGGCATTTTATCTTTCCTTTGTAAATTCAATCGTACATTCGATTGTTTGGTTAAAATATAGAAACTTTACGTATTCTTTTTCTTGCTTTTATTTTTTTCTGAGATTTCTTTGTGAAGCTTTATTATCATCTCACAAAAGGTAATAAAGCGCTTATATTCGACATTCTTTATCGAATCTTTATTTAATTTGAATTTTTCATGATACAACCCCTGTATGTAGAATTCCGGATCCAATGTACCGGCACAGTACATTTTATAAGCCTGGTTCTCCTGGTTCTCATCCAGTTCGTACAGGGAAAATCGATTATCCGTAAAATAATCAAATCCGTTATTCCTTTCTTCTATAATTTTGTTTATCTGGTCAATCTGCCTGGTAATAACGGCGCGCTTGGTAAAAACCTTGGCGCCTAACAATTTATTTATAGCATTAACATCCTTCAATTCGGGACATTTTTTGTCACAAAGGCATTTCATCATAACATACATGGTCCAATGCTCTAAATCAGTAAAAGAGCAGTTCATTTCGTTAGCGAGCGGAATACAATAGTTAGACATGTATTCCACGCCCTGGCTATCCTGTACGAACTGGTTAATTATATAATTTTCCATCGTATCAGCAAAGAATTCGCGGAATACGTTAGTATTGAACCTTTTCGCATTCCACATCTTCTTTATATTCTTATATACCATATATAGCTGGTATTTGTCTATCATATCAGAAATTCATCCATTCCGGTTTTTTTATCAATTAAATGACGCTTTTTCATACTCGTTGTAAGAGTATAACTATTAATCTCGTCGAGACATTTCAGAAGTACCTGAGGCTCAAGCCAGTCGTCAACCAGATATATCATGGCGTCTGCAAGACTAATCTTGTTTTCCTTGTTCAATGTATAAAGAACGTTATTGAACTTGTTATATTCGGCAGGTTCGTTCTTTATTACACGTACCAGATAATCCGGCAACTGAGATTCCGGGTCGATAATATCGAAATCGATACCGGACATCTTCATGTATTTGTAAAATGAATCTTTAGTCTGTTCAATTTCGTGGTCGTCATTGAACATTAGGTTTTCATTGTCTATCATATTATTTCCTCTATAAATCGAATACGTTCACGTCTGGAGCCGGCTGCGGCGGTTCGGGCAGACTGTTAGAACCGAAATCGTCATTATCATTATTGTTAAACGTTTTCAAGTCGTAAATTTTCTGTTTTTCGATGTCGACACCGATAGTCACAATCGGAGCCTTAGGCATACCATAACGAGTCTTAAGAAGTTTGACAGTATACATTTCTGCAGCTTTCATTTCCGGCGTCTGCGTAATGCCGAAAATAGCGTCAGCCTTCATAGTCTGACCGAATGAGTCAGCGGCGTCGTCAAGTCCCATTTCAGCCTTGCCGTAACCGCCACGGTTAGCCTGCATAGCAGAGATAATCGGAATCTGTTCGACAAGACCGATAGAACGAACCTGAGCAGCGATTGCACGAAGCTTGGAATTATCGTTCATATTCGGGTCGACACGTCCATCCGGGACCATACAGCCGATATAGTCAATCATAATGACATCAGGCTTAAAGTTGTGCTTTTCTTTATATTCCTTGAGCAATGCCTTCAACTGGAGCGAGCTTACACAGTATTCTGGATATTCTTTAATCTTCAGCTTGTTATGGCCAATCTGGCCTAACATCTTGGTAAACAAACGCATATATGCTTCTTTACCAAGTGACTTTAACTCATTCTGAGTTTTGTCCATAAGGTTCTGCATGATACGTTGACCGATTTTAACTTCCGGGTCTTCGAATGTAACATACAAGACACTCTTGCCAGCCAGAAGCATGGCAGAAGTCATGGAACTAAGCAATAACGTTTTACCGATATTGGTCGGAGCCATGACAAGAGTCAACGACTGTTCATGAACACCTCCGTGAATCATCTCGTCCAGCGTCTTACAGCCAGTAGGAATAACCTTTTCGTTAGTAACAAAGTTATTATAGATTCGTTCTGGTTCTTCGAAGAATGAGAAACCAATCTGTGTATCAAAAGTAAAAGATTCAGCATAGGCGACTTCTTCAGCGAAGCTACCTGTATGCTTGTTATTCACACAATATGTAGATATGTTTTCTTGAATTTTTCTTAATAGACGCTTTCTGACGAAATCCTGTATTTCGTCGAGCATAAATTTCGTATTGACATCGCTATCCGGGATTGCCATACATTTGTTGAAAGCTGCTACTGTTCGTTCATCAGATAACAGCCGACGCATTTCAATGACATTGGGCATCGCAGAAAATCTTGCATTATAATCGCTTATTGCATTTACTATATATTTGTGGTCAAGATTTATAAACCAGTCTGAATTCAATTCCGGTACAACCTTTGACGAAACATCGCTATTTGCGTAAAGTGCTTTAATTATTACTTGTTCGAATTCTATATCAGTAGTCATTTTATTTCTCCGGGTTATTTATTAAGTGCAACCCGTTTTTTGCAAATATAGAAAAAAGCCCGTGCAATACACGAGCTTTTGATTTTTATCTGATTTTTTGCTATATATAAAGTTTTTCATTAAAAAGATAGAGTGCATTCGGGTTCGACCACCATGCTGGACTTCTGGCATTACTTCCATGGTTATACCGATACATATAATCCGTAAAGAATGTTTCACTTTTGATGGGATATACAGATATATCATTAAACATGCTATTTAAAATATAGGAATATATCGTTTGTGTAATACGAACAATCGGATTATTCTGGATTTCCAGCATAGTATTCAATACCGCTGAATCTATCTTCTTGTTTAATTCTGTATTTCTACAAATACGCATCGTCCCCTGATATAGGCCTTTAATCAAAATCATAATTATGGTCAGCCATATATTTCAAAACTTTTTCTTTTTCTTCTGAATATTTCTTATCACGCATTACCCATGCGTCATATTCGTCTGTAATCTTATTTCTGACTGGATGAATATTTAAGCCGATGTCAGCATTAGAATTTTCAAATTCATTATACAGCCACCTGAGAGATTTGAAAATACGTATCGCAGCATCGATGTATATACAGACTGGAGTAGTACAATATTTAAACAAATTATACCTGACACGGTAACATTTATCAAATGGCGAAAGCCCTTCCAAATCGGGATCGACTATAATTTTCCATTTATTCGAGCGTAAGTCCGGATTATCAGTCACATAGACGTATTCGCATTCCGGGTCAAAGATTTCAGGTTCGCTAAAAATTTCATAATTATTGAAATTATATTGCAATATAGAATATTTCTTGCCGTACGTTTTAATAAATTTGTCGTACTCGTCCATATTCTCATTGGAATTAAAAAAATTATAATCTATGTCCTTCGTAATTTCGATATGGCTAAAATAATAAGAAGGATATAAGACGTGTTCTTCAACTGTATGCTTTTTACGTACTATCATCGTGATTTGATTTTAATAATTTCAGATTTATAATTGTTATATATGTTGAACGGCATATCGAATTGTTGACTGTAATTACAGTAAGAAATATAATAATCGGTTATTCGATTTTCAAGATATTGCGTATCAAAGAAAATCTGTCTTGTATCAGCAAAATGTTTACGACTGTTGCATTTATATTGCCAGTCCTGTAATGACCTATATTTAAAATGTAAAAGCAATGCCGGCGCGGCGATAGTTATCGGAAAATATGAACGATAGCCGAACGATACGGAGCTGTTCGAAATATTATAAGAAATCTGATATTTTCCATTATAATATGTTATCGGGTTATGTACGTTACCGATATGTTCATAGACCGGCCCGACACGATCTACTCGTAAAGTATTTCGAAACTTAAGATTATCTTCTGTAACATATTGAGAATTTTCAATATGGTATAGATGTTTCATGCAAGTATTTACCATTGTCTTAATATCGTACATTGAACCAAACGCTGATATATTATACTTGACAGGAATATTATTTAACCAATTTCTGTATGTTTCAATATACGATGATTCTTTATAATTAATTTTATCTAACAGTTGGTTAGACATCATCATCGCCCAAGTAAAACCGATTCTGTAAAATGAATTATGCTTTACGAAAACGTCTTTGATTAAGTCATTTATCGTCGAATAATTTTTAGGATTTAAATACAAAAATTCATCGTCGTCGATCGGCAATACCCACCAGGCTTCGGAATTGTTGACATATTCTGTATAAATGTCTACCTGTGAAATTTTGTCTGGATAACTGTAATATGATACATGTTCTTTAAATTCCGGATAATTTGCAATCTTTTCTAAATTTTTATCTGGCGAATTATCTATTAAAACAATATGGTCAAACTTGATGACATATAGATGCCAGTAAAGCCAGTCTATAATATTGTATTGATTATCGGTACATGTAATCAGTAACGCTTCGGATAGGTATTTTTTAGCCATACTAATTTAATATATAATTTTTTATGTTGATTTTCTTAAAAGACATTTCGTCGTTCAACGTGAATAATGTATTATACAAATTTTCATTTATTTTTATTGTATGTTTTTTAAAAAACATTGTGTCGATTATCAGGAACTCAAGTGAAATATTGTCTGATACAATATTGTACTTGGATTGTATTGTATCGTTCATTAATGTTCTCAAATCCTTTATGAATGTTCCTACTGAATTACATAATATTAAATATCTTGACTCACATAAATTTACAAGTTCGTCCATTTTTGAAAACAGTTCCGTTTCAGTCGTATCGTGTATTTTGATAAAATTCCATTTCTTTTCTATATTGTACGGACTAAGACTTTGATTTTCGTCAAGTACAAGCGTCTGGTAAAACATATTGCTTGTTTTATGAATATCAAATAGACTGGAAAGAGTATTATATGTTTTTTCAGAATTTTGATTTATTATGCCAAATGTAAAATCTGGAAATTCCCTAATAGTATACTGTCTCGTTATGTTGGTTTCATATTCATCAAAATACCGTAATTGATTATAACAGTCGGTTACAGTTTTCAATTTAAATGCAGTTTTATCAATATCGGTAATTAGCCGTTTACCCCAGCAAATCGGTTCATGGTTCGAAAATTCAGGAGCGAGGCAGTTACGCATTACCATACGTTTTTTGGTCGATTCCTTAAAGAATTCGCTTTTGTTTGACTGTGCTCCGACAGAGACTGGATTTTTTAAATGTATAATCCTGTCATATCCGATTTTATATCCCAGCGCAAGCATTTCATCGCCGAGAAAATTATCTTCACAACCCCACATCCCGTCAAAGATTTCGGCAAACAGCCTGCCGTTGTTTAATCGTTTTACGTCACGTATGACTTCTTTTGAAATGTATATGCCGCAAGTATAAACCATATTCTTATTTTTATTATACTCATGAATCGGCAGCAGAGAATCTATCTTGTCAGTTTCCAGTTTTTCAAGTCTGCCGTCGTTAGAATCGGCAAAAAACAAAATGGCATCATATTTTGTTTTTAGCTTGTTGATTCTATATACAGGATTATTGTTTGGAACCTTGTCTTCGTCCAAAAACAGAATATCGTCGTCAATACCTTCTATACCATAATCTCGTATTTTTCCTGCAAGAAATAGGTCAGAATTTTCATTGAATATTTTATAATTTCCATAAAAATGTTCAGGAATATTACAACGGTCAAAAACAAATAATAAACTGTCGCCTTCAAATATTTTTTGAAATTCTTTAATATATTCTGTAGTCGAATGTATTGGTACTATGATATGCATGGCAACTTTATTTATAAATACGGAGTATGATAGTTAAAAACGTTAAAAAATTTAGTGAAAAAATCGCAATAAATGACCATCAAAATTATTTGTTGAAAATTGATAAATTGCCAGGTTATTTAAGATTGGTTGACGGCTTTCTTATTGATTTTCTATTGAATTATTATAAGAATAAAACTGGAAATTATTTAGAAATCGGTTCATATTTAGGAAAGACTTTAGGAATATTAATTAAAAACAGTTCAACGAATGAAATCGTATATTCACTGGATCTTAAAGACTACGGACACGCAATACGTACTAATCTGAGTTTTCTGGGAAATATCGAAAATTTAAAATTTATAAAAGATAAATCCGATAATATTTTAAACCATAATATAAAGGATATAAAGTTTTTGCATATAGACGGTTGTCATTCGTTTGACGCGACATATAATGACTTATGTAATTCTGCCAATTATACAAATGACCATTGTATCGTAGTATTGGACGATTTTGTATTTAACGAGTATACCGGCAACGTCATGGCATATTTTAAGGCATTATATACAGGAAAAATAAATTATATACCGTTCATGTCAAGCGACAGAAAATTATACCTGTGTAATAAATCGGTACATGAAGAACTGTTAAAATATGTTAAAGAAAATATTTCAGATGCTTTTGTTAAGTCGGGTATAAAAAATATTGCGTTAAATATATCTGAGCAAAAAACCGATTCTTATAATATGTTATGCCTATCCATAGAACGTGACTATGCTAATGAATGCGATTATATCAAAAGATTATAAATCAGACAGGCGTTCAATTTCGAACATATTATTGAAATTTTCAATATATCTGGACATATTATCGACAAATTTATGAATATCCATCATGTGGGCATATTCTTTATAGTCCATACATTTGAATAAGATACAGTTTTCAAATGATACTGCCGTACTGTATACTTTTCCAACTATCCTATAGCCTATTATATCGGTATCAATTTCTATAGTATATCCTTTAATGAATATCATATTCGCACTGCCAACAATTGGAAGTTCTTTAAGTATGAAAAGTCTTTCTTGTCCGTAGCGTGTTTGATATTTAAGAAGAGGCCATTCTGTACATAACTCATAGAATGGTTCATAATATTGTCGATATAGGATAATTTTACAGTAACGTTCCATATTACAGTTCTTCAACCGATTGCAAGGTTAAATAATTACGCAGATACGATATAAGTAGTTCATAAAATACATTAAATCTTTCTTCGCGTTCCTTTAAATCATCAGATTTTTTAAAACGATAATAATGAAGCGATTTGTAATAACTGACAGTCAGATATTTTCTAGGACTAACAACAAAACTATATCCGTTATCAAATGTATCGACAAATCCGTTTTCAATGTCATTTTCAGTCAACTTATAACCCCAGAAATAATGGGTAAAATTAACAGTTTCCGGCATTCTCTCAAGTGTGTATATACGAGAACCTTCAATATCGTCAGTCAGATGAAGAATAATGCTATCTTTTAAGTCTTTAACCATGATATGAATATAGTAAAATAGCCTATATTTGTAAATAGCTTATGATATATTCAGATGTTTTAACCTTATTAAATATGTTTACGAAAATTTACTATATTTTACATATATGAATTACAATAATCCCGATTTACGCATATTAAATATCACGCATTCGGACATGGACGGTATCGCATGTTCGATTGTTCTCAAAAACTTCTACAAGACAGTCCATGTCCTTCCGACAAACTACAATACCGAGTGGAAGCTTGCTGACGACGCTAAGGCTTACGAGGGAAAGTACGATATTATTATCTGTACCGATTTTTGCCCGACTAAGGCCTATGCTGATCTCTGTAAGCTTGGACATGTCCTTGTAATCGACCATCATGAATCAGTCGCTGACCGAAATAATAACGAAACTATTGTTATCAATACACAATGGTCTGCCACTGCTCTGGTTTATAAGTTCATCAGTAAGTTCAAGAATATCTCATATCTTGATAACTTCGTGAAGCTTGTAGATGACTGGGATATGTTCCGATTGAAGGATCCGCGTTCGCCGTTCTTCAATAACATGTTCTGGGAAATGGGTAACAAGTGGTTCCTTCGTCGATTTATTAAAGGAAATCTGGAATTCTATCCAGAAGAAAAACAATACTTTGTCGATTCACGTAATGAATTCAAGGAAATGTATGAAACACTTGAAATTATCGACCTTGCCCAGCATGGTGTATTTTTCGAAACAGATAGATTTATGCATGACTGTATCGAATCTCTGAAGAAAGACGGCTACAAGTGGTTCATTATCAAAAATAAGAGCAATCTTTCTGTCCGTTGTGACGATATTGACTTGACGGACGTATTCAAGAAACTCGGTAAGGGTGGTGGTCATGTTCATGCGGGCGGATTGCCGCTTTATAAAAACGACAATGTTCAGGAAATTATCGAACAGATTGAACGGATAATTGACGCTGAATATCGAAATCTTGCCAACATGTAATTTAGAACCGGGAAATACTCCCGGTTTTATTTTTATAAATATGTAAAATATTCAGATTATTTGTAAATAATCTTTTACAATAGAAATTAATTTCTATATTTTACATATATGGAATACGATATAACTATACAAAAGCAGAATAATTCTTATGTTCAGATTCATTGCGATGAATGTATGAATCATAAAATTTATTGTCTATTTTCAGCATTTCAGCCAGGCTATAGATTCAACCCGAGATATAAGCTTAAACTTTGGGATGGAAAGATTCATTGCTATAGTCCGATTACACAGCTTTTGCCGATTGGCTTAGTTGATAATCTGTTAAACTGGTGTAAGAAAAACAATTATACCTATAAATTATTCGGTCTTGACGATTTTAAAGACACGATAAATTTTACAGATATGAAGAACGAGGTAAATTCACAGATTACCAAATTTGATGCTAGAGATTATCAGCTTAGCGCAATTTATCAGGCTTTGACCAATAAACGCGGCGTGCTTCTTTCTTGTACGGGTTCTGGTAAATCTTTGATGATTTACGGTATCTTAAAATATCTAATTAACCGAAAAAATAAGCGTCATCTTTTGCTTATTGTTCCGAGCGTTTCGCTGGTCGAACAGATGTATTCTGATTTTATCGACTATGGTTGGAAGAATATCGAAAATGATGTCGAAAAACTTTATTCTGGAATGGATCCGACATTTAAAACTCCTGTCCTTATTTCGACTTGGCAGAGCCTTGAAAATCAGGATAAGGATTTCTTTGCGGATTTCCAGGGAGTAATTGTCGACGAATGTCACGGTACGAAGGCAAATGTCGTTTCCCGTCTTTTAAAACAGTGTCTGGGCGCAGATTATAAGATTGGCACTACTGGTACTTTGCCGACTGAAACTGCAGATCAGCTTATGATTAACGGCGTTCTTGGAAACGTCATTTATGAACTTAAATCCAAGCAGCTCATCGAACTTGGTTATCTGACAAAAATTGTCGTCGCAAGTATCTTTGTTAAATATCCTGAAGAATTCATAAAGGCGAACAAGGACAGAACATATCAAGAAGAAGTCAAGGTTGTTGAAGAAAAGCCAGAACGAAACAGAACTTTGAATTTCGTTATTGATCATTCTAAACCGACTGACAATATTTTGATTCTTGTTAACCATAAAGACCATTTGAAATCAGTTAAGGAATATTTGAATCTTGTATATCCTGACCGTAAGGTAAGTATTATCATGGGCGACGTAAAAGCGAAAGAACGTGAAAGCATACGAACCGGTATTGAAGACGAAGATGGTACATTATTACTTGCTACATACGGTACTGTTTCGACGGGTATTAATATTCCGAAATTGCATGCTGTTATGCTCTACGCAAACAGTAAATCTCGTATCAAAGTTTTGCAGTCTATCGGTCGTGGACTTCGTAAACATGCTTCAAAAAACAAAGTTATCATTTACGATATTATCGACGACTTGTCTTATAAGACTCGTACTGGAAAAGCACATAAGAATTACTGTATGCAACATTATGACGAGCGTTTGTCTTATTATAAAGAACAAGAATTTCCGGTAGTTGAAACTGCGATAAATATTTAACTCGATTTATAAATATAACACACGTTAATATAGAGGTGAAAAAATGAATAATATAATCCTAGTCGGCGCAATCCTTGTTATTGCCGCCATCGTAATCACAGTCCTTTCAATCAAGCTTCATCGTAAGAAGAAACAGATTAGTTTGGACGAAGCCGTCGATACTGTAAAGAACGAAGTTCAAAATCAGCAAAACGACGTGCTTCAACAAACAAGTGAATTGATTAAGGACTTGCCGCCGGTTGACGGTCCGGATGCAGTTGTTGTTGATTCCGATAATCCGTATTCCATTACAAATAACGAACCGCTCGTTGTCGGCGAAAAGTCTACTATCGAAGACATTTGCGGCAAGGTCGATGCTGGTGAAATTCTCGCCACTCCGATTGCTTCGCCTGAAGTTGAAACTCCTGTCGTTCCTGAAGTGAAGGCTTTTACCGAAGTCGTCAAGAAGGCAGAAGAAAAGCCGGCTAAGCGTACTCGTAAGAAGAAGGAACCGGTCAAGGTTGAAAAGAAGACTCAGAAGAAGACCAAGAAGGTCGAAAAGCCGGTCAAGACCGCTAAGGTAAAGAAGAATGCGAAGAAATACAAGAAGGAAGGTAAGTAATGGAAAATCTTACATGCCCGATTTGCGGTGAAACTTTTGAAAACCGCATGAAGCTCGGTTCACACATGTGGACAAAGCATAAGGTAAAACTGAAGGAATATGAAGCTGGTCTTACAGCTCAGCCGGAAGTTAACGAATCTGTACAGCCGAAGGCCGCAGACGGTCTTATCAAGCCGGCACAGATTACTGAATCCAGGGAATTCATTAACGAACCTGCCGTAAAGGTTGATAAGGAATTCGTTACTGAAAAGACCGTTTCTGACGGCGAATTTGTAAAGCAGTCCGCTACTTATCGCAATCCGTATAAGGATCTGTATAAGGACGATGGAATGGTTATCAACGAATACCTTGGTCGTTAATAGAAAATACAGAAAAAATGTTTCCGTTTCTTTACAAACGGAAACTTTTCTATATTTGTAAAAGATTTATTACATAGAGGTAAAAACACATGGCAAATAAATTGCTAGCTAAATTGAAGAAAGAAAAGGCGTTCAACGATATTCTTATTACTGAACAGCCCAAAGATGAATGGCTCTCAACGAACTGTATTCCTGTGAACCTGTTGCTTTCAGGTAAGATTCAGGGCGGTATCAAGAAGGGCTGTATGTCTCAGATTGGTGCTGACTCTTCTTTCGGTAAATCCATTATCGGTTATTCTGTTCTTAAGGCTGCACAGCAGGCTGGAATGGATTGCTTTATCGTCGATACTGAAAACGCAGTCAACTATAAGATTTTGTCTGGTATCGGTGTCAACATGAATGAAGTTGGTGTTATCAATACCAAGCTCATTCCGGAAATTAAGCAGTTCTTCTCTAAGATGGCTCACGGTCTTACTCGAGCAGAACAGCGTAACGTTTTCGTTCTTTTCGACTCTTGGGGCCCGATTGTCGAACTCCAGGTTATGGAAAAGGCTGAAGAAGGTTCTGCCGCGGTCAATATGAGTTCTGCACGATTCAAGGCTGAACTTGCAGAAATTATTAACGCTTGTAACTTTACTACTTTGATTCTTAACCACGTTTATGCTACTCTCCAGATGTACGGTGATCCGGTTACGGTCGGCGGTGGTAAGAAGCTTTACTTCCTTTCTGACGCTATCATGCTTGCTACTTCTGCCAAGAAGGATAAGGATAAGGAAGGTAATATTCGCGGTAAGATTATTACGGCTAAGACTCTTAAGGGTCGTGCTGCTAAGGAAATGAGAACGACTCATTATCTCATCCAGCATAACGGCGGTATCAATCCGTATTACGGTTTGCTTGACGAAGCTCTTGAATCCGGCGCTGTCTATAAGCCGAAGCCGGGTTATTACTCTCGTACTGATTATGACGTCGATAAGGAAACTGGCGAAGTCACTAAGCAGTGGAAGGAAGAACAGCTTTACTGTGCTGAATTCTGGATTCCGCTTTACAAGGATGAAAAGTTCAAGAAGTATGTCGAAAATAAGTTCTCTTATGACGACAATGTTCTTATCGCTTCCAACCAGGATGTCATGAAGTTGATTAGCGGCGAACAGGAAATTGTCAATGACGGAATTCCTGACACTGACGACGAAATCGACCTTGGCGATGACGAAGAATAATTTCAAGCCTATATAAAAAGAAAAGACCATAGAAATATGGTCTTTTTATTATTTTATAAAAAAGTATTAATATTCAGAATTTATAACGCCTTTACTGAGACAGTTAGAAACCCATTGTAAGACTTTTTCTTCATTATCGCATGACAACTGATATTTCTTATTGACTTCTGATGGTACAGCGCCGATTACGCATACAAACTTACATGATTTATTTTCTTCATTATAGTAACAAGAAATCTGCAAGAATGGACCACCAACAACGCCGTTATCAGTCGTTCTAATCTGAATTTTTTCATAATCATAACGTTTTACGAAATAATCATAGTCTTCAAAGCGGTTAGCAACTTCATCGACTTTTTCGATAAGATTATTTACAACTTTTGCGACATATTTCTTTTCCTTGTCATAATAGCCGCCACGTGCGACAGCATTATTCCAAGAACGTCTACCGTTAATGTACTCATCATCTTCAATTTCTTTATCTTTTTGCTGACTTGCGTCACGGAATTCAAGAAGATAACCATTCTTTTTGAGCAATTCTTTCGCTTCGTTTAAATTCATAATTTCTCCTAATTTTATATTATTTATAAATATTACATGGCAAATTATACACAACCCAATTACGATCCAAGTCAAAACGGTTTCTGGCGTGGAACTGTTGACGGAGCGCCGAATTTCGGCTATCCGAGGAATTATTATTATGCAGATACAATCAGAAGCTTGTTTCTTGCATTTGAAAATTTCTTCAACGACCTCAAGGTTATTAGGTATGACAAGTTCCAGGTTCCGACTAAGGTAATTAACGTACCTATCAAGTTCGGTCCCAGAAAGAAGAGTCATGACTTCCGTACAGAACAGGAATCTGGCGATAAGTATTATATTTCTATGCCAAACCTGGCATATAAGCTTGATTCTATGGAATTCGACCCAGAACGTGCAAAAGGTCTTTATGAAACTCGTGCTTTCTATAACAAGGATCTTGAAAACGCTGGCATAATTTGCGATATGCAGGAAAAGTTCTGGTCTGACGTTCAGCCTGTACCGTATAATATCTCAGTCGGAATGGAAGCCAACTGTGAAAATATGTCCGACACACTTCAGATTGTTGAACAGATTTGTGCTCGATTCTCGCCGGCATGCTTCATGGATTTAAAAGAATTCTGGTTTTTCAATAAACGTCGCAGTATCAAGATGTTGCTTAACGGCGTTACTTGGGATATTCAGTCCGACGCAATGGGTGAAGAAGATTGGCGACAGATTAAGGTCAACTTTTCGTTCAAGATGGAAGCCGTGCTCTATAAACCGATTAAGGACGCGAAGATTATCGAAAAAATCAATACCTATATTACACTCAATAAAGGTGATTATCTATTCCATGGTGTCGCATTCGGCGATAAGGACGGTTCTCTCGATAATCCGTATAATTTCAGCAATGTCTATAAGACTTTCGTTACGAACGCCTATGTGCTGAATGGTTCTCCTGTAACCACGTATGACGCCCGTACGAGCGCATATACGACTACGTATGACTACATTCAGACTGAACAGCTCACTACATATGGTCAGGATGCAAAGCTCCTTAAAAAGGTCGTTACGCGCTGGATTCCAGCCGGTACATCTGCAAAGGATCTAGATGCGGCAACTGGCCCGAAGATTTTCCATAAACGCCCGTTATATGACGATAAGGGAAATATTTCTGGATATATACCGGATGTTCTTAGATACGAGGACGGTTCATTCTCTGCCTATAATTCTGCCGTATATTCTGAAATTTATGACGGCGAATGGATGACAACTAAGGTATATGAAAATATCGGCGGTTATGGTAATCTAAAGGATCCTAGCGTAGAATTCGGTAATAAGGTTCTTCACGACCAGTATGACCAGCCGTATAGCGCATATTACTCTAATTATGCTGAAGAAGGTTCTTATACTAACAATTCCGCAGATTATGCTGAAGGTAAGACTGATTATTATTACAACTTTAATAAAAACACCACCGAAATTGAATTCGATGCCGGAAAATATAAAGTCGACAAGAATAATTAGTTATATCCGGTCGCAAGTCCGGTAATCGGAACATAGCAGGGGTCAAGAGCTCCTGCTTTTTTCAATATAAGTAAACCAGACAGATAATTTAGCCATTTATTTGATTTCTTGAAATTGATAAGATAGTTAGTTTTAGACGCGACTAAAGGCATAATATTTTGGTCATGCGAAATAATAACGCTGATTTTTTCTGTTGCATTAATTGCACTGGATATGAATGCGTTAGAAACTGTATCGATGTCATAAAATGCGTCCATAAAGGAATGATGAACAGTGGAACCATCAATAATCGGCCTGTCTCCGTAAATATAGTCATACCATACTGCATTATAGCCGTATACAGAGACATATTCATCATATTTATCTTCGTGTTCAATAAAATTCAAATCAGTAATTCCAGCGGATGATATTAATGGAATATCGTCTTCGGTCGAATAAGTATCGTCTAATACATTGTTACGGCCTTTATATATTTCGAATGCAGTTTGCTTGGTTCGGGTAATATTGGTACTAAAATATTGAATTTTTGAGTTAATATTACTAAGCTGCATACCTGACTGGTTTGCTGTATATACGCCTAAATCTGTCAATTTTACATTATCTGCCCAGACAGTCGAAGGCCTAAT